>ERZ773068.885-NODE-885-length-15355-cov-7.061699_pt1 | contig 15355 bp, 14 predicted proteins | sample MGYA00580620_ERZ773068 | MGnify/ENA primary metagenome ERZ773068 (study PRJEB29015, sample SAMEA2737983) | human oral metagenome | biome: human oral; feature: human-associated habitat; material: dental | place: China | collected 2101 ... | reverse complement strand
ACAGCCGCCTGCAACTGGCGAAGCTCACCGGCGACACGCTGAAACAAGGCTTGGATTTGCTGGGCATTGATGTGTTGGATGTGATGTAAATGAAAAGGCCGTCTGAAAACTGTTTTTCAGACGGCCTCTGTTTATCGGCTTCCTTTCCGCCTGCCGTCTTTTCAAACCTTTTATCGGAGCGAAAAACATGAAACGCCTGCCGGCCATCTTTGCCGCCTTATTGCTCCTTACCTCCTGCCGGGAAAATTCCGCCATGCCCGATAACCGACCCGCCTTCCAAGAACATCCGACAACGGCTTCCGATGCCGTGCCGACCAATGAAGAATTGTTGGCCTACGCCGAAGAACACTTGGCCGCCTACCGTTATCACGATGCCGCCGCGTGGGCATATGAACTGAAACAGCGGGGCATCACCCTCCCGCCCCGCCTGCAACAAGTATTGGACGAAGAACGCTACGATCCCGATGCCCCCGTGTCCACCGGCAGTATCTACCATCTCCGGCCGCAGCAAATCGATCTGCTGCGGGAGAAAGCGGAAAACGGCGACACGGCCGCCGCCGAACGGTTGTGGCGATATTACAGATTCTCTGCGGAACAAACGCCCGAGAATAAACGGCAGGCCGATTATTGGGATGCCAAAGCCGGTGCGGGCGGTCAGCCGAAGTAGGTTTGGCGGCAATGCGGGACGATGGCGGCGGCGGAACGGCAGGGTAGTCGGACGGCATGGATGCGGTGTTTTGGCTTGAAACGGATTGCCGGCCGTCGTTTTCCCTTACCGCTTCGTTTGAATCAAGAGAGGCCGTCTGAAAGTTTCAGACGGCCTCTGATTTTGCCTGTTCGTTTGTCGCGGTTATTGCGGGCGGGGGATTTTGTCGAATAGTTTGAAGAAATTGTCGGTGGTGGTGGCGGCGATGTTTTCCAAGCTGTCGCCGCGCAGTTGGGCGACAAATTCTGCGGTATGGCGGACGTAGGCCGGTTCGTTCGGTTTGCCGCGTTTGGGAACGGGGGCGAGGAAGGGGGCGTCGGTTTCCACCAGCATTCTGTCGAGCGGGACGTATTGTGCGGCTTCCTGAATGCTTTTGGCGTTTTTGAAGGTAACGATGCCGGAGAAGGAGATGTAGAAGCCCAAATCCAAGGCCAGTTTGGCCACGCGCACGTCTTCGGTGAAACAGTGGATGACGCCGCCGTGCGCGCGGTGTTCGCGCAGCATCCGCATGGTGTCGTCGGCCGCGTCGCGGGTGTGGATGATGAGCGGCAGGCCGCTTTCGTTGGCGGCGAGGATGTGGCTGGCGAAGCGGCGGTGCTGCCAGGCCAAATCGCCTTTGCACCAGTGGTAGTCGAGGCCGGTTTCGCCGATGGCGACGACTTTGGGATGGCGGGCGTGTGCCGTGAGTTCGTCCGTGCCGAATTCTTCCGCTTCAGGGTCGTCGGGGTGGATGCCGACGCTAGCGTAGATGTGCGCGTGTTGTTCGGCGATGGCCAAAACTTGGCCGAAGCTTTGCCTGCTGACGCTGACGGCGAGGGCGTGCGAAACTTGGTTGGCGGCCATGTTGGCGAATACTTCGGGCAGGCGGCCGGCCAGTCCGTCGAAGTTGAGGTGGCAGTGTGAGTCTATCAGTTGCATGTGTGTGGTTTTTGTAAGGGGTGAGGCCGTCTGAAAAACAGTTTTCAGACGGCCTCATGCCGGTCGGTTAAAGTGTGAATGTGGCGCGCTCGCTTTTTAGGGCGGTGCCCAGTTGTTTTTCAATCATGTTTTTGATGTTGATGCAGATTTCGTCTTTGCCGAATGCCACGCCTATGCCTCTGGGCCGCACGGCGGTGGATATTGCGAAGTTAATCCAGGCGACGTTGGTGCGCAGGAATTTTTTTTCTTGGCTATTGCCCAAGGAAAGTGCCAACAGGACTTCGTCGCCGAGGGAGAATTTATCCTCAGTCGCAATGAAGAGGCCGCCGTGTTCGAGAAAGGGCATGTAGCTGTTGTAAAGCGATTGCCGGTCGGGGATGTGGAGGTTCATCATTTTTGCCGGAATCGGGATGTCTTTGGGTTTGTTGAAGTCGTAATCAATGGCTGAAGACATATTTTGGTTTCCTATTTGTTCTGCCAGAAGTGCAGGTATTCGGTGAGCAGGTATTCGAGCTGCATTTTAACACTTAATGTATGGCGGCCGTAAGGGATGAGTTCGTTCAGACGGCCGTTTAGCCGGAATAGGGCGGACGGTGTGGTGCGTCCGGCGACTGCTGCCGATTGTTCGCGGCTGGCGGGATAGTAGAGCGGCGGCATGTTTTGTTGTGCCAATCCGATGTCGAGCAGCCATTTTTGCAGCCAGTCGAGAAAAACGGCCAGCGGCTGTTTTTGTTTGTCGAAGGCGGCGGCGTAGTCGAGTACAGCCAGCAGGCGGGGGGCGGCCAAAAGTTGCAGCAGTTCCCCGCGCAGGGCGGTTTGGCCCGGGTCTTCGTCAAAGAGCGGCGCGCCGCTGTGGAAGGCCAGCAGTTCTTCGGCGTGGGCCGGGTGTTGTTGGCGGACGTATTCCAGTGCGGTTTGCCGGTCGGGGGCGGAAAGCACCATTTGGCGGCAGCGGCTTTTGATGGTGGGCAGCAGGCGGTCGCGGTCGTGGGAAACCAGCAGGAAGGCGACATCGGCGGGCGGTTCTTCCAGTATTTTCAGCAGGCCGTTGGCTGCCTGGGTGTTCATGCTTTCGGCCGGATGGATGAGGACGACGCGTTTGCCGCCGCGCACGGAGGTCAGTTGGATGTGTTCGATCAGGCCGCGTACGGCATCGATTTTGATTTGCAGCAGTTTGCGGCCGACGGTTTCGCCTTCGGGTATTTCGGGGGTGAGTTCGTAAAAGTCGGGGTGGCTGTTTTGGGCGAACAGGTGGCAGGAGGGGCATTGCCCGCAGGGTTGGCGATCTGCCGTTGCTTGTTCGCACAGCAGTGTGGCGACCAAATGGCGGGCGAAGGCGGTTTTGCCGGTATTTTCCCTGCCGGAAAAGAGCAGGGCGTGGGGCAGCTGCCGCCAGTGGGCGGCAAGCTGTTGCCAGTCGGATTGATGCCAAGGATAGATCATGTGCGGGAGGGTGCTGTTCGGACGGGCACATTATATAGCCGCGCCCGTTTTTGCAACAGTGGCCGTCTGAAAGCATGAAAAGGCCGTCTGAAAACGTTTTTTGGTTTTCAGACGGCCCGGGGTGTCGTGATGTTAGTTGCCGATGTTGATGCCGGCGGTTACGGAGCTGTTTTGCTGATTGTTGCCGGCAGTCAGGAAGGAGGAGGCCAAATCTTTGCAGCAGCCGCAGCATGTGGCAACGCCCAGCTGTGCCTGCAGGTCGCTCAAGGTGGAAGCGCCGGCCGATACGGTTTCTTTAATTTGGTGATCGGTAATCGCGTTGCAGATGCATACAAACATGATCGTAATTCCTTCCCCGAGAGGTTTGTTAAATAGGATTCAATAGTGTTCGCAAATATAAATGCAAATGCTTCGTAATGCAAGCTCAAAATGCGGAGTGCGGGCAAGGGGTTGTTTTCAGACGGCCGGGTGGTGGAGCAGGCGGACGAGGAACAGCCCGCCCGCGGTGAAAAGCAGTGAGCCGCCGAGGTGCAGCAGGATGGTCAGTACGGCGGCGGAATAGCGTTGTTGTTGCAGCATGGCAACGATTTCGAGTGAAAAACCGGAAAAAGTGGTCAGGCTGCCGAGCAGGCCGGTGATCAGCCACAATTTCCAATACGGCGGCAGGTCCGGCAGGCTGTCGGCCAAACCGGCCGCCAAACCGATAAGCAGCGCGCCTATCCAGTTGGCCGACAGTGTGGCGCGGGAAAACGGCTGGTCGGGCGTGTCGAGCCAAAGGGCGAGCAGCCAGCGTGCGGCGGCACCGAATGCCGCGCCGCAAACTACTGCCGACAACGCGGCGAAAAAGGGAAGTTTCATGATTCAGACGGCCAAATGCTGTTTTGACGGTTCAAGTAGAAATCGTCGTCGAAAGTCAGCAGGAATTGGGGTTTGAGGGCGACGAAAATGGCGGTAAACATGCCGGTCAGGAAGGCTTCTCCCCAGCTGATGAGGAAGAAAACGGGGAAAGCCTGCTGCCATAAATCCACGGCGGCAAAGACGCTGCTTTGCGAGAGCAGGGCGGTAATTGCCGCACCGGTCGCCATCATGCCTGCGGCGGCGCAAAAGAAACCGTTGATAAAGATATACAGGAACAGATTGGGCGGAAGGAAACGGCGTACGGTGTAACGCAGCAATTCCGCCACCGCCAATGCGGGCAGGGTGACGGCGAGGACATTGAGCGGGGCGGCCGCCAGATTCTGCGCGCCGACCGTCAGCAGCATATGCGGCAGCATAAACAGGGCGGCCAGCCAGAATGCCGCTGCCGAACCTATCATCAGGCTGCCCAGTGTCACGCCGAGCAGGTGGTAGCGCAAACCGCCGAGCTGTCCGCCGTCCAAGCCTGCCCCTAACGACCAAAAGACGGCGAAAAAACACAGCAAAACACCGAACGCCTGCGGATTTTGTCGCCATGCCTTCAGTGCGGGTTTGGCGCACAACAGCAGGCAGGCGGGTAAAACGATATAGGCGGCGTATAGCCACGGCGTTTCAAACCATGCGGTGAAGAAATCCATAATCCGGTAATGTTTCAGACGAAAGCCGCACATTATATGGCAAACGGCGGAAAGTTTCTGTTTGCCGTCGAAACACGCTAAAATGGCGGCTTTACGCATTCTTACGGAAAGCCGTCCGGAATTTATGTTTTGGATTATCGTCAGCATTTTGTTATTGATTGCCGTAGCCGCCTTGGTCGGCTGGCGGTTTTATCTCGACCGCCAATGGCAGCGCGAACTGCGCTATTTCAACCGTCACGAAAACGCCCCGCCACTGGAAAGCGGCGGTGAGGCTAAAGCCGTTTACGGTACCAAGCCGAACCTGAACAACAGTCGGCACAATAGGCGCGATGCCGATGAAAGCCGTGCCGTTTACGAGCGCACGGTGGAAAAGCTGCGCGAAGTCGCGCCCAAACGCTACCGCAAACTGAATGCCGCCGATGCGGAGGGTTCGCCGCAGACCAAACATTTCCACGACCTGCCGATTTTTGCCGCCTCGCAGCCGCAGAAGGAAGATGAGGCGAAAGAGGCAAAAAATCCGCCTGCCGAAGAAAATGTTCAGACGGCCTCTCAAGCGGAAACTCCGGAAACGGTTCAAATACCCGAGGCAGAACCTGAAACGGAACAGGAAGCCGCGTTGCAGCCGGAAACGTCCGCCGAGGCCGTTCCCGTGCATTCCGCAACAGCGGATGTCAAAACGGATATCGAAAACGCCGAATCCGAATCCGAGCCGGATGCCGAGGTGTGCAAAACCGCACCGCCGCCCGATGCCGAAGTGATTACCGCCGACGAAATCGGCCATTTCAAACGCAAGAGCGTGCAGGAAATCATGGCGGAGGAGTTCGAATACACCCACCGCGGCGACCCGGCGGATGAAGCGGCCGAAATGGAAGAGCCGCCGTCCAAACCGGCTGCCGATGCGGAAGTGATTACCGAAGCCGAAGTCGGGCGTTTTCGCCGCGAGCCCGCTGCCGTCTTAATCGAAAAATTCAGCCCCGAATCGCAAGAACACACTGCTCCTCCGCCCGATGCCGAAGTCATCACTTTGGCCGATGCCACCCGCAACCTGGCGGCAGGCAGCCGTGCCCATGAAATCAAATCCCGCCCCGGCCGTTATGAAGATCAACGGTTCGGCGGCAGGCCGCCGCATACACCGGCTGCCGGCCTACCCGTCATCAGTTACAGCGACCCTTCCGTTTTGCGTGTGGAAGAACGCGCGGCACAACGCCGCCTCGAACGGAAAAAACAAAATTTCAACGCTCCTGCCGCAAAACCTGCCGTACAAGAAGCAGTAAGGCCGTCTGAAAAAGGCTTCAACGCGCCCGAAACCATAGAGGAAAGCGACATCCGCGCCAATTTGATGATGCGGCGTATGGCACGGCAGCGGCAGAGTGCGCGCCGCCGCAGCGACATCGCCCCGCGCATCATTCCTGCCGACGAAGTCATCTCCAACCTGGCCCGCACGGAACGCCCGTCCCGCCGCCTGCGCCGCATCAGCACGGTGGACAATGCCAGCATCCTGCCTGCTTCCGCGCGGATTTCCAATTACGGCGGAGAAGTGGTCAAGCCGAAACCAGCCGCAAAGCCGCTTCGGGCAGACAGTGCCCTGGCCAACCGTTTCGCTCCTTATCCGTACAGCAAACCGGCAGAAGTGCCGCCGCCCGATGCCACGGTGGTCGAACCGCCGGCCGTGCCGCCGACACTGCCTTTGAGCGTGGATGTTCCGCCGCCTGCATCAGTGGCGTTTTCAGCCGAAATGATCCAGCCGTGGGATGAAGGCGGGGCGGCTGAATATGCGTTTGCCGGCGAAGAAACGGCCGGCGGCATTTATTCCGATGCGGCGGACGTGCAAGAATGGCTGGACGACGTATTCGCACCGTCCGAGCGAGAACAACCGGAATACGGTGGTTATGCCGACAGGCCGTCTGAACATGACGAACCGTCTGAAAACAGTGATTTGGTATATGGCAATGAGGCTGTTTTTTCCGAAGCCGCGCCGTTTTCAGACGGCCTCTACCCGCTGCCCGGCCTCAACCTGCTGAAACCCGCCAGCTACAATCCCGATGCGGCGCAGAGTGAGGAAGCATTGCTGGAAAACAGCATCACCATCGAAGAAAAACTGGCCGAGTTCAAGGTCAAAGTCAAAGTGTTGGAAGCGTATGCCGGGCCGGTCATCACCCGCTACGAAATCGAGCCCGATGTCGGCGTGCGCGGCAATGCCGTGTTGAATTTGGAAAAAGACCTTGCCCGCTCGCTCGGCGTTGCCTCCATCCGCGTGGTGGAAACCATCCCCGGCAAAACCTGCATGGGCTTGGAACTGCCCAATCCGAAACGTCAGATGATACGCCTGAGCGAAATTTTCGATTCGCCCGCGTTCGCCGAATCGCCCTCCAAGCTCACGCTCGCGTTGGGGCAGGACATCACCGGCCAGCCCGTCGTCACCGACCTTGCCCGCGCTCCACACCTCCTGGTGGCCGGTACGACCGGTTCGGGCAAATCCGTGGGCGTGAACGCCATGATTCTGTCCATGCTGTTCAAGGCCACACCCGACGACGTGCGCATGATTATGATCGACCCGAAAATGCTGGAACTGAGCATTTACGAAGGCATCCCGCACCTGCTCGCGCCGGTGGTAACCGACATGCGCCTGGCCGCCAACGCACTGACCTGGTGTGTGAACGAAATGGAAAAACGCTACCGCCTGATGAGCCATTTGGGCGTACGCAACCTCGCGGGCTACAACCAGAAAATACGCGAAGAGGCCGCATACGGCCGCAAAATCGGCAACCCCTTCAGCCTCACGCCCGACAATCCCGAGCCGTTGGAAAAACTGCCGTTTATCGTCGTGGTGGTGGACGAATTTGCCGACCTGATGATGACGGCGGGCAAGAAAATCGAAGAATTGATCGCCCGCATCACACAGAAGGCGCGTGCGGCCGGCATCCACCTGATTTTGGCTACCCAGCGGCCGAGCGTGGACGTGATTACCGGCCTGATTAAAGCCAATATTCCGACCCGCATCGCCTTCCAAGTGTCGAGCAAAATCGACAGCCGGACCATCCTCGACCAAATGGGTGCGGAAAACCTGCTCGGTCAGGGCGACATGCTGTTCCTGCCGCCGGGCACCGGCTATCCGCAGCGCGTACACGGCGCATTCGCTTCCGACGAAGAAGTACACGGCGTGGTGGAATACCTCAAACAGTTCGGCGAACCCGATTACGTCGAAGACCTGCTCACCGGCGGCGTCGGCAGCGACGACATCTTCAGCAATGCCAACGAAGACCGCAACAACGAAGGCGGCAGCGATCCGCTGTACGACGAAGCCGTGTCCTGCGTGATTAAAACCAACAAGGCCACCATTTCCTCGGTGCAGCGTTACCTGAAAATCGGCTACAACCGCGCCGCCAACCTCATCGAACAAATGGAGGCCGACGGCATCATTTCCGCCGCCGATGCGGGCGGCAAACGCACCGTGTTGGCACGTGACAGCAGCCATTTGGACGGATAAGGCGGGGGAAGCCGAGAAGCAGATAAGAGGCCGTCTGAAAACGGCTTCTCCCCACCGCCCTTTTCCTAAGCCTTAACCTGATTGCGCATCTGTTTAATCACCGGTTCACCATCGTACAAAAAACCGCCTTTGGATGGCACAGCCGTTGTTTCTATCTCCGGCCCCGAACCGGCTGTCCTTTCTTTTACGTCTTACGTACGTGTGCATCCAATAATCTTTTCCGCCCTCCGTTGCAGGAACCGGCTTTTTTATCAAATGAGCGGAAAACCCGGCCGATGCGGCACGTCAAACACACTATCGGCATATCAAAAGACCGAACAACCCTAAGGCCGTCTGAAAAATACAGGCAAAGGCCGTCTGAAAGCAGGATATGGACACTTCATTGCAATATTTGCGGCAACAAATCCGACAGGCGGCCGACGAGGGATACGCGCTGACCGTGCGGGGCGGCGGCAGCAAGGATTTTTACGGCGAACCTGTGCGTCCGGCCGCCATCCTCGATACACGCATCCACAGCGGCATTGCCGCCTACGATCCCGACGAGTTGGTCATCACCGCCAAAGCGGGCACGCCTCTGGCGGAAATCGAAGCGGCTTTGGCCGAACGCCGCCAAATCCTGCCGTTTGAGCCGCCGCATTTCGGTGCGGGTGCAACCTTGGGCGGCGCGGTGGCCTGCGGTTTGGCCGGGCCGGGGCGGGCGCATTTCGGCGCGGTGCGCGATTTCGTCCTCGGTTGCCGTTTGATAGACGGATGCGGCCAGGTGCTTGATTTTGGCGGCCGGGTGGTGAAAAACGTCGCCGGTTACGACATCCATAAAACCATGGCCGGCGCAATGGGGACTTTGGGGGTGTTGGCGGGAGTGTCGCTAAAAGTGCTGCCCGCGCCCGAACGTGAAATCACTTTGCAGTTTGAATGTTCTGCCGCCGCCGCCCGCGGGATGCTTCACGCTTGGATGGGGTATCCGCTGCCGTTGACGGCCGGTTTTTGGGACAACGGCGCGCTGTTCGTCCGGCTCGGCGGCAGTGCGGCGGGCGTAGAGGCGGCGGCAAGCCGCTTGGGTGGCGAGCGTTTGGACAGGCGGATAAATGCCGATTTGTGGTTGGCGGTGCGCGAACAGCTCCTGCCTGCCTTCAGGCCGTCTGAAAACGAAGATGTACGGTTGTGGCGCGTATCCGTGCCCGATACCGCGCCCGAGTTGGAATTGGACGGAACATTTTGTATGGAATGGGGCGGCGGCCTGCGCTGGTACCAGACCGGCCTGCCCGCAGACAAAATCCGTGTCGCCGCATCTCAAGCCGGCGGGCATGCCACATTGTTCCGCGGTACGCTGCGGGCCGGTGAAACCGCATTTACCCTGCCGCAGGAAAACGTGCTCCGTATCCAGCGTCGGCTGAAAAAATTGTTTGATCCGCACAATATTTTGAATCCGGGAAGGATGCCGGGTTTGGCATAATTTGGGCAGGATGTGAAAAGGCCGTCTGAAAACTTTCAGACGGCCTTTTTATGATTGGGCTGTGTTGTTGGAACGGTGCTTTACAGACGGCTTACAAAGAGGTGATGTTGCCGTCGGTTGTGCATGATTTCGGCATCTGGCTTTGTCTCATTTGTTGTTCGAATCGGCACTCCCAAACGATGCTGTCTTTCATTACTTGCGGTGTAACGCTCAAGTTTGTGCTTTTAATCAAAGGGTACAGTTGGCTTTTCGGGTTGAGCTGGGCATGCAGTACGCCGTTCTCCACCGTAAATTCGCTCCAGTGCTTTTCCATGCCGGGAATGTTCATTTCTTCGGCGGGAATGTTGATGATGATGGCGTTGTTTTTATCGGCGGCGATGCGTTTGGCCAGTTTGTCGCGCGCCTGCACCAGATAGACGTCGGCTTCCACCCATTTGGAACGGATAACGTAGTCTTGGTAGGCGGGCAGGACAATGGCGGCAAGCATGCCGAGAGACATGATGACGAACTGGATATAACCTAGAATCAGGCCGGCCAGGGCCAAACCTGCACCGCCCTGGCCGCTGCGTTTAATCTGACTGCGGGCAACGTGGCCGAAAATAATGGCCAGTAGGGCGAAAAGTATCGGGATAATCCAGCCGATGATGCCGCAAACCAGGCTGGAGATGGCCAAGGCATTGGTGCCTTGTACCGGTTGGGGCTGCTGTTGGTAGTATTGCCCGTTGTTTGACGGTGCGGGATGTTGATAATTGTTCTGTTGGTTTTGCATGGTTTATCCTTAAAAATGAACAAGGTTGGTTAATTCCATTGCCATCGGTTGCGCCAGGCACCGATGACGGCGTTGGGGTATTTGTTGCTGCCGAGGCTGCCGTTGAAGCGGGCGAGGGCGCGGACGATGTTGCCGTTTTCGACGTTGAGGTAGTGTCGCAGGATAGTGCAGCCGTAGCGCAGGTTGGTACGGATATCGAACAGGTTGTGGTCGGGTTTGCCGATGTAGCGCTGCCAGAACGGCATGACCTGCATCAGGCCTTTTGCGCCGACGTTGCTAATGGCGTATTGGCGGAACGCGCTTTCCACTTCGATCAGGCCGAGTATCAGCTGGGTATCGATGCCTGCGCGGGTGGTTTCGTATTGGATATTGATGAGCAGGCGGCGGCGAGACGGCTCGTCGGGCACAAAACGGGTGAGCCGTGCCGACATGTCGCGCAGCCAGCGTTCGCCGTCGCGCGGGTTGGTGAAAACCAAACGGGCGGGGTTGACGTTGTTTACCGACGTCCGCATGACGGAGGCTACGTCGTCCGACAGGGTTTCTTCGCGCTGCGCCCCGGCCCAGATCGGGCGGGAAGACAAAAGCAGCGCGCCGCCGGCCAGCATCAGACGGCGGCGCATGGGGTTGTGCACCGTTTTTTCCATAGTTTCCGCAGAGTGTTTCGAGTGGGCGGATTATATGTCATCCGGCAGTCAAAAGACAGGGAAAGGCCGTCTGAAAGCCTGTTTTCAGACGGCCTGTGCGGCTTTTTCGATATTGTGCGGCAGATTCAGTCTTTTTTGCCGCCGGTCAGGAAACGCTGGATTTTGGTGCCGAGTTTTAAAACCTGCGCCAGTGTGCCGGTGGGCAGTTTGAGCATTTCCTTCGTCCAGCTAGTGGCAATGTCCATAAACTGCTGCGTGTCGCGGATGCGTTTTTGCACCTGTTCGTTTTCCTGTTCGAATTCGGGCGTGGCAATCAGTTCGTTGAGAAAGTGCAGCGTTGGCTCGATTTCGCGCTGTTGGCGTTGTTCGACGATGGTTTTCACCAAGACCCAAACATCGTCGGAGGTGGTGAAATAATCGCGCCGGTCGCCGAGCTGGTGCACGGTTTGCACCAGTTTCAAGCCTTGCAGCTCGCGGATGCTGTTGCTGACGTTGGAACGCGCCACGGTCAGCGTTTCGCTGATTTCTTCGGCATTCATCGGTTTGCCGATGATGTAGAGCAGCGCGTGGATTTGCGCCACCGTGCGGTTTACGCCCCATTTAGAGCCCATTTCGCCCCAGTGGAGCACGAATTTTTGAGTGGTCGGATTCAGTTTCATACGGCTTATTATGGTTATTTCTATTATTTCCGTCAAGACGGAAATTCATGATTCGCCTATAATTGCGGCCGTCTGAAAAAAGCAGAGATATTTCCCATGAACCTCCATATCATCGACCATCCTTTAGTCAAACACAAACTCGCCCTGATGCGTGAAGCCGATTGCAGCACCTACAAATTCCGCACACTCACCAACGAACTGGCGCGGCTGCTGGCATATGAAGCCAGCCGCGATTTCGAAACCGAAACCTTTTCTTTCGCGGGCTGGTGCGGCGAAATGGAAGGCGAACGCATCAAAGGCAAAACCCTGACCGTCGTCCCCATCCTGCGTGCGGGTTTGGGTATGCTCGACGGCGTGCTGGATTTGATTCCGACGGCAAAAATCAGCGTGGTCGGCCTGCAGCGCAACGAGGAAACACTCGAACCGGTGTCGTATTTTGAAAAATTCGTCAGCAAAATGGACCAGCGTCCGGCACTCATCATCGACCCGATGCTGGCCACGGGCGGTTCGATGGTCGCCACCATCGATCTGCTGAAAAGCAAAGGCTGCACCAACATCAAGGCCTTGGTGCTGGTGGCCGCGCCCGAAGGCGTGAAACGGGTGAGCGAGACGCATCCCGACGTGAAAATTTACACTGCCGCACTCGACAGCCATTTGAATGAAAACGGCTACATCATCCCGGGCTTGGGCGACGCGGGCGATAAAATCTTCGGCACCAAATAATCAAACCCAAACAAGCACAGGCCGTCTGAAAAACAAATTTCAGACGGCCTGTTATAATGCCCGCCTCATTTACAGACAGCCTCAAACGAGTCCGAAGCCATGCCCCGTATCGCCGCACTGCCCGACCATTTAGTCAACCAAATCGCCGCCGGAGAGGTGGTGGAACGCCCCGCCAATGCCCTGAAGGAAATCGTCGAAAACAGCATAGACGCGGGGGCGGCCGAAATCGAGGTGGAACTGGACGGCGGCGGCATCAAACGCCTGCTCGTGCGCGACAACGGCGGCGGCATCCATGCAGACGACCTGCCGCTCGCGCTCTCCCGGCACGCCACCAGCAAAATCGCCAGCCTTACCGATTTGGAACACGTTTCCAGCATGGGTTTCCGCGGCGAAGGGCTGGCCAGCATCGCCTCCGTCAGCCGGCTTACCCTCGCCAGCCGCACTCCCGGCAGCGCGCACGGCCACGAAATCCGCGCCGAAGACGGCATCCTGTCGCCCGTTGCCGCCGCCGCCCATCCCGAAGGCACCACCGTGGAAGTGGCCGACCTGTTTTTCAACACCCCCGCACGGCGCAAATTCCTCAAATCCGAAAACACCGAATACGCCCACTGCGCCACCATGCTCGAACGCCTCGCGCTCGCGCATCCCGAAACCGCCTTCAGCCTCAAACGCGACGGCAAACCCGTTTTCAAATATCCGCCGCAAAGCCTCGAAGAACGCGCGGCCGCCATACTCGGCAGCGATTTTCAGACGGCCTCATTGCCCGTGGAAGGCGGGGGTGGCGGTATGCGGCTCTACGGCCTGATTGCCAAGCCCACTTTCGCCAAAGGCAAAACCGGCCAACAATATTGCTTCGTCAACCGCCGCTTCGTGCGCGACAAAGTCATGCTGCACGCCGTCAAGCAGGCCTACCGCGACGTGCTCCACCAAGCCCTCGCGCCCGCCTTCGTCCTCTTTCTCGAACTGCCGCCCGAAGCCGTGGACGTGAACGTCCATCCCACCAAAACCGAAATCCGTTTCCGCGACAGTCAGGCCGTACACCAACTCGTTTTCCACACCCTAGACAAAGCACTGGCCGGTACACGCGCTGACCGGACGGAGAGCGTCGGCAATGCGGGCGAAGTGCTGCACAAAATGATGGGTTTGACTGAAGAAAGGCCGTCTGAAAACCACGGCGGCAGCCATGCGCCGTTTTCAGACGGCCTCCAAGCAGGCAAAACCGCTCCCGTTTCCTATTCTGCCGCCCGGGTGCCGCAACAGCGCAGTTTGAGCCTGAACGAAAACCGCCGCGCCATCGACACCTATGCCACCTATGCCGAACTCTACCGGCGCGACGACGAACTGGCACAGCTCGAACACGAACGCTTCGGCGGCGCAATAGCGCAAACCGCCGTTTCAGACGGCCGGGACGAAGCGCACGGCGGAGGCGGCGGAAACGCCTACCCACTGGGCTTCGCCATCGCCCAACTGCTCGGCATCTACATCCTTGCCCAAGCCGAAGACAGCCTGCTTTTGGTGGACATGCACGCCGCCGCCGAACGCGTGAACTACGAAAAAATGAAACGCCAGCGCGGCGAACAAGGCCGTCTGAACAGCCAGTCGCTGCTCATTCCTGTTACCTTTGCCGCAGGGCACGGCGAAATGGCCGCCCTGGCCGATTTCGGCGACGAACTGCGCCGTTTCGGCCTGGATCTCTCGCCCATCGGCGAAAACCGCATCGCCGTGCGCGCCGTACCGCAAATGCTGGGCAAGTCCGATGTGGAACAACTGGCGCGGGATATGTTGCGCGAATTTGCCGAAGTCGGCGCGTCGCAGGCGGTGGAAGCGCGGGAAAACCGCATACTCGCCACCATGTCCTGCCACGGTTCGATACGCGCCGGACGGAAACTCACTCTGCCGGAAATGAACGCCCTCCTGCGCGATATGGAACAAACCCCGCGCAGCAATCAGTGCAACCATGGCCGTCCCACATGGGTCAAACTCACACTGAAAGAATTGGACGCGCTGTTTTTGCGCGGCCAGTGAGGGTGGCGATTCAAAAACCAATCTGCAAGACCGTACCGATATGCCGTCTTTGGGATAAAGCGGGCACTCCTTCCCGTTGGGCGGATTAGTTCTAGGCTACCCACGCTCCATTAAAAAGTACAAGCCATCACCATTCCCGCGCAGGCGGAAATCCAAAAATTTGGGTTTGCGCCAGCCTCCAAGCATTCCAAAAATCAAATGCACGGATTCCCGCCTGGCAGGAATGACGATATGTGCGTTCTTATTTGAATTTACTGTGCCGCAACCGAATGCCGCCATTCCAAGCTTCTATAGTAGGAAGGGTAAGTGGATTGTGGCTGCAAAGAGGCCGTCTGAAAAGTGTTTCTGCGTCAGGATGATTTGTTGCAGTTTTGCGATGGATGGGCAGCCCGACGCCCAACCGAACGGCAATGCCATGGCCGGCCATACAAACTGCGGTTGTGTGTTTGGGTTTGGATGGTGTTTGATGGTCCGATGATATAGTGGATTAAATTTAAATCAGGACAAGGCGACGAAGCCGCAGACAGTACAGATAGTACGGCAAGGCGAGGCAACGCCGTACTGGTTTAAATTTAATCCACTATAAAGAGGCCGTCTGAAAATGGTTTTTCAGACGACCTCTCTTGCTGTGAAACGGCTATTTGTTGTCTTCGCTGTCCAGGAAGCTTTTCAATCTGTCGCTACGGGTCGGATGACGCAGTTTGCGCAGGGCTTTGGCTTCGATTTGGCGGATACGTTCGCGGGTTACGTCAAACTGCTTGCCGACTTCTTCCAGCGTGTGGTCGGTGTTCATGTCGATGCCGAAACGCATACGCAACACCTTGGCTTCGCGCGGGGTCAGGCTTTCCAGTACGTCGGCGGTAACTTCGCGCAGGCTGGAATACATGGCCGCATCCGCCGGTGCGACGTTGTTTACGTCTTCGATGAAGTCGCCCAAGTGCGAATCGTCGTCGTCGCCGATCGGGGTTTCCATCG
>ERZ773068.881-NODE-881-length-15408-cov-4.331401_pt1 | contig 15408 bp, 8 predicted proteins | sample MGYA00580620_ERZ773068 | MGnify/ENA primary metagenome ERZ773068 (study PRJEB29015, sample SAMEA2737983) | human oral metagenome | biome: human oral; feature: human-associated habitat; material: dental | place: China | collected 2101 ... | reverse complement strand
TTACCTGAGCAAACCAGCCTTACCTTTCTTCTTTCTCCTCATTTTCCTTGCCGTTTTGTACGGCCTTGGATGAAGGAGCAGCGGCACTTGGCGTTGCAGAAGGTACAGGAGCGTTGCCCTGCTGGCCCTGTTGGCCTTGCTGCTGTTGATTCTGCTGCTGATTGCCCTGCTGGCGCTGAGTGTTGTTGTTATTATTCGTCGACGGGGTAGTCGCACGCGGTGAGGCAGATGCGGTCGCCGCCGGGGCAGCCGCTACACGAATAGTAACAGTGCTGTTCTGGGCCACCAGAGTACCCGCAGCGGAGCTCTGAGAAATCACCGTATTCGGTGCCGCAGAGCTTGTCTGAACGGTCTCAATATTGGTGTTGAGCAGAACATCGGACGCAGTCAGAGCTTCAATAGCCTGATCCTTCGTCAGACCCACGAGCGAAGGAACCTTGACCTTACCGGAGGACAGCACCAGGTTCACGTTGCTGCCAGCCTCGATCGTGGTCTTACCGTTGGCATCGGTTTCAGCCTTCTCAGGCTCCAGAGAAACTACCATACCGGCGGGAACGGATGCGCTCTCAACGGTGCTGACGCGACCATCCTTAAGGCCGAGCTCCTTCAGAGCGTTGCGCACATAGGCTTCGCTCTGACCCTGCAGGTTATCGGGCAGGGTTACACGCTCGGGACCATTCGAGTAAGTTAGCGATACGGTAGAACCCTTAGCCGCCTTCGTACCCTCGCCGGGGCTGACACTAATAACATCGCCCTTCTTCACGTTCTCGGAGTATGCCCCGCGGCTCTCCACGGCAAAGCCAGCATTGCGCAGCTGGTTCTCGGCATCGTCCTTCGACTGGTTCATCACGGTAGGAATAGCGACCTGCGGAACTTCATTGAGCTTGCCCTGGTAGTACAGGAACGAGCCGATACCCAGCAGAAGCGATGCTGCAATAGCAAGACCAACGAGGAAACGAACCCAGGTTCGCTTACGGGGTTGCTCGGCGGGAAGGAACTCTTCCTCTTCAACAAATTCTTCTCCGCCGTACTCATCGTCATCAAAGAAACCGTTGAGGTTCGCATCTTCAACAGGAGTCGAAACCTGCGGCATGGTCGTGGTGTAGGCATCGAAATCAACCTCACCCGTACCGGTTCCTGCCGCACCCGCCGCGGGAGCCTCAAGAGGCGCAAAAGCGGTAGTCATGGAGTCATCGGGAACCTGTTGCGGCATACCGCCGCCAACCTGCAGACCCGCTCCCTGACGGATCGCCTGCGAAAACTCATCGGCGGTCTGGTAACGATCATCCGGGTTCTTGGCAAGACCTCGAAGAATAACTTCATCAAGCTCAGGGGGTACGCTCAGCGGACTAAAAGTACTCGGTGCGGCGGGAGTCTCGGTGAGATGCTTTGCCGCCAAGTCAACGTTAGTTTCCGCGTCGAAGGGGGAACGTCCAGCAACCATTTCATACAGCACACATGCTGCCGAATAAAGGTCGCTTCTCGCGTCGACTTCTTTACCACTGACCTGCTCGGGAGACATGTAACGTGCGCTACCCATCACCACGTTGGCCTTTGTCAGAGCCTCGCCAGCCTCTTCAATAGCTCGGGCGATGCCGAAGTCCATCACCTTAATCTGACCCGGCTGCCCCTTTGCGGCGTCTTCCTCGGTTCGGGGAAGCACCATAATATTCGCGGGCTTAATATCGCGGTGGATAATACCCATCGAATGACTGTATTTCAGAGCGCTCAAAAGCTGCTCTGCGTACCCCACCGCATCACGCACGGGAATGTACCCGCCCGACGAAAGGACACTGCGCAGCGTCCTGCCATCAACGTATTCCATAACGATGTACGGGATCTTAGCCTCGTCATCGTCGGCGGCATCATCAACACCGTATCCGCTGTTGGGATCTGACGGGGAATAAGCGCCCGTGTCGTACACCGCAACGATACCGGGGTTGTTCAGGGATGCGACAGCCTCCGCCTCACGTTTAAACCGTGAACGGAAGGTTTTGTCTTGGGCCTGCTCCGGGCGCAGGATCTTCATCGCGACCTTACGACCGAGACGAGTATCCTCCGCCGCGTATACGGTAGCCATCGCACCGGTACCGATAACATCGAGTACCTTATAACGGCCATCTACCGTTTCAGGAACCAACAGGTCCATACGTTCTCCTGGGGTAAAAATAGTTTTTGATGTGAGTGGACTCAGACACTAACGCCCAGTACGAGGACTAGAAGAAGTCGACGCGCCTGAAGGCGTAGCTGCGGATGGCGACGAGTCAGAATCCGTCCTCGTACCTGAAGACTCATTAGCTACATACATCTCTACCTTACTAGGAACTGACACTTTAGTGCCAGAAGAAGGGCTGGTGCGCAGCACCGTACCGGGCTGTGCAGTGTCCGAATGCTCGAAGTGAAGGTTCACGTCAACACCAAGCGAGGTAATCGTCCGAGAAGCCTCTTCGTAGTTCTTCCCATCAACATTAGGTAGGGTCGCGCCCCTGGAACCGCTTGAATAACGCACGGTAATGGTGCTGCCTTCGTCTACCGAACCAGCCGGTGAAATCGACAGAACGGTGTTGGCTGGCTCTTCAGACTCAACACTTTCAGTCCTGGGCGAAAGACCCAGGTTCTTCAGGTCATTGACAACATCCTGAAGGGGACGACCCTCGTAGCTGCGTGCCTGCAGGTTAATTTTCTGCTTCTGAGTGCTGCTCGCAGTCGAGGACTCCTCGTTCGGGGTGGCTACCGTGACGGTACCTTCCGCAGAGCTGGGTGTTGCCGAGCTGGTGGTATTCGGAGTGGGGGTTGCACGGCTATTTGCCGCCCAGACAGCCCAGAGGATACCGAGAATAAGCACAAGTGCCGCCACAATAGCGACGATCCATACCCAGTTGCGTTTCTTCGGACCCTGTTGTGCCGTACGTGCGGCCGCAGCCTTTGACCCGGGCTCAGGAATCGGAGCGGTCGAAGGACCGGGCGTGAAGTGCGACCCAGATCCGAACTTCGGAGCGGCGGATGCCGAAATAGGCTCGGCGATCAGGGAGGTCTGGGCGGTATCCAGATTCTCCGGCAAGAACGCCTCCAGCGTGGGCACGGCCTTAATCGCCGCAGGAATATCACGACGGCGAATAGCATCAATAGCGGATGCCAGCGCGGTAGCATCCTTAGGACGCTCCGCAGGATCCTTAGCAAGCAGGCACATAATCAAGGCGCGGGCGGGCGCCGGGATGCTCTCCGGCAGCGGTGGTGGCGGATCGTTCACCTGGGCTAGAGCAATCGCGATCTGTGATTCACCTGTGAACGGGCGGTGACCGACCAGGCATTCGTACCCGATAATACCCAGCGAGTACATATCGGAGGACGGGGTTGCAGGTTGACCGGTTGCCTGTTCGGGTGCCAAATACTGGGCTGTACCCATCACCTGACCGGTAGCGGTCAGCGGAACCTGGTTCGCAAGCCTAGCAATACCGAAGTCGGTAACCTTCACCCGGTCATCCGGGGTGATCATTAGGTTACCGGGTTTCACATCGCGGTGCACGAGTCCCTGAGCGTGCGCAGCAGCCAACGCGCGAGCCGTCTGCGCAATAAAGTTCAGGATACGATCCGGCGGCAGCGTGCCGTCGCGCTCGATGATGCTCGACAGCGGCTCACCCGGAACCAGCTCCATCACCAGGTATGCAGAGTTATCCTCTTCACCGTAATCGAACATATTGGCAACACCGGGGTGGTTCAGGAGCGCAGTATGGCGCGCCTCCGCGCGGAACCGCTCCAAGAACCCGGGGTCACCCGTGTACTCCTCTTTCAGGATTTTAACGGCGACGGTGCGTCCGAGAACCTTGTCGCGAGCTTTCCAGACCTCACCCATACCGCCGATAGCGATACGTTCGGTTAGGGTGTAGCGCCCGCCCAAGGTGATATCAGCCGAAGGCCTCACTTGTTCAACACCGCCTCAAAAAGTTGTTTACCTGCATTTGTCGAAAGCTGGGAACCGGTTGTTGCATCCATATCCTCATAGACCACCGCAATGGCGATCTGAGGATCATCGGCGGGTGCAAACCCGGTAAACCAAGAGTTATTCAAACCACCCGTAGTTTCTGCGGTACCGGTCTTACCAGCAACCTTATACCCGGGCACGCCTGCGTTACGGGCAATACCGTTATCCACAGAGTTCACCATCCATTGTTTCACCTGATCGGCGACTTTAGTAGAAGTTGAGGTGCGCAACTTCTCGGGTGAGAACTCGTAGAGCACGCTCAAGTTACTGGTTTTGACAGAACGAATCATATTGGGCTTCATCTGCACACCGCCGTTAGCGATCGCGGCAGAAGTCATCGCCACCTGCAGCGGGGTGGTGCGTACATCGTACTGACCCACGGATGCCTGTGCCAGCTGGCTCTGCGACATACCCTTCGGGAAGCTCGACTTAGCCACCGCCAGCGGAATCTTCAAATCCTGACCATAACCAAAGTTTTCAGCAGTCCTAGAGATCCTATCTTCACCCAAATCCATTGCGATCTGCGCAAAAGGAGTGTTGCAGGACTGCGCCATAGCCCATTCAATCGTAGCCTTGGTGCGTCCTCCACACTGACCGCCCGCAAAGTTCGGAAGCGACACATTGGTTCCCGGAAGGGGAAGCTGTGCGGGGTTATCGATCGTGGAGTTCGCATCATATTTGCCGGACTCCAAAGCTGCGACGGCATCAATAATCTTGAAGGTTGAGCCGGGCGAATAGGTGTTACCCGCAATAGCACGGTTGTAAAGCGGGTTATTCGGATTCGAGTTCAGTTCCTCATAGTTGCTGACTACCGTAGACCCATCGTGGGATGCGAGCGTATTCGGGTCATATGAGGGAGACGAAGCCATCGCCAAGATTTCGCCAGTCTTGGGGTTAATCGCCACAATAGAACCCTTACGGCCCTGCAGCAAGTTGTTAGCAAGCTCCTGAAGCTTAGAATCCACGGTGAGCTCGACGCTCGCACCGCGTGCCGAAGAACCCGAGAAGAGCTGAGCAACACGATCGTAGAACTGGCTGTCGGAAGTACCCGAAAGCTCCTTGTCCATAGCGGACTCGACACCGGTAGAACCATACACTGACGAGAAATAACCCGTCAGCGCCGCATACTTTTCCGGCTCAGAGTACACGCGCTGATAGTTATACTCATCATCCGATTTCACCGACGAGGCGATTTCGGTTCCATCGACCACGATAGAGCCACGGTTGGCACCATAGTTATCGTACAGAGAACGCGAGTTCCACGGGTTATCTTTGAGAGATTCGGTGTCGAAGAATTGGATATAGCTCAACGTACCCATGAGCAGGATAAAAACGCAACCTGCGGCCATCCACATGCGGCGAATTGCCCTATCCATTGCGGTCACCTCCTGCTTGTTGAGTTGAAATACGGGCGAGAACGCTGGTTGCGCCCTCAGATTCATAGCTGTAGTCTTCGTGGTCGATACTTTCGGGAACATCGAACCCGACCACGACGTGAGGCGCTCGCGCGGTATGTGAAATCGAAAGCCACAATGCCACGATAATCCAGTTAGCCACCAGGGATGAACCACCGGCAGACATAAACGGTGTGGTCAAACCGGTTAGCGGAATTAACCGGGTTACACCGCCAACCACCACGAAGAGCTGAAGCACCATAACCGTGGAAAGGCCCGCCGCCAAGAGCTTGCCGAAACCGTCACGAGTGCCCAACGCCGCGCGGTAGCCACGCGAGATGAGGATGAGGAACATCATCAAAATAGCGCCCAGGCCGATCAGACCGAGTTCCTCACCGAGAGAAGTAATAATCATGTCCGAGTTAGCGAACGGCACCAAAGAGGTAAGGCCCTGACCCCATCCACGGCCAAAGAGACCGCCGTAGGACAGACCGAAAATACCCTGAAGGATCTGACCGGAACCACCGCTGGAGGACATATAGACCTCGGGATCAAAGGCGTGCATCCAGCCATAGATACGGGCGTGCACGTGAGAAATGGAGTTGTAGGCGAAGTATCCGCCAACCACCACGCCGACACCGCCGACTACAAGCCAGGAAATCTTGCCGGTCGAGAGGTACAGCATCGCCATGAACAGCCCGAAGAACAGGATTGCAGAACCCAGATCCTTCTGGAAAACCAACACGCCGATGCTGACCATCCACGCCAAGAAAATTGGGGTCAAATCGCGCAGACGCGGCAGATTGATGGGTCCTAAACGCTTACCCGCTGTGAGAATCAAATCGCGGTGTGTGGACAGGTAGCCTGCAAAGAAGATTGCCAGAGTAATCTTGGCAATTTCGCCGGGCTGGAAGGTACGCCCGCCGAGCCTGATCCAAATCCGTGCGCCGTTGATTTCGGTACCAAGGCCGGGAATAAGCGGCATGATAAGCAGGATGAAGGAGAGCACCAGCGAAATATAGGTGATCTTACGCAGCACTCGATGATCCCGCAGGAAGTACAGCACAACGGAGCAGAGGATCATTGAGAAGCCTGTCCAGAACAGCTGGGACTCGCCTACTGGGGACTTCTGCATGGCGGGATCCTTATCGATGCGGAAAATCATCGCCAGCCCGATTCCGTTGAGCGCCACAACAAGCGGCAGAATAAACGGATCGGCGTAACGCGCCCGGAACTGAAGCACCAGATGCGCGATGAGCGCGCACACGCCCAGCACCACGGTACCTTGAATCCACGGGTTCTTCCCCATATCCCACGCCGTTTCGGGGTCAATCAGGTACATGGAAAATGAGCCGATGCCGACCGCAACCACGAGCAGAACAAGCTCAATCAGGCGACGCGAACGGGGTATGTGTGCATCACGCAATAGCCTAGCCACGATTACCACCTTCCGTTGCTGAAGTTTTTTGACCTGTCTGCGCGCCGGACGAAGCCGCACCGGAAGGCTGTGTATTCCGGTCATCCTGCAGATTCACCTGAGCTTGCATGCGGTTTACGATAACCCGTGCATCGTCAAGATTATCCGCGTGAATCGTATTCTTCAAAAGCGTGCGGGTATGTTCGGGCAGCTGTGAAGTTTCCACTTCGCTTTCCTCGACCACATGGGAGAGATGGATTGGCCCCAACGACTGCGGAACGCCGTTATAGACGGCGACCTTACCGTTATTTTCGCCAACGTAGTAGCGGCCCTCAACCCATTTCAGCCCGCTCCAACCCGCAATGAGGACCAGCACAAGGATTACGGCTGCACTCACCAGCAGAATCGGGCGCCGACGGCGTCGAATTGGGTCCGCCAGAAGCTCTTCAAGCTCGTCCGGCAGCTTTGCGGGTTCCTCGGTGCTCATCGGTACGCGCTGCGCCAATGAGGCCCGATGCTCCAGGGTGCGGCTCGTCACCGCCGGAATACGCCCGGTCTCTGTTGCCACGGCGGCGCTGCCCACCAGCTGATGCGGGCGAGAGCCAAGCTCGTGGCGCAAAATGGCGGCATTTGTGCGGGCAAAGTACACCGCATCCTGATCGCTCGCGTCGCCGTCGTGGGGGAAGGAATCCGTGAGGTCACGGGCGCGGCGGAACTTCTTGAGCGCGCGGTCGTGATCGGACAGACCCTCTTCGGCGTTTACTTCCTCGGTGATTTCCTCAAGCTCAGAGGTTGTCAGTGAGGTATCGATCTCGCCGGTCTCTGGCAGGGCAGAAGGACCTACAGGTTCGTCGGCGGGAAGCTCCTCACGATCGATAACCTGTACAACCACGACCGTCACGTTATCGGGTGCGCCGCCGTCGAGAGTCATCTGGATAAGAACGTCCGCGATCTCACCCAGATCATCGGTGGAACGCATGACGGCTTCGATCTCTTCATCAGAGACCACCGCCTCTAAACCATCGGAAGCAAGCACCCAGCGCTCACCAGGAATGGCTTCTAACGTCTGCAGCTCAAGCTCGGGGGAGGCATCGACGTCGCCAAGCACGCGCATAATCACGTTGCGGTGCGGGTGATTCTCCGCCTCTTCGGGAGTGATGCGGCCCTCGTTGAGAAGACGCTGCACGAAGGTGTGGTCGGTCGAAATCTGCTCGAAACCGCCGTCTTCATCGGCACGTAAACGATAGGCACGCGAGTCGCCAATATGGGCCATCTCGATCTTTTCGCCGTCCACCAGCAGAGCGGTACAGGTGGTACCCATACCCGCAAGGCGCTGATCACTGGTTGCCAGATCATTGATAATGGCGTTGGCACTTTGGATTTCGTCGGCGAGGTATATGCCGCCGGTACCGTCAAAGTCGGGGTGGTCCAAAGGGGTCAGGTTCAAAACGGCGGTAGCGGATGCGACGTCACCACCGACGTGCCCGCCCATGCCGTCAGCAACAACAGCAAGATAACGCCCACCGTACCCGGAGTCGTCATTCTTGCTGCGTTTCACGCCCGTATCGGAACGGGCTTCAAAGCGAAAGGCTATCTTCAACGATTACCCCCTCAGCTGCATAGTCGTTCCGCCCACACGGAAATCGACACCCGGCTCAATAGCAGTAGCGCGGGTCAGCTTTTGGTTGTTTACGAATGTGCCGTTGGTTGAGCCCAAATCCTCCAAGAACCAGCGAGAACCCTGTGGGAACAGACGGGCATGGCGACCGGAGGCGTAATCGTCCTGCAACGAAACCTCAATATCATTGGCGCGACCGATAGTAACCGGGGAGTCACCCAACTGCATCATAGCTCCCGCCTGCACTCCCTTGGTGATCACCAAGCGGGAAGGACGTGCAGGAGGAGCTGCAATATGCTGCGGTTGCGGCTGCGAGTCTGCGGCAGATTCTACGGGTACGGAGCGGAAGTTCTTGCCCAGCCCCAAATCGCGGCGGGCGGCTGCCACCACGAAAAACACAAAGAACCAGAGCAACCCCAAAAACGCAAAGCGCAGTATGGTTACAGTTAGCTCGGATGCCATTAACGTATACCTCCAGAGGCAATTGAGCGGAAGAGAACTCGGGCTCCGCCCAACTGTAGCACCGCTCCATCTTGGAGAACGGTAGGGGTTTTCAGCGGAAAACCATTCAGCCGGGTTCCATTGGTTGAGCCCAAGTCGGTGGCAACATAGTTGCCTCCCTGGCGGGAAATCTGTAGGTGGCGGCGCGAAATACCCTTGTCAGCCAGACGCACGGATGCGTCGGAGCCGCGACCGATGACGAGAGGTGCCCCAGAAAGCTCATACCGCTGCCCGTTAATATCCACAAAAGCATGATGCGCCGCAGCATGTTGCTGCTGCTGCGGAGGATTCTGTGGGGAACGCGGTTTCGGCGCGGACGCGGCGGGTGCCTGCTGTTGCTGCTGCTGAGGCTGTTCCGTGCGGCGCGGCGGAGTAGCCCGCGGCTTTGTAATTCTGGTCGGCAGACCGGTATCACGAGCCGGGGCAACGGGGGCGTAGTCGGAGGCGCCGTGGGCGGCACCGGCGGGAGGAACATAGTTCGTCGCACCCGAGGGAGGGGCCTGGAACGCCTCAAAACTGGGCACAACCTCGAACTCGTCGGCTTCGAGATCGGCAATAGGACTGAAGGTAATACGTACAGCCCCAATCAGCGAATACCCCTGCGCACGCGCATGTGAAATAGCAAGATTGCACAGCTCAACCGCGAATGGGTTGCCCCACTCCCGCACGCGCGAAAAATCGGCGCTCGAAAAGCGAACGTTGAAGATATTTGGTGCCATCGTGTGACCGCCCTGGTCCACATATGAGGCATCATCCATCGACGTGCGAATACGGTTAGCTACATCAGCCTTTGCGAAGGTGCCAAAGCCTTTAGAAAAGCCGACGGTACGACCGATGCCTTGCTCCAGTCGTTCCAACTTATCAAATAACTTCATTGCCTCCTCCTTTATGGCTCGGGCCGGATGTCACCCCTGGCATCCCGTGGTTGGGAACCCGAAGGGTTCAGTCTAGCTTTTGTAGCTGTGCATTTGCTGTGTCAGGTGTGAGTGCACACACCCAACTCTATTCTAGGGGATAGTGTGACCACCATGCCGATAATATACTTTTTACTCGTAAAATATAGACTCGAAAACCCCAAATGTTGCCGACACAACAAAAAAATCCCCGGCTCATCAGAACCGGGGATTGCTGGTGCGCGAGGGGGGAGTTGAACCCCCACGCCCTCACGGGCACACGGACCTGAACCGTGCGCGTCTGCCTATTCCGCCACTCGCGCAAGTGTCATACGACTCAAAGAGTCGCAGGCAACATATAGAACTATACAGGCTCCGTAACAGACCGTCCACTTCGGTATTCGTGAACTTACTCACCGAAGGTTGAAATTGTCATAGGATATGTTATTTTCCTTCGTCGTGAGGGTTCGAGGCGGTATCGGTCTGGTCTGCGGCGGCCGCATCCTTTTTCTCGCGATGCACGCGCAAAAACCACGCCAGCGCACCAAAATAGGGGAGAACCAGAATGAACAGAAGCCACTTGAGCTTCTGAATCTCGTTGAAGTAGGGGCTGCGATGCACCGTCAAAATGCAGTACAGCACCGAAGCGATCCAGATAAAAATCAGGGCAAGCAGCGTGTACTGGTAGAGTGCCTGCGCCGTCGGATTCTGAAAAAGCACAAGAGGAAATACCGAAAAACCTAAAGTCAGCACGTCTTTAGTATGCCAGAGGATACGCCAAGCGCCCGAGAACATAAAATTTATGTCCTCGGGCGCTGCAGGGAGAGTTATCTAGGTGAAACGTTATACGTTCGCAGCCTTTGTGGCGCGTTTGGCCGCAGCCGCGGCATCACGCTCAGCCCAGAACTCGCGGGTGGTCACCTCATCGGTGCCGTCCCAGGCCGCAAGATTCTTAATCTCAGGCATATCGGATGCCTTGAAAATAGGCTCCACACCGGATTTGCGCTGCCGCTCGTAGTTCTTGAGCACCGCAACGACCTTCGGTGAAAGCCACACCACCGCAATCAGGTTCACAATCACCATGCCCGCGTTGAGCATATCCGCTGTGGTCCACACCAGCTCTAGTGATGCGATTGCCCCGAAGAATACGAAGCCCAGCACCACCAGGCGGAACACAGTCAGCGCCCAACGTTTTTCGGTCACGAAGCGAATATTCGATTCGCCGTAATAGTAGTTGCCGATGACCGAGGAGAAGGCGAAGAGGAAAATCGCGATGGTTAGGAAGTGGGTGGCCCAGGTGCCGAGCTGGTGGGCAAGCGCATCCTGAGTCAGTCCAGCACCGCGGGTCTTATTGCCATAGGTTGGGTTTGACAAAAGCACGATAAACGCGGTGACCGAGCAGACCAGCATCGTATCGAAATACACACCCAAAGCCTGTACATAGCCCTGCTTTGCGGGGTGCGAAATAGTTGCGGTTGCGCCCGCGTTCGGGGCGGTACCCATGCCGGCCTCGTTCGAGAGCAGACCGCGCTTCATGCCCCAAATAACGGCGCCCATCGTGCCGCCCACTACGAACTCGCGCAGACCGAAAGCACCCTGGAAAATCATGAGCAGAACGTTCGGAATTTCGCCCACATTGAGCACAACCACGAACAGCCCCAGCAGCATGTACAGAACCGCCATGAACGGCACCATAAACTCGGTGACCGTAGAAATGGTGCGGATACCGCCGAAGATAATCGCAGCCGTCAGTGCGGCAATGAAAAGGCCTACCACGATACGGAAACCCATACCCTCGGTACCGGAAATACCGATATCCAAGGAATTCGCGCTAGCTTCCACGATCGCATTGGTTTGTACCGCGCAGAACACAAAACTATAGGTGAGCACGATAAAGCCCACGAAAATCAGGCCCAGCCAGCGTGCATTCAGGCCACGCTGCATATAGTAGGCAGGACCGCCAATATAGGAATCCTTGCCGCGTTCTTTATACAGCTGACCCAGCAGGGATTCGGCAAAAGCGGATGCGCCGCCCACGGCAGCAATGACCCACATCCAGAACACCGCGCCGGGACCACCCATTGCAATAGCGATCGCCACGCCAGCAATATTGCCGGTGCCCACGCGGGATGCCGCCGAAACGGTGAACGCGCGGAATGAGGAAATGCTCTTGCGCCCATCGGCCTCGTGGCCGGACGGGTCGGTGAGTACGCGCAGCATCTCGGGCAGGGAACGCCACTGCACGGCGCGGGTGCGGATCGTCAAGAACAGGCCCACGACAATCAAGGCAACGAACAGAAAGTTTTCCCATATCCAGCTTTGAATGCTGTCAACCACGCTGGTCGCACCAGCGGTAGAGGCGTTAATGTCCTGAATAAAATTTACAAGTGAGTCCACAGGTTTTCTCTTTCGTCACGGCATAGAAGCGTAATAGGGATAGCAACTATGCGGGCATGAAGGCGCGAAGGTGCAAACCGGGTAGACCGCACGCCAGGGAAAGAAATTCCCTTTAGAAATTACAGGTACTTATTGTTCCGTTGATGAAGGGTGTACGGCAATCTCATTGGGGGTCTTGTCCACATTTGTAACGAATAATTAATATAGCCGGAACACGGGTGATACTCCGTTTGACAAGCAAAAACATCAAAGAGTTATGGCTGAACCACAACTCATATCAAACATTGTTTAATAGACATAAAAACACTCTCCAGTGGAGAAAATGAATCTTTGACTACATGCTACTTCACGGGTTTAACAAACGGGAAAGAAAGCACCCCACGAATCTGGGTCTGCGCCATGAGCATCGCCAAGCGGTCAATGCCGATGCCCAACCCGCCCGTCGGGACAAGCCCGGTCTCAAGGGCGTACAGAAAATCCTCATCAATCTGCATGGCTTCCGGGTCTCCCGCCGCAGCCTTGAGAGACTGCTCGGTCAGGCGGCGGCGCTGTTCTAAAGCATCCGTCATCTCGGAATAAGCGGTTCCCATCTCCATACCGTTAATCACCAAATCCCAGCGTTCGACCAGGTGCGGCTTGGTGCGATGCGCACCCGCCAGGGGAGAGGTCTCCACCGGAAAATCCGTATAAAACGTAGGGAACACAGTTTTTGCCTCAACCAGCTCACCGTAAAGCTCTTCAAGAATGGCGCCCGCGCCCATGTCATCACGCACATGAATCTGATGCTCATGCGCCAGCTCAAGCAAAGTCTCAAAATCTGTTTCACTCGAAATATCGCGCCCCAGCGCACGCGAAAGGGCCTCGCATACCGAAACTGCCCGCCACTCACCCGAGACATCCGTGAGAGTACGCTCGGTACTGCCCTTCTCGCCCAGCGGAAGTACCTCAGAACCATAGACGGCCTGGGCAGCGTTCTTGATGAGCGTTTCGGTAAGCTTGCGCATGACCGTGTAATCTGCGTAAGGCTTATAAGCCTCTAACACCGTGAACTCCGGGTTATGGGTGGCATCCGCGCCTTCGTTGCGAAAATCCCGCCCTAACTCATAAACAGCGCCCAAACCGCCAACCACCAGGCGCTTAAGATACAGCTCGGGCGCTATACGAAGCGTCAAATCCGCGCCATAGGCGTTAATAAAAGTTTTGAAGGGGCGCGCGCTCGCACCGCCATGAATAGTATTCAGAATAGGGGTCTCAACCTCGGTGAACCCTGCATCATCGAGCGTGCGGCGAATGGCAGTGATCAGTGAGGAGCGCATCCGAAGGTTTTCAAGCTGCTGCGGATGCACCAACAGGTCGGTCGAGCGTTTGCGGATGCGCGCCTCCGGATCATTCAACGCCCCGTACGGAATGGGGTGTAGACACTTCGCCGCCATCTGCCAGCCGTGCACAATGACAGATGCGGTCCCGGTGCGGCTAGCCCCCGCTGTGCCGGTCACGAGCAGAATATCGCCCGTATCGACAGCGGACTTGAGAAGCCGAAACTCGCGCTCACTCACAAGGCTGCGCTCGGCAATAATCTGTACCTGTTTGCCTTCCTCAGACAGGGTCAGGAAGATAACCCCGCCGTGGTTGCGAATAAACCGCACCCTGCCCGACATGGTAAACTCCCCGCTTGGAAGCGTATGGCCGCTCAGCCCATCGTGCACCTGCACCGTCGAATACTCGCATGTGACTCCCAACGGGTACGGGTTCATACCGGCATCCCGAAGCATTTGCAGGTGACGAATACGGTGCTTGGTCTGATCGCTGAAGCGGTGTTCGGGGGCCTGCGCCTCGCCCGGATGCATACGCTCAATCTCGTGCACTCGCGCGATCTGGTCTTCGGTCAGGCGGTGCACTTCATGGCGCTGTTTACGTGCCGAAAAATCGGGCAGGAAACCTTCGGCAACCCCGGCGGCCGCCGCAACGTTCAGGAAGGCCAGCGTCGGTTCCGCAACCATATAGCGCGGCATCCACTCCGGGGCGAACTTGAGGTTGAAGCGGTACAGTCTCTCCAACTGAAGGAACCTGTCTAAAACCCCCAGCGACCGAGAAGCGAACCTGCTCCAGGCATTAGCACCGAACTGATCTGCGTTCTCATACACATGGCGGAACATAGCAAAGTTCAGTGAAACACGCGTGATGCCGTAGTCGGGGGCATCCTCCATAAGCTGGGCAACCATATATTCCACGATGCCGTTGGGGCTGTCAGGGGAGCGGCGCATCACATCCAGCGATATGCCGGTGCGGCCCCACGGCACGAATGAGAGGAGCGCAACCATTGTGCCAGCAGAATCATGTGCTGAAACAAGCAGATTGCGACCGTCTGCGGGGTCTGAGAGCCTGTTGAGCGCCATCGAGAACCCGCGCTCAACCTTGCCGTGACGCCAAGCGTTCACGTTATTTTCCACCTCGTGCAGCTGCTCGGGTGAAAGCTCACGATGCCTGCAGATTTTCAGCGTGTACCCGGCCTTACGAACCCGCTGGTGGGCGTGGCGTACCTCCGTAAGCGAGGTATTGTTCAGGCTAAAACGTGAGACCTCTAGAATGGCTTCGTCCCCCATGCGGATTACGCCCAGTCCCCGGCGTGCGAAAGCTCTGGCGCCGTCTTCGCTCACGCTGATGGCGGCGGGAATCCACCCGTAGCGGCGCACCTGGTGCATCCACCGGTCGATTGCGGAACCCCAGGACGCCGGATCGCCCACCGGGTCGCTGGACGCCAAACATACAGAGCCCACTTGCCTGTAGGTGACGGCGGCGCGCATATCCGCCGAGAAAATCACCTGCTTATCGCGGCGTGTTGCAAAGTACGAGAGTGAGTCGTTCCCGCCATACTCCTGTAAAAGTTCGCGCAGGCGCAATTCCCGATCGGCGGTCCAGGTATTAGGGACGCGGTACCCCCGCACCACCACATACACCGCGATCAGTGCAAAAATTCCGTAGAACACGGATGCTGCCCCCACCACCGTGGCACCCGGGTTTGCACCCTTGAGTTCGGGAAAACTATCGAGCCCTAACCCCTGTTTGAGCAGGTGGGGAACCGTAACCCCCGGCACGTGATGCCCAAAATACCAGGCCAGCAGGGTTGTCACCGTTAGCCCGCCGAGGAAGACCATGCTCGCCAATACCCATGAAATTCGGCCTATATGCGCCGGGAAAGCAGAGCG
>ERZ773068.880-NODE-880-length-15436-cov-6.757103_pt1 | contig 15436 bp, 10 predicted proteins | sample MGYA00580620_ERZ773068 | MGnify/ENA primary metagenome ERZ773068 (study PRJEB29015, sample SAMEA2737983) | human oral metagenome | biome: human oral; feature: human-associated habitat; material: dental | place: China | collected 2101 ... | reverse complement strand
GCTTTTCGTGGGCGGTGTCCTTTGTCAGTGCCACCGGCTTCGTGCTCACCTCCACCGCCATCGTCATGCAGGTGCTGGGCGAGCGGCAGGAACTGGCCTCGCCGCGTGGCCAGCGCATCGTTTCCATCCTGCTGTTCGAGGACCTGCTGATCGTCCCGCTGCTGGCCATCGTCGCGTTCCTCGCGCCTGCCACACCCGAGAGTGCCGCGCATGCCACACCGCTGTGGCAGACCATCGGCACTGCCCTGCTCAGTCTGGCCGCCCTGGTGGCCGCGGGCCTCTGGGTGCTCAACCCCCTGTTCCGCGTGCTGGCCGCCAGCCGTGCCCGGGAGGTCATGACCGCTGCCGCGCTGCTGGTGGTGCTGGGTGCCGGCCTGCTGATGGAAACGGGCGGCCTGTCCATGGCCATGGGCGCCTTCGTGGCCGGCGTGCTGCTGTCCGAATCGAGCTTCCGCCACCAGCTGGAAGCCGACATCGAGCCGTTCCGCGGGCTGCTGCTGGGTCTCTTCTTCCTGGGCGTCGGCATGGCGCTGGACCTGAAGGTGGTGGCCGAGAACTGGGGCATCATCGTCTCGGGCGTCATCGCGCTGATGGTGACCAAGGCCCTCTGCGTCTATGGGGTGGCCCGCTTTGCCGGCAGCAACCACACGGATGCCATGGACCGCGCACTGCTGATGGCCCAGGGAGGTGAGTTCGCCTTCGTGCTGTACTCGGCAGCAGCCAGTGCCGGCGTGATCGATGCGCGGGTCAACGCCAACATGACGGCCATCGTGGTGCTGTCGATGGCCATCACCCCGCTCGTGCTGGTACTCTACCAGCGCTTCGGTAACCCCGCCCCGGCCGGCGAGGCCCGCGAGGCCGACACCTTCGACGAACAGCATCCGATCCTGGTGGTGGGCATGGGACGCTTCGGCCAGATCGTCAACAGCATGCTGCAGATGAGCAGCCACAGCACCACCGTCATCGACCTGGATCCGACCACCGTGGCCGGGCTCAACCGCTACGGCATCAAGACCCACTTCGGCGACGCTTCCCGCCCTGAACTGCTGCTGACGGCCGGCATCGAGAACGCCCGCCTGCTGGTGATCGCCATCGACAACCGGGAACAGGCACTGTCCATCGCCCACTTCGCCCGCGAGGTGAACCCCAACATCGACATCGTGGCCCGTGCCTACGATCGACTGCACACCTTCGACCTGTACCAAGCCGGTGCCAACGAGATCGTGCGCGAGACCTTCGACGCCGCCATCCGTGCCGGCAAGCGTGCCCTGGAAAGGCTGGGCATGAGCCGCGACGACGCCGAGAAGGTCGGCAAGATCTTCTACCGCCACGATCGCCACGGCATGATCGAGCAGGCCCGCGTCTACGACCCCACGCTCGGCCCCTTCAATAACAAGCAGATGGCCGAGCTGGTCGTGGCGCAGCGCGAAAGCACCCGCGAGGCCGTCCAGGCCGCCCTGCGGGGCGAAGAAGAGGAATGGCCGCATGGCGACGACTGAGCCGGTTGCCCCATGACCCGCACCGAGCGCCTGCTGGAGCTGATGCAGCGGCTGCGCCGCAGCCGGCAGCCGCTGCAGGCCCAGGCACTGGCCGAGCAGCTGGACATCAGCGTCCGCACCCTCTACCGCGACATCGAGACCCTGCGCCGCCAGGGGGCCGACATCCAGGGCGAAGCCGGCGTGGGCTACGTGCTGAAGAAGGGCGGCCCCACCCTGCCGCCCCTCATGTTCCGCGAAAGCGAGATCGAGGCCCTGGTGCTGGGACTGCGCTGGGTGGGGCGGCACGCCGACCCGGCCCTGGCCGACGATGCCCGCTCGGCGCTCTCCAAGATCGGTGCCATCCTGCCACCCCGGCTGACCCCCATCTTCGACGAGCAGGCGCTCTACCCTGCCGGCCGACGGCAGCGGCAGAACACCGAAAGCGACGAGAACGGCGTGCTGCCCACCGTGCGCGCTGCCCTGCGCGAGAACCAGCGCCTGCGTCTGGACTACACCGACGCCGAGGGCCACATCAGCCAGCGCATCGTCTGGCCCCTGGCGCTGGGCTACTTCGACGAGACCCCGGTGCTGGCCGCCTGGTGCGAGCTGCGCCAGGACTTCCGCCACTTTCGCACCGACCGCATGCAGCGGGCGCAGCCCGCCGGCCCCTGCCCGCTGCCCCGCCTGCGCATGCTGGCCGAATGGCAACGCCACACCGGCGTTGATCTGAGCCGGTACGATCCGTGATCGTGCAAGGGCATTCCCCGGACCGGATCCCGCAGCCGAACGACGCGCTCACGCCACCCGCAGATGCTTCACCAGTGCCTGAAAAAGTCGTGAGTCCGTCTGGCAGTCCGGTCACCTGCCGCCTCCTGACAGAAACTGACAGCAGCCCGGCGTATAGTGGCTTCATGTTCGGGAAGCGCTTGGCCTTCCCCACCCCAGGAGCCCACGATGAGCCACTTCACCCTCTACACCAACCCCCGTTCCCGCGGCCGCATGGTGCGCTGGATGCTGGAAGAATGCGAAGCCACCTATGAGGTGGTGCCGGTGCCCTATGGCGAGCCGATGAAATCGGCCGCCTACCTCGCCGTGAACCCGATGGGCAAGGTGCCGGCGCTGAAGGTGGACGACACCGTGCTGACCGAGGCGCTGGGCATCTGCACCTGGCTGGCCGAGCAGTTCCCGGAGAAGAACCTGATCCCGCCCGCGGGCCATGTGGAACGGGGCGAGTTCTACCGCTGGATGTGCTTTGCGCTGCATCTGGAATACGCCGCCATGGACCGCCGGTTCCAGCTCCCGGACAATGATCCGGAACGCCGCTTTTCCGTCGGCTATGGTGACTTCGACACCGCCTTCAACACCCTGCGGGAACACCTGAAGACGCGCGAGCATCTGGTGGGTGACCACACCACGATGCTGGACCTCTACTACGCAGGCCTGCTGATGCAGTTCATGCAGCCGCGGGGCACCGATACCGACAACCCGCGCAACCGTCCGGTGCTGTCCATCGACGATCCGGTGCTGGGCCCCTACGCCAAGCGTCAGATGTCGCGCCCGGCATTTGCCCGCGCCGCGGCGCTGGACAATGAGCTGGCTGCCCGGATGGCGTCGGCCTGATGAAATATCCGTGCCGCCCGCGGCCAAGGGCGGGAACACCATGGGCTGGCCCTTCTGGAAAAAGCCCGGACCGACGCACAGGACTGACTCAGCCCCGCCCTTCCCTGCCCGGTTTCCCTGTACGCCCCACCCAGACGGCCATCCCCAGCAGCAGCACGGCAGCCAGGACATACGGCACGGTGGGCGAAATCTCATAGAGCAGCGCACCGGCCAGCGGCCCCAGCACATTGCCCAGCCCTTGGGCCGCCCCCACCGAACCGGCCGCCGCACCCTGCTCGTGCGGCTGCACCGCATTAGCCGCCATGGCCGTGAAGGCCGGAAACACGAAGCCCATGCCCGCCGCAGCGATGAAGTAGGACAACATGAGCGTCGGCACGCCGGTGGCCAGCAGCACCAACCCGAAGCCAATGCCGGCTGTGGTCATGCCGATGCAGATCATCCGGCCCGGTGGCAACATGATCCGCCGCACGACCATCTGCGTGATGATGAGTGCCACGCCCACGGTGGTCAGCGCCATGCCAGCCGCCTGCGCCCCTTCCCCGGGCGTCATGCCCAGCCGGTCGATGGCGAAGAAGCCCACGACAATCTGGCCGACAGCCACCGTGAACAGCGCCGTGAAGGCTGCCATCATCGGCCGGCGCAATCTCGGATCCAGCAGGCGCGGCGACTGTCCCGGGCGTGCGCCGACCGGCGGCGTGGCCGGCAGGAACTTCCACAGCACCGCCAGTCCCAGTGCAGGCAGCAGCGCCGTCAGATAGAGCGGTGCCTCCAGCCCGAAGTGCGTGAGCTGTGCCGCCAGTGCGGGCCCCAGCACCAGTCCCGCACCATTGGCCGCGCCCAGTGAAGCCATTGCGGCCACGCGCCGCTCGGGCGGCAGATTGTCGGCGATCAACGCCTGGCTGGCCGTGGGCGCCGCCGCATAGAAGCCACCGATGGCGCCGCGCGTCAGCACCAGGCCGGCAAAGACCAGCCCGACACCCATCGGCACGCGCATGGCCACCACCAGCCATCCGCTCATGGCGCAGTAGCTCACGAAGAAACCGGCAAAGCCGATGAGCAGCACGGCACGACGGCCCAGGCGGTCGCTGCGCCTGCCCCAGACCGGCGACATCAGCATCCACAGCACCCCGCTGACCGTGACGGACATGCCCGCCTGCCACGGCGCCAACCCCAGCTGGCGCGACAGCGAGCCAACGATGGAGACGAAGGCCATCATCGCCATGGTGCCGCACATGTAGGCAAACAGGATCGGACGCAGCGTGAAGGCGCAGCCCGCTTGCCCTGCCGGTGGTCCCCCCGAATCGGGTGCTGGCGACGGGGTACGCTCGGAAACGGAAGATGGCGCGGCTTCTGGCATGACGAAGGGCTGGCTCGGGAGGGACGGCAGGAAGCTGCCCGGCTCATCCGCAGCCATGGCAGGCTCTTCGCCCATTATGATCCCTACACTGCAAGCTGCCCGGCAAATCCACATCAGCAACGGAAGCAACGCCCGAAGACTTCCATTCCGTCCATTGTCCCGGGATCGGGCGCAGGTACTGCGCTTCTGGCGCGGCTCTGTCTGCCCCCGATCGAGCATGGGTGCCGCGACGGGTACGACCGGATGGCCACCACTCAGGACTTCCCCTAAGACAGCCGGATGTCGCTTGCACAATTCATGCCAGCCCACTGACAATGGGGTCACATAATCATTCACATGACAAGGAGGACCGGGCTCTGCCCGGGCCTTCGTACAAGGAGACCCACGCCATGCTGCAAAGCTTCAGGAACCGGAGCGACTATCCGTTCTGGTTCGAGGTCGCACCGCTCGTGCTGACCACGGCCATCCTGATGGTGCAGTTCTTCGTCTTCAAGGACTACACACCGCACGTCCCGCTGGTCATCGGCATCTGCATCACCGGGCTCTTCATGTCGCTCAAGGGCAGGAAGTGGATCGACATGGAGCACAACATGTACCGGGTCATGAAGGTGGCGCTGCCCACGATGATCATCATCATGTGTGTGGGCATGGTCATTGCCAGCTGGATCGCCGCCGGCACGGTGCCCACCATCCTGGACTTCGGTCTGGGCATCCTCAGCCCGCGCATCTTCCTGCCCGCCACCTGCATCCTGGCCACGGTGGTTTCGCTGGCCACCGGCACCTCGTGGGGTACCGTGGGCACCGTCGGCCTGGCCATCATGGGCATTGCCCAGGCGCTGGGCGTGCCGGAGTACTGGGCAGCGGGCGCCGTGGTCTCGGGTGCCTTCTTCGGTGACAAGATGTCGCCGCTGTCGGATACCACCAACCTCACCCCGGCCGTGGCCGGCACCGACCTCTGGAGCCACATCCGGTCGATGCTCACCAACACCATCCCCGCCTATGCGCTCACGCTCATCATCTACACTTGGGTGGGCATGGACTATGGCACCGATGGCGGCATGGGCAGCCTGGAAATGCGCGAGGCCATCCAGAACACGGTCCAGAGCAACTTCCAGCTGGGCTGGGTCACGCTCATCCCGCCGGTCGTGGTCATTTACATGGGCTTTCGCAAGTACTCGGTGATGGGCACGCTGTGCACCGGCGTCTTCATCGGCGCACTCATCGCCGTGTTCTACCAGGGCGTGAGCCTCGACAAGATCTCCGGCATCCTGATGAACGGCTACACCGCCACCACCGGCCAGGAATACGTCGACAAGCTGCTCACCAAGGGGGGCATCCTCAACATGGGCTGGGTCATCACCATGATGTTCCTGTCGCTGGCCTTCGTGGGCGTGCTGGAAGCCTATGGCACCTTCCACGCCATCCTGCTCAAGATCAACAAGGTCATCTCCTCGCGCTTCTCGCTGGTGCTCACCTCGGCCGGCTCGGTGCTGACCGTGGGCATGGTGGCCGGTGAGGTCTACACCTCGCTGGTGCTGCCCGGCCGCCTCATGAAGTCCAAGTATGCCGAGATGGGCTATGACCGCTCCATCCTGTCGCGCACCATCGAGGACTGGGGCACGCTGGTCTCGCCGCTCATCCCCTGGAACAACGGGGGCGCCTTCGTCACCAGCACGCTGGGCATCAGCGCCTTCCTCTACGCCCCGTTCGCCCTGTTCTGCTGGCTCTCGCCACTCATCGGGCTGATCTATGCCGCCCTGGGCTGGTTCACCCCGCTCGATCCGAAAGGACCGCAGAAGATCGAGGAAGAGGAGATGGAAGACATCGCCGACGAGGTGGAAGACTACATGGTCTGAACGAAGAATGCCGGGCCCGTCTTGCGACAGGTCCGGCATCGATCAGGATTCATGCAGGCGGAACCTTCCGCCTGACGGAACGGCCCCACCAGAAACGGCCCCGCCTCGACGGGGCCGTTTCCTCATTCACCCGCCCATCCCTCAGTTCTTTTCGTTGAAGGTCGGCACGTAGAACACGCGACCATAACGGCGCCAGCTGCCGGACTCCCCGAAGCTGGAGCGGGTGCTGTAGCCCAGATACCAGCCGTCACGCATGCGGTAGAACTCGTTGACCGCCTGGGCGCCACGCTGCGGGTAGCGCAGCACATGGAAGACGACGTGCTCGCGCGTCCAGCCGTTACCCAGCCAGGGGTTGATGCTGAACAGGTAGCGGGCGGTACCGTCCGCGCCGCGGGCCAGATAGCGATACACCGGCACGGTGTTGCGCTGCGGCTTGGCGTAGGCGTAGAAGGCCAGCTCCTGACGGGTCCACTCACCGCTCACCGACGCATCGGCGCTGTACACATAGCGCAGGTCGCCATCACCGCCGGGAGCCACGTAGCGATACACACGCACCAGGTTGGCGGCTGCCAGCGCGGCATCCCGTTCGGCCTGGGCATCACGCAGCGTCACCTGCACGCGGGCCGAGACGGCCGAAGTGTTGCCGGCGCCATCCACCGCTTCCACCGTGTAGCTGTAGTCGCCGGGTTTCAGGTCGCGGTCGATGAGGCTCTCGGTCTGCAGCAGGTTGGGCGTGATGTCCATGCCGTCGCGACGGACGCGGTAGCCGGCCAGACCCGAGCCACCCGCATCGCTGGACTTGCCCCAGGAAAGCTGCACGGCATCGTTGCCCTGGGCCTGGGCGTGCACGCCCCCCGGCACGGAAGGCGCCTCGGTGTCACGCGGTGCTTCCGGCTCCTTCTGGGCGCGGCTGCTGGGCACGTGGAAGATGTGACCGGCGAACTCCCAGCCACTGCCTGCGCTGCTGCCGGCCGTGGCGTAGTTCAGGTACCAGCCACCTTGCACCTTCTTGTACTCGTCCACGCCCGTGCGGCCTTCACCCGGCTGGTTGTAGGCATAGAAGACGATGCCTTCACGCAGCCAGCCCGCCGAGCGCAGCGAACCGTCGGTGGTGTACTTGTAGCGCGTCTTGCCGCCCGTGGTGGCCGAGTAGCGATACACCGGCACCGTGTTGTTCTTCTGGCTGGCGTAGGCCAGGAAGGCCTCGCCCTGGCGAACCCACTCGCCACCCAGGGCCGGGTCCGGGCTGTAGCGGTAGCGCAGGCTGGTACCGTCATTGGCCGCATAGCGGTAGATGGGCACCACGTCCGGGTCGACCGTGACCTGACCAGCCACGTTCACGCGCACCATCTTCGAGATGGAGGGCGTGCCGGCCTCGTTCAGGATGAACACCATGTAGTAGCCGGGGGGCGTGTCGTTCACGTTGGACGGCAGCTTGGCCACCAGGCGGTTGCCTTCGCGGCGGAACGACAGCTCGATGAAGCGCTGGTTCATGTTGAACGAGTGCGTGACCGAGCCGGTGGCCACCATCGTCACGCGACGGATGGTCTCGGCCTGGGCGGACTCCAGCACCATGCTGCCGCCGGGCTGCACCACCATCGGGGCCTTGTCCAGCGTGGGACGCTGGGCCGGCGTGCCGTCGGCGTTGTACAGATAGGCCGGGTAGTAGACCTCGGCGTTGAGGTTGCTCTCCGGACCGTAGGCGCCACCACCGCCGGTGAACAGCGAACCGTCAGGCAGCAGCGTGGCGGTGGAGTGATAGAGGCGCATGCGCTTCTGCGACGGGCCGCGCGTCCACACACCGGTCTTCGGGTTCCAGAATTCCAGGTGATAGATGGGATTGCGCGCCGTGGCCTTGTGGAAGTCGAAGTACTCGGCGCCCCCACTGATGGCGACCGTGCCGTCGGCCAGCACGGTGCTGTTGTGCCACATGCGGGTGTTGCTCATCGTGCCGGCATCGGTCACCACGGGCATGTCGCCGCGGATGTCGATGATGGCGGCGCGGTTGCCCAGTGCCTCGGTCAGCAGGATGCGGCCCGGCTCGAACATGACGGCCGAACCTTCCCAGTCGGACTTGTAGTTCAGCGTGCCCAGGTCGGTACGGGTGCCGTTGCCGTCCAGCTTCATCCGGTACATCTGGGACTTGGAGAAGCCGAAGATGTTGCCGTCAGGGGCCACCCAGTTGCGCGGATAGTCCTCGCGCAGGTCGGAGGTGGTGATGCCGGACAGCAGGAAGTTGCTGCCGTCGTTGCGACGGATCTCGGGGTGGTCGTTGCCACCCTTGCCGCCCTGCACGAAGACTTCGCCGTTGGGCAGCGTGGTGGCGGTGGCGTACCAGCGCTTGCGCTGCATCTTGGCCGCCGCCTCGATGGTGTTGCTGCCCGGACGGAAGATGGTCGTGTCGTTGATGGGCTGGTTGATGCTGCGGCCGCGGGCATCGCTGTAGATGTCGCCGCCGGCAATGAACACGTCGCCGGTCAGCGGCAGCACGACCTGGGCCGAGCAGAAGATGTCGGTCTGGGTGGTGTTGGGCAGCGTGAGGTGGGAGGCCTCGTCGCCCCCCAGCGTCGGATCCCAGACGTCGTAGTAGAACTTGGCGCCCTGCTCGCCCCGGTCGGTCGAGCCATAGGTCATCACGCGGCCATCGGGCAGCACCACGACGTGGATGGGGATGAAGGCCCACTTCATCTGGCCGCCCCAGGCACCTTCGGTGGCGGCCTTGGCGGCCACGGGCAGCGCCTTGCGGGCCACGACCGAGTCGTTCACGTCGGCCGCTTCATCGGCCACCGGGAGGGTGCCGACGTTCTGCTCGGCGCTGAAGTCGATGCCCTCGTTGGGCACGGCCGGCCGGGCATCCTGGGGGCCGTCGACATCCAGCGAGGCATGCGCCTGCGAACCGGCCAGACCGCGGCCGGCATCAATCGCACCACCGGACGAGGCGGAAGCACCCGCATCGCCGCCACCTCCGCCGCAGGCGGCCAGGGTCAGCAACGCAGTCACGGAAGCAATGGCCAGCGCCTTGCGGCGCAGGTGGTCGGGCACGGCAACGGACGGGAAGGAGCGGATCACGACGGTTTCCTGTGGGTTGAAGGGGCCGGCAAGCAGCCCGTATCGGAAACCCGCATCCTAGGGGATGGCCCCGATTCACGCCGTGCGATGCTTCACACTGGGCCTCCATCTAGTGATCCGGACGGTTGCGCACGCACGATCGTCCAGGTTTTTTTAGAATGTTTGACAGAGTCGGGGTTCTTATACCGTTCGGGACCGACAGACGGTCGGTTTGTTCGTAGAATCCGGGCTGACGAGTGAATACTTAACACAGCAACCATAGGAACGAGATGGTCAGAATCAAGCGTGGCCTGGACATCCCCATCACGGGTGCACCCGAGCAGCGGATCGAGACTGCCCGCGCGGTGAACCACGTGGCGGTGATCGGTTTCGACTATCACGGCCTGAAGCCGACAATGGCGGTGCAGGTGGGGGACCGGGTACAGAAGGGCCAGCCGCTCTTCTCCGACAAGAAGAACCCCGGCGTGCAGGTCACGGCACCGGCCAGCGGCACGATCAGCGCCATCAACCGCGGCGAGCGGCGGGTGCTGCAGTCGGTCGTGATCGAGGTGGGCGACGAATCGGCGCCGGACGCCGCCCTGCGCTTTGCCCACTGTAGTCCCGACAAGCTGGGCTCGCTGTCCGGCGAGGCGGTACGTGAGAACCTGCAGCGCTCGGGTCTGTGGACGGCGCTGCGCACGCGGCCGTTCAGCAAGATCCCGGCCGTGGATGCCACGCCGGCACACATCTTCGTCACCGCCATCGACACCCATCCGCTGGCGGCCAATCCCGTCACGATCATCGCCGAACGGGCCGATGACTTCCGCCATGGCCTGGCGGTGCTCACGCGGCTGGCGCCGGTGTTCCTGTGCCGGGCGCCCGGCTCTGCCCTGCCCGGCGAAGACGTGAAGGGCGTGACGACCGAGACCTTCGAGGGGCCTCACCCGGCAGGTCTGGCCGGCACGCACATCCATTTCCTGTATCCGGTCGATGCCACGCGCACGGTCTGGACCATCAACTATCAGGACGTCATCGCCATCGGCCACCTGTTCACCACGGGTGAACTGGACACCGAACGGGTGATCGCCCTGGGCGGCCCGGTGGTGAAGAAGCCGCGGCTGCTGCGCACCCGACTGGGCGCCAGCCTGGACGAGCTGGTGGCCAACGAGCTGGAGCCGGGCGAGAACCGCGTGGTTTCCGGCTCGCTGCTGGGCGGCCGCACGGCGCGCGGCGCCTGCGCCTTCCTGGGTCGCTACGACCTGCAGGTGAGCTGCCTGCGTGAAGGCACCGACCGGCAGATGTTCCACTTCCTGCGGCCGGGATTCGACAAGCATTCGGTCAGCGGCGCCTTCGTCTGGAAGCTGTTCGGCCGCAAGCCGCTGGCCATGACCACCACCACCAACGGCAGCCCCCGGGCCATGGTGCCCACCGGCACCTACGAGGCGGTGATGCCGCTGGACATCCTGCCCACGCAGCTGCTGCGCTCGCTCATCGTGGGCGACACCGAGATGGCCCAGAAGCTGGGGTGCCTGGAGCTGGACGAGGAAGACCTCGCGCTCTGCACCTACGCCTGTGCCGGCAAGTACGAGTATGGCCCGATTCTGCGGGACAACCTCACCCGCATCGAGAAGGAGGGCTGACCCATGGGACTGAGAGCATTGCTTGACCGGATCGAGCCGCTGGTTCACAAGGGCAGCCGATTCGAGAAGCTGTATCCGCTGTACGAGGCCGCCGACACCTTCCTGTACCGGCCGCGGCTGCTCACCCGCACCACGGCCCACGTCCGCGACAGCCTCGACCTGAAGCGGATCATGATCCTGGTGTGGCTGTGCACCTTCCCGGCCATGTTCTTCGGCATGTGGAACGTGGGCCATCAGGCCAACCTGGTCTTTGCCCAGCAGCCCGAGCTGCTGGCCGCGCAGACCGGCTGGCACATCGAGATCGTGCGCATGCTGGCGGGCTTCGACCCGAACAGCTTCTACGACAACTTCGTCCAGGGGGCGGTGTACTTCCTGCCCATCTATGCCGTGACCTTCGCGGTTGGCGGCTTCTGGGAGGGTCTCTTTGCCACCATCCGCCGCCACGAGATCAACGAGGGCTTCTTCGTCACCTCGGTGCTGTTCTCGCTGACGCTGCCCCCCACCATCCCGCTGTGGCAGGTGGCGCTGGGCATCAGCTTCGGCGTCGTGCTGGGCAAGGAGGTGTTCGGCGGTACCGGCAAGAACTTCATCAACCCGGCACTGGCGGGCCGCGCCTTCCTCTTCTTCGCCTATCCGGCGTCCCTGTCCGGTGAATCCGTCTGGAACGTCGTGGACGGCTATGCCGGCGCGACGGCACTGAGCCAGGCCGCAAGCAGCGGGGTCGGCGCCCTGGCGCAGAACGGCCTGAGCTGGACCGACGCCTTCCTCGGCTTCATGCCGGGCTCGATCGGCGAGACCAGCACGCTGGCCATCCTGCTGGGCGGCAGCGTCCTGCTGCTGGCCCGGATCGCCGCCTGGCGCATCGTCGCCGGCGTGATGATCGGCATGGTGGCGCTCTCCACCCTCTTCAACCTGTTTGCTGCCGGCTCGACCAACCCGATGCTGGCCATGCCCTGGTACTGGCACCTGGTGTTGGGCGGTTTCGCCTTCGGCATGATGTTCATGGCCACCGACCCCGTGTCGGCTTCCATGACCAACGCCGGCAAGTGGGCCTTCGGCATCGTGATCGGGGTGATGGTGGTGATGATCCGCGTGATCAACCCCGCCTATCCCGAGGGCATGATGCTGGCCATCCTGTTCGGCAACCTGTGTGCGCCCCTGATCGACTACTTCGTGATCCAGGCCAACATCAAGCGGAGGGCCAAGCGCCGTGTCTAAACAGCAAGAATCCATCGGCCGGACACTGCTGGTGGCCTTCGTCATGTGCCTGGTGTGCTCGGTGATCGTGGCCAGCGCGGCCGTGATGCTCAAGCCCGTGCAGCTCACCAACAGCCTGCTCGACAAGCAGCGCAACATCCTCGTCATCGCCGGCCTGATCCAGCCGGAAGCCAGCGCGCAGGAAGTTCAGCGCGTCTTCCGCGAGCGGATCCAGCCGCGTCTGGTGGACCTGGACAGCGGCCGCTTCGTCGAGGACGGCAAGCCCGAGACCTTCGACCCCCTGCAGGCGGCCAAGGATCCGGCCCAGTCGTCGGCCCTGTCCGGCGAGGACGACATCGCCTCGATCCGTCGGCGCGAGCACCGCACCGTGGTCTACCAGGTCGAGGGCCCGCAGAAGCAGCTGCAAACCCTGATCCTGCCGATCCGCGGCTACGGGCTGTGGTCCACGCTGCACGGCTTCATCGCCCTGAAGAACGATCTGAACACGGTCGTGGGCCTGGGCTTCTACCAGCACGCCGAGACCCCGGGTCTGGGCGGCGAGGTGGACAACCCCCGCTGGAAGGCGCTGTGGCCGGGCAAGAAGGTCTTCAGCGACGACGGCAGCAAGGCTGACATCAGGATCATCAAGGGCTCGGTCGATCCGTCCAGCCCGCAGGCCGCCCATCAGGTCGACGGACTGGCCGGTGCCACGCTCACCAGCAAGGGCGTGGACAACCTGCTGCACTTCTGGCTGGGCCCCAAGGGCTTCGGGCCGTTCATCGCGAACCTGCGTGAGGGCGCACAGGGTTCATCGCAGGCATCGACGGGAGGACGCTGAGCATGGCTGACAAACCCACCATCCGCGAGGTTCTCCTCGACCCGATCATCAAGAACAACCCGATCGGGCTGCAGATCCTCGGCATCTGTTCGGCACTGGCCGTCACCTCCAACCTGAAGACCGCGCTGGTGATGTCGATCGCGCTGACGCTTGTCACCGCCTTCTCCAGCATGTTCATCTCAATGGTGCGCACGCAGATTCCGGGCTCGATCCGGATGATCGTGCAGATGGTCATCATCGCGTCGCTGGTCATCATCGTCGACCAGCTGCTCAAGGCCTACGCCTTCTCGCTGTCCAAGCAGCTGTCGGTGTTCGTCGGCCTGATCATCACCAACTGCATCGTGATGGGTCGTGCCGAGGCCTTTGCCATGGCCAACCCGCCCGTGCTCTCCTTCATGGACGGCATCGGCAACGGCCTGGGCTACAGCACCATGCTGATGCTGCTGGGCACCATCCGCGAGCTGCTGGGCGCCGGCAAGCTGTTCGGCATCACCATCCTGCCGGTGGTCAACGACGGCGGCTGGTATGTGCCCAACGGCCTGCTGCTGCTGCCGCCGTCGGCCTTCTTCCTGATCGGCATGATCATCTGGGCCCTGCGTACCTGGAAAAAGGAGCAGTGCGAGACGCCGGCCTTCCGGCTGGCCCCGCACACGCGCGAGGAGGAGTACTGAGCATGGACATCCAGCTGACCCGGACGTCCGGGATGACTGACTACGAGGGACAACGCAGATGACCGCGCACTATCTGAGTCTTTTCTTCCGCTCCGTGTTCATCGAGAACATGGCGCTGGCCTTCTTCCTGGGGATGTGCACCTTCATCGCCATCTCGAAGAAGGTGCAGACGGCCATCGGCCTCGGCGTGGCGGTGGTGGTGGTGCAGGCCATCACGGTGCCGGCCAACAACCTGCTGTTCACCTGGCTGCTCAAGCCCGGTGCACTGGCCTGGGCCGGGCTGCCCGACGTGGACCTGAGCTTCCTGGGGCTGCTGTCGTACATCGGCGTGATCGCCGCCATCGTGCAGATCCTGGAGATGCTGCTGGACAAGTACGTGCCCAGCCTCTACAACGCGCTGGGCGTGTTCCTGCCGCTGATCACCGTCAACTGCGCCATCATGGGCGGCACGCTGTTCATGGTCGAGCGTGACTACACCTTCGCCGAGAGCGCCGTCTACGGTGTGGGCTCGGGCCTGTCGTGGGGTCTGGCCATCGTGCTGCTGGCCGGCATCCGCGAGAAGCTCAAGTACAGCGACGTGCCCGACGGCCTGCAGGGCCTGGGCATCACCTTCATCACCATCGGCCTGATGGCGCTGGCCTTCATGTCGTTCTCGGGGGTCCAGCTGTGATGCCTGACGCAACCCTCACCAAGCCTGCAGGAGGAAGCCTTTCATGAATTCGGAAATCCTGCTCGGGGTCGGCATGTTCACGGTGATCGTGCTGTCGCTGGTGGTGCTGATCCTGGTGGCGCGCTCGTGGCTGGTCTCCAGCGGCGACGTCACCATCGAGATCAACGGCGAACGCAAGATCACGGTGCCTGCCGGCGGCAAGCTGCTTCAGACCCTGGCCGGCCAGGACATCTTCCTGTCCTCAGCCTGCGGTGGCGGTGGCTCGTGCGCCCAGTGCAAGTGCATCGTCGAATCCGGCGGCGGCGAGATGCTGCCCACCGAAGAAGCCCACTTCACGCGGCGTGACGCGTCCGAAGGCTGGCGCCTTTCCTGCCAGACCCCGGTCAAGCAGGACATGAAGATCCGCGTGCCCGAAGAAGTGTTCGGCGTGCGCAAGTGGGAATGCACGGTCGAGTCCAACTTCAACGTCGCCACCTTCATCAAGGAGCTGACGCTGCGCCTGCCCGAGGGCGAGAGCGTGGACTTCCGCGCCGGTGGCTACGTGCAGCTGGAATGCCCGCCGCACGAAGTGGCCTACAAGGACTTCCACATCCAGGACGAGTTCCGTGCCGACTGGGACAAGTTCAACCTGTGGCGCTTCGTCTCCCGGGTGAACGAGCCGGTCGTCCGGGCCTATTCCATGGCCAACTATCCGGGCGAGAAAGGCATCGTCAAGTTCAACATCCGGGTGGCCTCACCCCCGCCCAAGGGCGGCGACAACATCCCTCCGGGCAAGATGTCCTCGTGGGTGTTCAACCTGAAGCCGGGCGACAAGGTCACGGTGTATGGTCCGTTCGGCGAGTTCTTCGCCAAGGAGACCGACAACGAGATGGTGTTCATCGGCGGCGGTGCCGGCATGGCGCCCATGCGCTCGCACATCTTCGACCAGCTCAAGCGCCTGAAGTCCCAGCGCAAGATCAGCTTCTGGTACGGTGCGCGCTCGCTGCGCGAGGCCTTCTACGTGGACGAGTTCGACCAGCTGGCCAAGGAGAACCCCAACTTCACCTGGACGCTGGCGCTCT
>ERZ773068.879-NODE-879-length-15449-cov-3.685917_pt1 | contig 15449 bp, 14 predicted proteins | sample MGYA00580620_ERZ773068 | MGnify/ENA primary metagenome ERZ773068 (study PRJEB29015, sample SAMEA2737983) | human oral metagenome | biome: human oral; feature: human-associated habitat; material: dental | place: China | collected 2101 ... | reverse complement strand
AAATCCACGCCATCATGGGCCCCAACGGCTCCGGCAAGTCCACCATGGCCTACGCGCTGGCCGGCCACCCGGACTACGAGATCACGTCGGGCGAGGCATGGCTGGACGACCAACTGATCACCGAGATGAGCGTTGACGAGCGCGCGAAGGCAGGCCTCTTCCTCGCCATGCAGTACCCCGTGGAGGTCGCCGGCGTGTCCGTGTCGAACTTCCTGCGCACCGCCAAGACGGCGATTGACGGTCAGGCGCCCGCGCTTCGCTCGTGGGTCAAGGACATGAAGGGCTCCATGGAAAAGCTCCGCATGGATCCCGATTTCGCCGAGCGCGACGTCAACGTCGGCTTCTCGGGTGGAGAAAAGAAGCGCCTGGAGATCCTTCAGATGGAGCTCCTCAAGCCCTCCTTCGCGGTCCTCGATGAGACCGACTCCGGTCTCGACGTTGACGCCCTGCGCATCGTCTCTGAAGGCGTCAACCGCGTCCACGGTGAAACTGGCTGCGGCATCATGCTCATCACCCACTACACGCGCATCCTGCGCTACATCAAGCCCAGCCACGTTCACGTGTTTGTCGATGGCCGGGTTGCCGCCCAGGGCGGACCTGAGCTGGCAGACGAGCTCGAAGAGAACGGCTACGACAAGTACCTGGGTCTCTGATCACCGTGCCGACCGACTTCACCGCCGCCGAGCTCGACGCGATTCGTTCGGACTTCCCGATTCTGGAACGCGTCGGGCGCGGCGGCGCACCGATCGCCTACCTTGACGCATCGGCGACCTCGCAGAAACCCACGTGCGTCATCGACGCCGAGGCCGACTTCTACCGCCTCCGCAATGGGGCCGTTCATCGGGGCACTCACCTGCTGGGCGACGAGGCCACCGACGCCTTCGAGAGCGCCCGAGGAACCCTTGCCTCGTTCATTGGGGGCGCGCCCGACGAGATCGTGTGGACGAAGAACGCTACCGAGGCGATCAACCTCGTCGCCATCGGCATGGGCAATGCCTCCCAGGGCATCGGCGGCACCGATTCCGCCGCACTGCGGGTGGGGGAGGGCGACCGCATCGTGTGTACGCGGGCGGAGCACCACGCGAATATCGTCCCGTGGCAGCAGCTGTGCGCGCGAACCGGCGCCGAGCTCGCGTGGCTCGATCTGACTCCCGACGGGCGCATCGACCTGGAGACGCTGTCGGTCATTACCCCGAATACGCGACTCGTTGCCTTCACCCACGTCTCCAATGTGACCGGCGCGATCTCGCCGGCGGCGGTCATCGCCGCCGCGGCGCGTTCGGTCGGCGCGCTCATCCTGCTCGACACATGCCAATCCAGCGCGCACATGCCTCTCGACCTGTCAACGCTTGACGTGGATTTTGCGGTTTTTTCCTCCCACAAGATGCTCGGCCCCACGGGCGCGGGCGCGCTGTGGGGACGTCGTCATCTTCTTGCCGCGATGCCCCCGGTCCTTACAGGTGGGTCGATGATCGAATGGGTGACCATGGAGGAATCCACGTTCATGGCGCCGCCCGAGCGCTTCGAGGCGGGATCACAGCCCGTTGCCCAGGTCGCCGGATGGGCGCAGGCGCTTCGTTACCTGTCTACGCTGGGTATGGATCGCGTCGAGGCACACGAGCACATGCTGACACGGATGATGCTGGAGGGCATCTCGTCGATCGAGGGAATTTCGGTCCTCGGCCCCGATAGTGACACTGATCGTATCGGCGTTGTGGCTTTTGCTGTTGACGGAGTCCACCCGCACGACGTCGGCCAGTTCATGGACTCGGTCGATGTTGCGGTTCGGGTTGGCCATCATTGCGCGATTCCGCTTCACACATTCTTCCAGGTGCGTTCTTCCGCGCGCGCGTCGGTTGCTCCGACGACAACTCCGGAGGAAATCGAGCGCCTTGTCGATGGTCTGTCGAAGGTACGTGGCTTCTTCGGCCGGTAGAATCGGCTCAGAAATGTTGGGCAGGAAAGGAAATCATGGGCAGTCTTGAGCAGTTGTACCAGCAGGTGATTCTCGATCACGCGCGTGAAAAGCATGGCGAGGGCGATCCGTCAGGCATGGATGCGTCGTCTCATCAGGTCAACCCCACGTGCGGTGACGAGGTGACACTGGGTGTGTCTATGGATGGCGAGCACCTGGCCTCCATTCAGTGGGACGGCGACGGATGCTCGATTTCGCGTGCCTCCCTGTCCATGATGACCGACCTGACCGAAGGCAAGTCCGCTGACGAGATTGCTCGTCTCTATCGGGACATGGAAGTCATGATGCACTCGCGTAACCTCGGTGTCGATGATGAGATTCTCGATGACCTTGGTGATGCCGCCGCTCTGGAGTCCACTTCGCAATTCGCTAACCGCGTTAAGTGTGCCCTCCTTGGATGGTACGCGCTCCGTGATGCCATGGCCAAGTCCGGCATTGACATTTCCACCGCGGGCGAGCCCGCTGAGCAGTAAAGGAACAGCTATGAGTAACCCGATGGCTCAGTCCGAGCCGGTCGAGCAGCGCTTCGGTGTGGCCGGAGCGAGCGAGGAGGCAGTGAGCACCGCCCCCACTCGGCAGATTGACGGCACGGATGTTGTCGAGCAGGGCACCCTTGCCGCCGAGAACGTCCTGGAGGCGATGAAGGACGTCATCGACCCCGAGCTGGGGATCAACATCGTCGACCTGGGGCTTGTCTACGGCATCGTCATCGGCCCTCAGAACGAGGTGCGCCTCGACATGACGCTCACCTCGGCGGCGTGCCCACTGACCGACGTCATTGAGCGTCAGGCGCAGACGATCCTGTCCTCGATCACCGACGAGGTGCAGATCAACTGGGTGTGGATGCCGCCGTGGGGCCCCGATCGCATCACACCCGACGGGCGCGAGCAGCTGCGAGCCATCGGTTTTAACGTCTGAGCACCGCCACCGTACTCGTGGGCCCCGACATTCGCGTGCCGGGGCCCACCGCGCTCTGTGCGGCTGCGACCCGCTACCGGCCGAGCGCCTCGCGCACGAGCTTGGCGACCTTGCGGCGCAGGATCTTACCCATCTGGTTGCGGGGAAGCTCGGCGATGAACACGAGCTGACGAGGTAGCGCGTAGTGCGCGATCGACTTCTCGGCCCACGCGCGCACCTCCTCCAGCGTCAGGGGAGGAACTCCGCGCTCCATGATGATCGCGGCCGTGACCTCCTCCGTCGCATCCGAGACCGGGACACCGACGACGGCGACATCTGCCACCCCGGGAAGGGAGCGGATTGCATCCTCTACCTGGGACGGATAGACGTTGAATCCGCCTGAGAGAATCAGTTCCTTCTTACGGTCGGCCATGGAAATGAAGCCGTCCCGGTTGACACCGATGTCACCGGTCTTGAACCATCCGTCGGACGTGAAGACCCGAGCGGTTTCTTCCGGCGCGTTCAGATAGCCGGAGAAGACCTGCGGCCCCTTGACAAGGATCTCTCCGGGTTGACCGTCCTCGACGTCCACCGTTTCATCATCGAGGCTGACCAGACGGAGCTGAGTCGAAGGAAACGGCAGCCCGAGAACTCCGTGCCTGCGCCGACACGAGAGGGGAGCACCCGCAAGGACCGGGGCCGTCTCGGACAGGCCGTATCCTTCGACGATCATGCCCCCGGTCGCTTCCTCCCAGGCGCTCGCGAGCGCGGTCGAGAGGGGCATCGCTCCGGCCACCGAGTAACGGATGGACGTGATGTCCGTGTTCGTCTGTGTCGCGCGCGCGAGGATCCGCTCGAACATGGGAGGCACACCGACGAAGAAAGTGATGGGGCGTCGCCTGTGTGCATCCAAGGCCATGTCCGCATCAAACTTGGGTAGCAACACCTGGGTCGCGGCCTTGCGTACGGCGGCGCACAGGAAGAATGTTAACCCGAAAGCGTGGAAGTAGGGCAGTAGGGAGAAGAACGTTTCGGCACCCTCGTGCAGCTTCCAGACCCAAAACATGCACTGGTTGACGTTGACGCCGATGTTGCGGTGAGTGAGCGGCGCGGACTTGGGGACGCCGTTCGTGCCCGAGGTGTGCAAGATGACAGCGAGGTCATCCACGGAAGGAAGAGGAAAAGCGGAGTCGATCGGTGCCGATGAGGCCGTCGCTCGATCCCAGGACACCGTCCCGGCAGGCACCGCACCGCGTAGCTGAGCACGTGTCTGGCGAGCGCGAGCCACCGGAAGATTCAGCAAGACGCGCTGCGAGGCGGGCATGGCGCGAGAAATGTCGACCGTCAACACCGTGTCTAAGGTTGTAAGCGGGTAGGCCTCGGCGCACTTTTCCCACACGATTGCGACTCTGCCTCCATGGCGCTCCAGCTGGTCGGCAACCTCCGCAGGGGGAGCCAGCGGATTGTGCTGAGCGGCGATCGCGCCAATACGCATGCAGGCGTAGAAGGCGACGAATGCTTGTGGGCAGTTCGGCAATGCGATTGCCACGGTGTCTCCCGGGCGGACACCCGCATCGAGGAGAACGCGGGCGGCGCGCAGCACCTGGTCACGTACCTGGGCATAGGAGAGCGTCTGGCCGAAGTAGTCCAGGGCGATGCGGCTCGGGTAAAGGCGGGCGGCGGTATCCAGTAGCTCAAAGAGGGAGGAATCCGGTTCGGGTACCTCGTAGGGTACCGCGTCGTAGAAGGAGCGCGCCTGCTCAACGATGGTGCCTGTCATGAGATCCTCCTGGAAGTGGGCATCCCCGATTGTAGCGACTGGCCCACGCCGACTCACACGCGAGGAGCGCTCCAGGTGTCGCACGTTGCGATCTCGCCCGAGTCCAGGCCTCGCTGGAGCCACGCGGCACGCTGGTTCGCGCTTCCGTGGGTCCACGTCTCCGGGTTTGACGTTCCCTGATACTTGGCTTGCAGGCGGTCATCCCCGATGGCCTGGGCCGTCTGCAGGGCGCCCAGCAGCTCGTCTGCGGTGGGCGTGTTCAGATAGTACGCTCCCGTGGCGGGATCCCTCGTCGTCGACGCCCAGTGCATCCACACGCCCGCGTAGCAGTCCGCCTGCAGCTCGCTGCGCACGCCCGCACCCTGTTCCCCGGTCTCGCGCGTGTCGTGTGCGCGGAAGACTCCCTGGAGGTTCTGGATGTGGTGCCCCCACTCGTGAGCGACCACGTACTCTTGGGCCAGAACCGAATCGGAGGCCCCGTACTTGGTGACCATATCGTCAAAGAAACCCAGATCCAGGTAGACCGTGGAGTCGCCCGGGCAGTAGAAGGGGCCCACCGCGCTGGTCGCGTTGCCGCACGCGGTGGACACCGAGTTCGTGAAGATCTGAAAGTCGGGAAGCTCGTAGGCGAGGTTCGTGCCCTGCTGCGTCAGCTGCGTCTTCCACACCTGATCAAGAGACTGGGCGGTGGCGACCATTCGGCACTCAACGCGCGCGTTCGCATCCGCCCCCGTCCGGCAGGTCGACACGTCGACCGTCGACGAGGAGGGGGAGGAGGCGGAGGGCGAGGACAGGAGGCTCGTGAGATCAATTCCGGTGAAATAGGAGAACCCGAGGACGAGGAGGAGCCCCAGGAGTGAGCCGCCGCCGACTCCGGCGACTTTGCGCCCCGCGCCCGAGGTTCCCACCCGTGTTGGATCCAGACGGATGTTGTCGTTGAAACTCATGAGTGCTCCTCACTCTTAGGGGCGACGACCACACTGGTAGCGTCCGAGCATGTCGGCACGGAACTCGTCGAAACACCCATCCTCAATGGAATCGCGGATCCCGTCAACCAGACGGAGCGTAAACCACTCGTTGTGAATGGTGGCCAGGCTCGCCGAGAGAATCTCTTTGGCCTTGAAGAGGTGGTGGAGGTAGGCGCGCGTGTAGTGCGTGCACGTGTAACATCCGCAGCCCTCGACAAGCGGCGAGAAGTCCCGTTTGAAACGGGCATTCGTAATGTTGAAACGGCCGTCGGGGGTATAGATGGCGGCATTACGGGCCACTCGCGAGGGGTTGACACAATCGAAGGTATCCGCTCCCGACGCAACCCCTGCGAAGAGATCCTCGGGCTCGGAGATGCCGAGCAGGTGGCGCGGGCGGTCCTCGCCGAGCTCCTCGCACACCCAGGCGACGATCGTGCCGAGGTTCTCCTTCTCGAGCGCGCCTCCGATTCCGAATCCATCGAAACGCGCTCCGTCGACCTCCATGTCGGCCATGGTGCGGGCGGCCCGGCGGCGTAGATCCTCCCACTGGGCCCCCTGGATGACTCCCCAGAGCTGCTGGTAGGGCTTGTCCGCGCGCGCCTGTGTCAGTCGCCTGTGTTCGGCGAGGCAACGAGCGGCCCAGGCGTGCGTGCGCTCGAGCGATTCCTCCTGGTAGGAACGCGGATGCAGCAGGCTCGTGAGCTCATCGAAGGCAAACATGATGTCGCTGCCCAGCTGGTGTTGGATCCCCATCGACACTTCGGGATTGAAGCGGTGCTTGGAACCGTCGATGTGGCTGGAGAAAACCACACCGTCGTCGTCGACGACAGCATGGGAGGCCTTGATCGCCTGAGCGTTCACGGCGGGATCGCTGGGGTCGACTGCGCCCGAGAACTCCTGCGAGAGCACCTTCTTGAAGCCCGCGCCCAGCGACAGCACCTGAAAGCCACCGGAGTCGGTATAGGTGGGGCCCGCCCAGTTCATGAAGGCGGCGAAACCTCCGGCTTCGTCGACGATGTCGGAGCCGGGCTGAAGATACAGGTGATAGGCGTTGGCCAAGACGGCCTGAGCGCCGAGGGAGCGTACCATCTCCGGGGTCAGTGCCTTGACATTTGCTTTAGTTCCAACGGGAATGAACGCGGGAGTGCGAATCAGGCCGTGAGCCGTGTGAATGACGCCGGTGCGTCCCAAGCCACCGTTGCTTGATAGGCGCGTGCCGATCTCAAAACCCCTGTCGGGTGCATGCGCGGCGGGCGGAGCGGGAAAGGGCGCCAGTTGCTCCGGATGAGCGGCCGAGAGCCAGTTGTCGTTCACTGGGCGAACACCTCGTCATGCCCGAGGCCCTCGGCTTTGCGGATCCACCCGATCACCGGATAGGTCAGCGGAAGAAGGACGACCTCAAGAAGCACTTTGTAGAAGTAGCCGGTGACTGTGTAGTTGATGAAGTTACTCATTGTCATCTCGCCGTAGAACAGGATCGTGCAGAACAGGATCGTGTCTGCGGCCTCACCAACGATGGTCGAGCCGATGAGGCGCGCCCACAGGTGCTTGGTGCCCCACCTGCGACGGATCCACACGAGCACGTAGGAGTTGAGGAGCTGCCCCGCGAGGTATCCGACCAGTGACGCTACGACCGCACGCCAGACAACGCCGAGGACCGCGGCAAAGGCCTCCTGGTTGGCGTAGTCGGGAGCGGGTGGCAGGTACTGAACGATGAAGAACGTGACGGAGGCCAGGAAGGAAGCCACGAAACCCATGATGATGACGCGCCGCGCTCGAACGAATCCGTAGACTTCCGATAGGACATCACCGATGATGTATGTCAGCGGAAAGAGGACGGCACCCCCGTCAAAAATCAAGTAGTGGGTCTGCGACCCCACCATGAACGCCTTCGTTGCGGCGATGTTCGAGATGAGGAGGAGAGCAACGAAGGCGACGGAGATGATGTCGAGGGCGCGCGATGGGCGCGCCGATCCAGACGGGATCGGGCTGTCGGTCATGGGGAGAAACCTCGGTTGGACGAAAGCGGGATGCTACTAACGACTCCCATTGTGCCCGCAATCGTGTCCCGGTGGTTTGCTGGAGGCGTGCCGTCGCCGGGTTGATTCGCCCACACGAGCCCGTCCCTCTACTCTTGGAGGGTGATCAACGTCCAGGACTTCTCTTTGCGCATCGGTGCCCGCGAACTCGTCAACCATGTTTCCTTCCGCGTTGACAAAGGAATGTGCATCGGTCTCGTCGGGCGCAACGGAGCCGGCAAGACGACGACGATGCGCCTGCTCGCTGGGCAGGAGGATCGCGGGGGAGCGGCGGAGTATACGGGAACGATCACGTCCAACGGAACGATCGGCTACCTCGCCCAGGACACGCACGTTGGGGACCCCAACATGCTGGCTCGTGACCGCATCATCTCAGTGCGTGGAATCGATGCCATCATTGCTCGCATTCGGAAAGCGGAACACGAGATGTCCACGACCGAAGGCGCGCGCCAGCAGCGCGCGATGGAGCGCTACGTCAAGCTCGACCAGCAGTTCACCAACCAGGGCGGCTGGGCGGCCGCCTCGGAGGCCGCCCAGATCGCTCACTCCCTCGGTCTTGACGACCGGGTACTCGATCAGGAGCTTCGGACGCTGTCGGGTGGGCAGCGCCGCAGGGTCGAACTTGCCCGCGTTCTTTTCTCCAATGCCGATGTCCTGCTCCTTGACGAGCCGACCAATCACCTCGATCACGACTCCATCGTTTGGCTTCGCGACTGGATCAAGACGTTCCCCGGTGGGATCATGATCATTTCCCACGACGTCAAGCTCCTGGGGGACACCGTCAATCAGGTGTTCTACCTCGACGCCAACCGCGCCCACGTGGACATGTACCACCTGGGATGGCACGCGTATCTCAAGCAGCGCGAGGAGGATGAGCGCAGGCGCCGCAAAGAACGTGCCAACGCCCTCAAAAAAGCCGAGCATCTGAAGGCCCAGGGAGAGAAGATGCGCGCGAAGGCCACGAAGGCGGTAGCGGCTCAGCAGATGCTCAGGCGTGCCGAGGAGTTGTTCGCGCAGGCAGGTGCCGAGACCGTCAATGAGAAAGTGGCGCGGTTGCGATTCCCCGAACCCGCTCCCTGTGGCCGCGTTCCACTGACCGCCGAGGCCTTGTCAAAGTCCTACGGGTCGCTCGAGGTGTTCACGGGCGTCGACTTGGCGATCGACCGCGGCTCCAAGGTCGTCGTCCTGGGACTTAACGGCGCCGGGAAGACAACGCTTCTGCGCCTGCTTGCCGGGGTGGAGGAACCTGACTCGGGTGCCGTCATCCCCGGGCACGGGCTCAAGCTCGGCTACTATGCCCAGGAGCACGAGACCCTCGACGAGGAGCGCACCATTCGAGAGAACATGGCTGACGCCGCTCCCGGACTCGACGACACGCACGTGCGCAACATCCTCGGTCAGTTCCTGTTCCAGGGTGATGACGTCGATAAACCGGTGGCCGTTCTTTCCGGCGGAGAGAAGACCCGCCTCGCGTTGGCGACCCTCGTCGTGTCGGGCGCCAACGTTCTTCTCCTGGACGAACCCACCAACAACCTGGACCCGGCCTCGCGCGAGGAGATCCTCTCTGCGCTGCGCGACTACGAGGGCGCGGTCATCCTGGTCACCCACGACCCGGGAGCGGTAAGCGCGCTGGGTCCGGGCCGCGTCCTGCTCCTTCCCGACGCCGACGAGGACCTGTGGGACGACAGCTACCTGGATCTCGTCACGCTCACCTGAGCGGCGGCGTCAATCCGCGCTGAGGCATGCACTCGGCCGGGACACGCTGGTGCCCCGGCCCTTCGAGAGCCTCAGAGGACCTTCGAGAAGAACTCCTTGGTCCGCTCCGACTGCGGGTTGTCGATGACCTCGGCGGGCGACCCCGCCTCGACGATGATGCCGCCGTCCATGAATACGACCTGGTCGGCCACCTCGCGGGCAAAGCCAATCTCGTGGGTGACGACGGCCATCGTCATTCCCGAAGCCGCGAGGTCCTGCATGACCTGAAGCACCTCGCCGACCAGCTCGGGATCCAGGGCGGAGGTCGGCTCATCGAAGAGCATGATCTCCGGCTCCATGGCGAGAGCACGGGCGATGGCCACGCGCTGCTGTTGGCCACCCGACAGCTCGGCAGGATAGTGATCGGCACGGTCGGCCAAACCAACTCGATCGAGAAGCTCCAAGGCCTGGCGACGCGCTTCCTTCCGCGGCCTCTTGAGTACCTGAATGGGGGCCTCCATGACGTTCTCAAGAGCCGTCTTGTGAGGGAAGAGGTTGAAGCGCTGGAAGACCATGCCGATGCGGGAACGCTGCGCGGCAATCTCCTTGTCGCGCCGCTCGTGCAGGACGCCCGCCGCGGCCTCACGGTAGCCTAAGAGCTCGCCGTCCACGTAGACGCGGCCAGCGCTGATCTCCTCTAGCAGGTTGAGGCATCGCAGGAGGGTGGACTTGCCCGACCCGGAGGGACCGAGAATGACGCATACCTCGCCGGGCGCGATATCCAGGTCGATCCCCTGCAAAACGTGCAGGTCGCCGAAGAACTTGTGGACCCCGCGAACGGAGACCATGGGTGTCGTTGCCGTCATGGTGTCACATCCAAGAATTTGAGCGTTGTCGCGTGCGTATCGCTGCCGTGGTCGTCTCCCGTGGGCGTTGCCGTCGTCGCTGTTGCGGCGCTATCGCGGCGTTCAAAGCCCTTACCGAAGTGTTTCTCGATGAACGACTGAATCCACATGAGCAGGCTCGTGATCACCAGGTACCAGATGGCCGCGGCGATCAGCAGGGGCACCGGCGCGAAAGTTGCCTGGCCGCGCTGACGAGCGATAAACGTCAGCTCGAGGGTGAAGGGGATGGCCGACACCAGCGATGTGGTCTTTAGCATCGAGATTGTTTCGTTGCCGATGGGCGGCACGATGACGCGCATCGCCTGCGGAAGGATGATGCGACGAAAGATCGTCGCACGCGGCATTCCCAGGGCTGTGGCCGCCTCCCACTGGCCCTTCGGCACGCTGAGGAGACCCGCGCGCATGATCTCGGCGAGGTAGGCGCCTTCGTTCAGACCCAGCCCGATGAAAGCCATCCAGAACGGGGTGAAGTAGGTGGCCGTGTCAAACGGGATCTCCCAGCCCCACAGCGAACCGAGGAACGGCACCCCGAAGGACAGAGTGGGGTAGAGGGTGGGCAGCAGCGACCAGAAGATCAATTGCGTGTAGATTGGCGTGCCACGGAAGAACCAGATGTAGGCCATCGCCACCCAGCGCAATACCGGGTTGACGGACATCGTGATTGCCAGGGCGGTGCCGACAAACATCGCCAAAACGGTCAGGATGATCGTAAAGAGGACGCCCTGCATGATGGACGCTGAGAACAGCCATTGGGCGACGACCGGCCATTGGAAGTTCTTGTTCGTGATGAGAGCGTGGAGGGCCATGGCCGCGAGAATCGCGACGACGACCGCGCTGGCCCACCTCCCGGGGCGGGGAACGGGCTTGGCGTCGATCAATTCGACGCCGTCTTTGGTGATAGCCATGGGATCCTCACTCGCTGGTTGCCGGGTTCAGCTGCGCGCTCGTGAGCGCGGCATCCTGCGCGCCGTAGCGCGCCAGAATGTCGGCGAGATAGCCGCCGTCCATCAGGTACTGCATCGCCTGCTGGACCGCTGCCGTGAGCTGCGCATCATCCTTGTTGATGGCAACGCCCTGGGGCGCCGACTCGATGACGTCGCCCACCTGCTCAATTTGGCCGCCGGAGACAGACGCCGTGTAACCGATGACGGTGGAGTCGGCGAAGGTAGCGTCGTACTGGCCGCCGATCACCTTGGTGGCGATGTCGGTCTGCAGGTCGTGGGGCATGATGGTGATCTTGTCTTGACCGGCCGCCACGCACTTCTCGGACAGCTCCCGAGCGTAGTCCTCCTGGGCTGTGCCGGTCTGCAAACCGATCGTCTTACCGCACGGATTGGTCGGATCGAAGTTCTTGGGGTTGCCCTTGGCTACGCCGAAAGCCGATCCGACCTCAACGTAGGAGACAAGGTTTGCCTGCTGCTCGCGCTCAGAGGTGATCGTGAACGAGGAGATGCCGACGTCGAACTTGGTGCCGAGCGCCGGAATGATCGTTGGAAACTCGGCGTGGGTGGTCGTTCCCTCGGACAGGCCCATGACCTTGGCGAGGGCGCGCGTGATGTCGACGTCGTAGCCCTGGGCGGTCTGCGAATCATCTCCCAGAAACTCCGCCGGGGCGTAGTCCGCAGAGGCCCCATTGCGTAGCGTTCCCCGTGCCTTGACGTCGGTGGGAACGAGAGCGGCGATCTCGTCGACGGTTGGAATGTCCGATACGTCGTAGGCGGGCACCGACGAGGGCGTGGCGCCCGGTGCCGAGGTCGTTGCCGCGCCCGTCGGTGCTGCCTGCGGGTCGGCGCAGGCTGCGAGAGGGAGCGCGAGTGTAGCCGCGCACGCGATGACGATGCGTGCCTTGGAGATGGTCATGATGTGCCTTCCGATGGGGTGAGGTTCGGGCGCCTCACTATTGCTACCATTATGCACCCGCGTGCATGAATATGCGCATCGTACTGTGACGTGGGATTACTTCGCCGACGGGTTGATATCGGCGGTTGACAGGGCCGCTTCCTGGGCTCCATAGCTGGCGAGAATGTCGCTCAGGTAGCCGTTGTCCATGAGGTATTGAAGCGCGGCCTGAACGGCGGTTGTGAGCTTCTCGTCATCCTTGCTGACGGCCACCCCCTGGGGTGCGGATTCGAAGGTGTCTCCCAGCTGCTCGATCTTCCCGGCAGACTGTGCGCCCGTGTAGCCAATCACCGTGGAGTCAGCAAGCGTCGCATCGTACTGTCCGCCGATGAGCTTGGTTGCGATGTCGGTCTGGAGCTCGTGGGGCATGATGGTTATCTGCGCCTTGCCCGAGGCCGTGCACTCCTGGGAGAGCGTGGCGGCGTAGGTTTCCTGGGCAGTTCCCGTCTGGACGGCGATTGTTGCTCCGCACGGGTTGGAAGGGTCGAAACCCTTTGGGTTACCGGCTGCGACGCCCCATGCTGATCCGACGTTTAGGTAGGACACCATGTTGACCTGCTGTTCCCGCTCGGCGGTGATTGTGAAGGATGAGAGGCCGACGTCAAACTTGGTTCCCAGCGCGGGGATGATGGTGGGGAACTCCGCGTGCTTGGTTGTCGCATCGGTAAGTCCCATGACCTTGGCAAGTGCCCGATTGATGTCGATGTCGTAGCCGATGGGTGTCTGGCCGTCGCTCGCCATGTACTCGGCCGGCGCGTATCCGGTCGACGCTCCGTTGCGCAGCGTTCCCCTCGCCTTAATCTCCTCGGGAACGAGCGCCGCGATCTCCTCAACGGTGGGAATCGATGCTACGTCGTAGGAGGTGTGGGCGGCGGAGGCCGCGGAGTTGGACTGTGAGGTGCTTCCGGTTTGGCCGGAGTTTGTCGACGGGTCTGAGCATGCTGCCACCGTGAGCGTCAGGGCGAGTGTCGTTGTGACCGAAAAAATCCTCTTCGTATGCATGACTATGTTCCTCGGTTTCGTGATGATGCGAATGAGTGGTAGAAAATATGCAAACATGTGCATAGTATGCATGTCGAGGGGGTCTCAGATGCTGGATGCACGAGTGGGCGAGCACGCTGTGCTCGCCCACTTGACTCCAACCTCAATGTCCGCGCAAGGCCCGTCGCGACGGTCTCGCGCGCATCGGGTCGATCCCCTTGGGAATGGGAGGCTCTCCCGACCGCAGTGCGTTGATGCGTGACGACACCTGGGGAACTTCCTCCGAGGTGAGCGTGTTCTTGAGCCTGCGTAGTTCGCGCTGCAAATCACGCAGGGCGACCTGCCCCTCCTCGCGTCCGACCTGGATCTGGTGGACGGGGACATTGCGCATCACCTTCGTCACGCGCCTGGCCTCGGTCTGCAGGAGCCCACGAACGCGAGCCGAGGGTCCCTCGGAGATGAGCACGACTCCCGGCCTTCCCACGATTCTCCAGACAAGGTCCTGTTCGCGGGTGTAGGCCACCGGTTGCTCGGGGATGATCCAGCCCCGCTGAATCTGCTGCAGCGCCACCTTCACAGCCCCGGCCGTGTCCTCGACCTGGGCGAAAAGCGCTCGGCGCGTCAGGAACGTGAGAAGCGCGAGCACGGCGGTGATCGCGGTCATGATGCCGACGATCAGCCAGACGATCCACGACCTGTGGATGATCCAGGCCGTCAGCATAAAGGCGCCGATAATCGCCGCTGCCGTGCCCAGAAGAATCCACGGAAGCGCGGGATATGTACGGGCACTCAGGCGGTACGCGTCGAGAAGGTTGTGATAGAACCGCCTCTTGCTGGGGGGATTTGAATCGCTCATAGGACCATTATTCTACGTGCTCATCACCCTGGCGGTGTGCGCGTCCGACCAGGAGCAATGTGAAATGAGTTGCATCACACTGGCTTTGTTTGGACAATGGGGATATGAACATTGGCGGTTACGAGATCGGGCAGGTCTTTCATGTTGGCGCCAAGGGCCCCATGTGGATGACGCGCACGCGTGCGGGGGCAGCCCTGTTGGCGCTGCGCTCGGCCGATGACGGCGACCGGTTCCTTCCGCGGTGGAAGGCATGGTCGACGGTAGAGTCCGCCCATGTTGTCCGGCTGCGTGACGTCGTGCGATCCCACGATGGCCGGTGGGCACTCGTCCAGGACTATGTCGCCGGTCGGAGCCTGGACGCGGAGCTTGGTTCGCCCGACCTTCGCCCGATCGCAACGAGACGCCAGATTCTTAACGGCATCGCCGCAGGGATGAGCGCGCTTCACGCAGCAGGTATCTGCCACGGGGACCTGACGCCCGCCAACGTCATGATCACGCCCGAGGGACGAGCGGTGATTGTGGACATCATCGACGAGCTCGGTGAGGGGGAGGGCACCCCGGGCTGGAGCCTCGGAAAGCGCGGAATGGAATGCGACCGGGAGTGCCTGCGCATGATCGCGAGCCGGCTCGAGCTCGACGATGCGTTGGCGCAGCTCGGACTGGACGCTCCACGGGGAATAGATCGAGGGAGCACACCCCTCGTCACAGACCCACCGGCGCACGAGATTGTGCGTGAGCCCGTCGATCCCGAGCAAGTGATAGCGGATCTGCGAGCGGCGGCATTGCGTGAGGATACGGTCTCCGAGGACGGACAGCCTAGGCGCGAGAAGTCGAGCACGCGCATCTGGGGTGACGCAGCGGCCGTGCGACCAACATATTCCGGACGCAAGCGGCGCCTCGGCGTGATTATCATCGGCGCTCTCGCGATCATTGCGGGAGCCGCAATGATCGCCTATGCCGTGTGGCGCGCAGGTGCTCCGCACGGCACCGGCTCGGACAACCAGACGACGCAGGCATCGCCCATGAGCGCCCAATCCGATACGGGTCTGTGCAACGTGGAGGAGGTGACGGAGTTGATTGGCAACGCCATCAGGGTGCGCGATCAGGCCGTCATCGACGCCGATCCTTCCGGCCTTGATGCCGTTTTGGGTGGCGAGCTTCTCAACCAAGACACCGCGCGCATTCAAGCGATGATCAACGACGGCATCACCGTTCGCGAACTCTCCTCGAGAATCGAAGCCGTGACCCTGCTCAACTGCGAACCCGGCGCGCTCGAAGCACATGCGACGCTGGTCGTGACGGCCTCGCAGACCTGCGCAAATCAGTCATGCCAGCGCAGCGATACCCCAGAGTCGACGGAACTCCTCATACGCGTCGACCCCGTTTCTCGAAAGGTCGTCGCGGCCGCGCCCGCCAACGCGTGACAAGTACGCCGCTCCGTGAGCGTGCGTCAC
>ERZ773068.876-NODE-876-length-15464-cov-17.801350_pt1 | contig 15464 bp, 14 predicted proteins | sample MGYA00580620_ERZ773068 | MGnify/ENA primary metagenome ERZ773068 (study PRJEB29015, sample SAMEA2737983) | human oral metagenome | biome: human oral; feature: human-associated habitat; material: dental | place: China | collected 2101 ... | reverse complement strand
CACCTGTAGTATCAGCTACAGGTGGGGACGCTTCTTTGTGGAGGCTTATGCGTTGCCTATGCCCTTAGCTGAGGGCGTAGGTTAGCGCTTGGTATGGGTTGGCGAATTCGGGCTCAGCGAGGCCTCAAGCTTAGCCTTCCCCCGAGGCTTCAGTCAAGGGGTGGTTTGGAAACCTATGGTAGGTCGTCGAAGCGACCTACGGTAGGTCGCATCGACGACCTACCGTAGTTTTTTTTTAGCGACCTACCGTGGGTCGTAAAAGGGGGGCTAAAAGAGTTGACCTTTCCCCCAGTGAAACGCCTCAAGATTCCTTGCCCAAAGCTACCCGGTCCAATACGTATACGTTTCGTGCCTGAAACGTATACGTCTTAGGCTGGAAACGTATACGTTTTGATTACGAAGGGTATACCCTTTGCTCGCCAGACCTATTCTTCTTAGCTTTGCATATCGTCAAACTCAAATAAACAGATCTCATGAAAATCGAAATCGGAGAATCTCTAGCCTTGAGCTACCTCAAGCACGTGAAGGGATGCATCATCTATCAGACAAACTGGAAAGTATCAAGCCACTGGACGATTAATAACAAGGAAAAGCTTGATACTATCTTTGAGAAGGTACGCAGAGAGGAAGCTTTTAGTGGAATCTTCAAGAAATCAGAGCTTGATCAATTCCTAAAGCAGGCTGAAATAGATGCTATAGGAATAGATCAAACTGGCAAGATATATGCCATAGATATAGCTTATCATGGGAATGGACTTGGGTATGGTTCAACAGAGGAGTCAAAAGCACGTATAATGAAGAAGCTTGTGCGTTCTTATCTATCTATACTTTGCTATTTCTCTTCCCCCTGCTCTTTTCTCAACCCTTCCCCTGAGGAGGAACGCTGCGAAATCATCTTTGCCTCCCCGAAAGTAACAGGGGAGAGAGAGGAGAGTATTCGCGAATACTTCAATGAGCTTAAAGCCTTATTAGGTGCAGAGCTAAAAGAAGATAAGGTAGTGCTCAAGTATATTTCTAATGATGAGTTCAAGGAGCAGATCCTAGATCCAACTATCGAGGCAGGTGAGAAAGATGCGGATACAAACGAACTGTTTTTAAGATCATACAAGCTACTTAATCTCCCATATACGAAGGCTAAACCAAAAAAGAAGAAGGCCTCCTCTGGTCGTTATTTAGTCAGCGGGCAGGTAAAATAAGCGTCCCCACCTGTAGAGACTACGGGTGGGGACGATTGTTTATGGAGGCTTATGGGGGGCTATGTCCTTAGCCGAGGGAGTAGGTGTGGACGCTCACGCCTTGAGCCGAAGGGAGGTAGTTGATCCCCCACCAGCACATTTGCAGAAGGATGAAGGAGATGAAGAGCCCCCAGAGCGCTGCACGACGATAGCGGTCGGAGCGGATGCGCACATGGATATAAGCCAGATAGGCAAACCACGTGGCAGCAGCCCATGTCTCCTTAGGGTCCCACGCCCAATAGTGGCCCCAAGCTTCCTTAGCCCAGAGCGCTCCGAAGAGAATACCTACGGTCATGAAGGCCCAACCTACTTGGACGAGGTTGTCGCAGATGTCCATCTCGTGATCGTTGATGGGCGACTTCTTGAACCAGAGTAGGTAGGCAGACATTAGCGCCGCAGCACCGAGCACAGCGTAGGCGAACATATAGACGATGACGTGCGGTGCGAACCAAGGGCTTTGGAGCGCAGGCATGAGCGTCTTGTTGTGGATCTCGGGGTTGACGATGTTGATCGTCGTGAATACGCCTGCAAGGACGGTGCTGAAGGCCAAGATCCAAGGATAACGCCAGCGAGAATAGACGATCAGCCCTGCCGTGGGGAGGAAGAAGGCATACCACAGGCGGGTTTCACCCATGGTGCGCAGAGGCGGACGCTCCAGCGAGAGCCACAGCCCAAGGATGAAGGCGAAGTAAACGATGAGGCCTGCAGCGGTGAGTAGATAGGTAGGGAGAGGACGCTTGCGCCAAGCCGTCCATGCACCGCCCGCCCATAGCAGGAGGGCAGGGATAGCGAAGAATATGAAGGAATCCCAAGTCATGAGGATAGAGTTGATAGGGGTTGGAGTGGTGAAGCAGAAGAGGGTAGGGCGAACTCCTTCTATTAGGGCGCTGTATCTACGCCTTCGAGGTGGAGGGATTGCCTTACCCTAGGCTAGGGGGAAGGACTTAGCGACGTTTCTGCGAGACGATGAAGGTAAGTATAGCACCAGCCAGCAGTAGGTAGATCCCTACATAGACGGCAGGTAGCCAAGGATCCTTGACGAGCTCGAAGGTGCTGGTCTCGCTCCATCGACCCATCGCTTCGTCGTAGCTAAGCTGGTAGATCTTCCATCCATCGACCGTGATGGGCTTATTGACTTCGACGGTAGCGACGATGTTCTTCTGCGACTGGGTGTAGATATGGATACGTGAGGCATAGCGCTCGGGTTCACGCCGTGCCATGACAAGGCTTAGATCGTTGGTGAGCTTGAGTTCCTGGAAGGGGAAGAGGTAGCTACCGCAGGTGACCCAGCCGACGAGGGGCTTGCCGACCTCCTTACCATCCTTCATAGGCTGCGCTTCGACCAGAAGGGCAGTAGCAGCACCTGACGATCCCCATGCGACGTACCTCGTCGTATCAGAGGTAATGACGGGTGCAGCCAGGGGAAGGTTCTGACGAACACGGATGCGCCACTGATGAAGCATACCTTCACGGAAGTGCTTATCGATAAGTACGATGTCAGGGTTCTTCGCTGGGATGGACTTCCCTGTCTTGCTGTTGATGACTAGAAGCTTGGGGGGGTACTCGTCGATGGTGAACTTCTCCAGCTGGATAGCTAGGGGGAGCTCCATGAAGCCCTGTTCGTGGGTAGCACGCCACTCGGGCATGTCTGTCTGGGCCGTGAGCTTCACTCGCTCCATATCAGCACTACCGAGCGTAGCGGAGACGATAGCTATGAAGAGCCCGATGTGTGAGAGCATGGAGGGTACTTCTCTCAGGCGGAAATGTAAGATCTGTCGTAGTGCGATCAGCCCCACGATACCTGCAAGGCGAGTATAGATAAATACAAAGGGCCAGAAGGAGAGCATCTGTGTCAGCCCGATGGGGTCGATGGCACGTTCGTGAGGTGCTACCTGACGCGTGAGCCCCATCACGACGGTGAGTAGGGCTGCGTAGATCAATGTGGGTACAGCTGCTTCGGCGGTGAAGAGGAAGGCGAAGAGGCGTACTCGATGACGTAGCAGGTAGACGACTACGAGGGAGAGTAGGTAGAGGATGAGGAAGATGCCGTTGATCGGGAAGGCGAAGTCCGACCAGTGGATGGGACCCACGCTGTACTGGAGCACTAGCCCCACGAGGATCAGCCCAGCACCGGTGACAAAGCCTTCTTTCATTTTCCAGATAGCATTAAACATACGGGAAAGGAGTTGGAGTAGAGAAGAAGCGCGACGGCAGACGATGAGGTCTGTCGCCGCGCCATAGGAGATATTCTAGATGTGTCTCAAGCTTGAGGGGGACTCTGCTTAGAGTTCGATGAGCTTGCCTTGTGCCTTAGCAGACTGTACCCACTTAGGTACGACCGTCTTCATGAACTCAGCCTTGTCAGCCTGGAGCTTCTTACCATCGATACCGATATAGGCCCAAGCCTTCTCCTTAGTAGAGATATCAGGCATGGGGACATCTCCGGTGAAGCCGTGGCGTGCCAGCACCTTAGCGATAGCGATACGAGCTTCCTGAGCATAGCCGAGGCTCTGACCGAGGATGCGTGTCACTTCCTGTGGAGCGTGGAAGGAAGCTCCGTGGCTGGCTACAGCGAAGTCCCAACGCCATTGGCTCTTGCGGATGGACTGCAGGGCAGACTTCATCTCGGGCTCGGTAGCACCCTTGTCCCATGCGTACTTAGCTTCGACATGCGCCTTAGCCAGCTCCTTCTCTACACGGTTGCGGATGTCGTTGGCCATACGCTGACGTTCGTAGACGTTCTGGCGCAGGGTCTCTGCATCCTCACGGTGGCAGGTCTGACAGGTCTTATCGATCTTCGCCAGAGGGCTGACGATCTGGTGATCGGAGTACTTCACTCCACCCTCACTCACGTAGGGCATGTGACAGTCAGCACAGGAGACACCACGCTGTCCGTGGATACCCATACGCCAGAGTTCGTAGTCGGGGTGCTGAGCCTTGAGTATGGGAGCACGCGAGAGCTTGTGCGTGTAGTCGGAGTAATCCATCTCATCGTAGTAGGCTTCGATATCCTCGACCGTGAAGCCCTTGTCATGAGGGAAGGTGAGGTACTTGCCGTCGCCCTTGAAGTAGTACTCAGTGTGGCACTGAGCACAGACGAGCGAGCGCATATCTTGGTGCGACTGCTGGGAGACATCCTGCCCACGGCGTGCCCACGCTTCGTAGAGCGCAGGGCGCGCAGGCTTGAGGTTCATAGTCCGGGCGTCGTGACAGTCGGAGCAGCCGATGGTGTTCACGATCTCGTTCCCCCACTGACTCCAGGGAGCTTTGTAGAACTCTGCGATACCTTTCTCCTTCATGATGCGGGGGACATCAGGACCCTTACAAGTCCAGCAGGTACCTGGCTGTATGTCCTTATTGCCGTTCACCCCAGGGGCACCCGTGCGAAGGATCTCGCGCATATCTTCGATGGCGTGCTTGTGTCCGCGTGGGGTATTGTACTCCATAGCGAAGGAGTAGCCTGCCCATAGTACGACCATCTCAGGACGTGCTGCGAGTACATCTACACGCTGTGAGCTATTGAACTCACCTTTGTAGGTTGTGTCGGCCGTCTTTGCCCACGTCTGATACTCGCGAGGGAAATCTTCGGCGAAGAGTTCATTCTGTGACACGATCGAGTCCGAGAAGAGGTGCTTGCGGTTGTTGTAGATGCTCACCACCTCAGCACGACGCTCGAGGAGTGAGGAGACGATGAGCCCAAGGACGAAGACTATGACCATTGAGCCTCCGAAGAGGAGCCATCCTTGCCAACGTTTCAACTGTTTTGCCATGATTCTAAAGTCTCTTTTACGTTGTTATTGTTCTGTTGTTGTTTTTCGTAAGGGATGATGGGAGATTACTTGACCATCTTCTGTAGCCAGTCGGGCACGGGTGATTCGGGAAGTGGCACCTGAGCTGCTGGAGTGGATGAGAGGGAGTTCATCTTGCCATGGGCCACATCTCGGTGGCAATCCCAGCAAGCTTTCCCTTGGTCACACTTGACGTCCATGTAGGAGATACGTCCGGTGTTGACGATTTCGGTGTTGAGGGTAGCATGACAGCGTACACAGTTCTCCATGATGACCTCTGCACTCTCGTCGATGGCTCGTATAGCCTGTCGCTCCTGTCGCGTGACGAACTTATACACGTGGTTCATACCGTCCTTGCCCTTGAAGTAATACTTTCGGAAGACATTGTCATGGGGTACGTGGCAGTCGTTGCAAGTGGTATTACGAGCATGAGCGCCATGCATCCACGTGGCGTAGTAAGGGGTCATGATGTGGCAGTTGACACAGGCCGAGGGATCGTCGCCTAGATAAGTGTGGAACCGCAGCAGGTACAGGAAGAGTCCGCCTAAGCCCAGCACGATCCCACCTACGAGTAGTAGAGCCACCTTGAGGCGGAAGCCTAAGCGAGGTAGTCGTTGTAGGAATCTGTTCATTATCATGATGTCTAAGTGATAGATACGTCACAAAATAAATAACTTTTCCCCAATCCTACAACAATTCTCTATACTCTGTGATATATTATGAAAATTAAGAAAAGGCACGCTACTCCCTAACCCTAGGCTAAGTCTCTGGTACTGCAGTGAATTAGGCTTCGGAGCTGGGCTAGGAATGCTGGGTGCGTCTTACTCGGGAAGTGCGCTCACCAGAAGCATCCCCAGTGTGATCAGGGCGTGAGCTAAGGTCAGTATGCCCCGACGCCCATGCCGAACGAAGAAGGCTAGGGCAATACCCATGACGAGCCAGAGCGCTAGCAGGGCGTTAGCGCCCATGTACGTCGGGAGGTCCCTATATATAATGGAGACGTTCTCCGCTCCGAAGGGATAGGCCTCGGGCTCTGTGAGGCAAGAGTGGAGGTCCTCACCGACGATCACCACGAGGGCTAGGCATGCTCCTCCCCATAGGTAGCCGAGGATACGGCTCGTCCATGGTCGTAGTTCTTTCGTCATATCTGCTCTATCTTCTTCGTCGAGGAGGGAAGAGGTGCTGAGCGCTTGCCCTTAGCTTGTCGGGCAAGGCTCTTCCTTGGGGTATGGCCACCGCCTTTCCCTCGGGGACGAAGTTAAAGCGAAAAGGTGGGTAAAGCAATCCTACCTCAGGTCGTCTCAGCGACCATCCATAGTATGCTCGTGTGACCCACCATGAGAGGAACTAATTCTATGGGTAAGAAAGCGTACTTTTACTGCAGAGCGTGTGGGGATCCCGGCGAGGGAAAGACGAGTAAAGTCCCCGCAGATCTTCGGCGAGCGCTCCGGGCCTAGATACCCTTAGCTGAACACCTAAATATGCCCCCTTATGATGACAAGACTTAGCCTTTACCTCACCCTTGTGGGTCTTCTCTCTGGCTTCTGCTTCTGTACCCAGAAGAAGCAGGCGCAGAAGGTCGAGGCTCCTCTCTCCGACTCGCTCCGTGTCGTGAGCTATACGCCGACGGAGCTTGATAGTCTCTTCAAGCCTCTCTATCGGGATAGCTTCATCCTGCAGGAGCTCCATGATGAGTTCCGTAACCCTGTCGAACGGATGTTTCCCATGCACGAGCGTATGGCGCACAAGACTTGGATCCTGGAGTTCACCTGGCACGCACGTCGGGACACGCTACTCACGGTCTGGTATCTGAGAGAAGGCGATTCGTTGAGGACGCTCGACCACTTCTGGTACTCCGAGTTTGCTGTGTTTTAGTGACCACCTACTTCCCCCAGTTCTCTCTAGCCTTGTCTTCATCTTCACAAGCATCACGAGGATTAAGGTGACAAGGCCTTTCGCCTGCAACGTATACCCTGCTTGGTCGCAACGTATACGTATCACGAGTAAAACGTACACGTCTTGGGCATGAAACGTATACGTTTTGACCCCGAGGGGTAGGGTAAGCTCTCTTGAGCACACTAAGCGGGGAAGCAAGACGAGCCATCTTGGCTCGGGGAAGTACCCCATTCATGGGTCGGTCAGGTGACCCATGAATGGGTCGTCGTGGTCACCCATGAATGGGTCCCTTCATCGCCCCATGATAGGAGGCTTTTGTCTACCCATTGTGCGGGTCTCCTTCATCCGGAGGTAGATGCTCCCTGTGCATGCCCTTGCCCGCCGATGCTCCATAGCTAGAGGATATTCCTATCTTTAACCTGTCAAGCCCAGGTGCTCCTCCGAGGAATGCCCCCTCTCTGAATAAGAGAATGGCAGGAGACTATAAGGGAATATTCAAGTATGGGGACAAACGAAGAGGTCATCACATCCTTGAAGTCCCTCTGGAGAAAAGAGCCCAGTACCCGAGAGCATCTTAAGAAAGTACTACAAGGTCCTTAGCAATCTCAAACTTCGAGTAGCTACGTATAACTCAGCAAGCTCGTCCTGATATGAGTGAGGAGAAAATAATTAAGCAACTGGAGCGTACGATAGTGAAGGATGCAAGAAGTGTCTTTGATGTGAATCGGGGGCTATGGTAGTAGATAGGCTTGCGTCGTTGGGAGGTTTTGGAGAAATATTGCTCTTCGAATAGCGGGGCAACTTCCTCAGCAGAGGAGTGTACCTCCTCCGCCACAAGTACCATCGCTCCCAGTTCTGGGGAAGTAGCACCGACCAATATTGGTCGAGGTGCAAAGCAATATAGGTTACTACCATATACCTAATGTCAATGTCAAATTCAAGGTGACAGATATGAAAATACGGTTCGTTTGCAAGGTCCTGTCAATGGCAATTACTACAGCTGTAGTGATTCTATTTATAGTTATTGTAGGAAGCTATCTATGGTATTTTACAGCCTTTAGGTCATACTTCAATCTCCTTGATATTCCTGCTATAAAGGTCGATACTACATGGTTTGATCACTCAAAGAATGAGACCTATATATTGCTGAAAAGCGATGTTCCTCTGGAAGAGTTTGATGGATCTTCTTACTTGAGGTTATTGGGGTGGGAAGTTGCCGATTCCTTGCCTTATTCTAAGTGTTTTAAAGAAGGTGTTTTGAATGACAATGTTGTATTAGATTGTAGTAATATAATAAGATGGGAGACCGCAACTGGTGGGTTTTCTTATGTAGCTATTACTCCAGGAGAGTTACGTGGTGATGCCATTTATGCCCGATTGTTCTTTATTAAGGCCTACGGATATTCATGTGGAACTAATCTGATTAAAATAAAGAAAGGACATTTATGATCCTTTACTGGAGAAGGTGTTTATTACAGGTATACTCAGGTCAGTGAGATCACCGAAGAGACAGCAATCTGCTATCTGACAGAGCTGTCATATAAGTACTCACCAGGAGCGGTGATCGCAGATGTCACCTCCTATAGGGCGTGGCTGATGTAGGGATTATTGAAGAGAATGGAGGTGATTGTCGGGCATAAAAGGAATTCAAGAGAGCTTATCAGGGCAACTTCGGATACGCCACACATAGACCCGCACCTTGCTATACGGATCAGCTCCCGGAAAGGTGACCTTCCAGCTGAACTTAACATCAGAGCTTGAGACCAGACACAGCGGAGGTCTCTCGGACGCTACCTATCAGCCTTGTATACTCAGCAGGTTCGCTAGGGGACTGGGAGGAGCTTAAGAAAGAAGAGTTATGCTGGGAGGGACTGCAAGGGTGGGTGCGGTTTCTGAAGGGGATATACCTTGCTCCCAGTTTACTTCAGTAGGGCTTATTTCTTAAAAAATCAGGTTATCTTTGCTTCAGTGAGGATAGCGGTGAGCTATGCTCTTAGAGAGTAACTAATCAAAAGAGTAGATAACGATGGATAAGCTTATAGGCTTGATCGATGCACCATTTACCCCATTCTACGAAAATGGGGAGGTCAATCTAGGACCCATAGAACGCTATGCCCTTATGCTGGCAAAGAATGGGCTCAAGGGAGTTTTTATCAATGGATCTTCAGGTGAAGGATACATGCTGACCGAGGAGGAGCGAATGCGCCTGGCGGAACGCTGGGTGGAGGTCGCTCCCGAAGGCTTTAAGGTGATTGTCCATGTGGGTAGTACCTGTGTGAAGTCAAGTCAGCGTTTGGCAACTCACGCCCAAGAGATCGGGGCTTTTGGTATCGGAGCCATGGCTACTCCCTTCCCCAAGATTGGTCGAATCGAAGAGCTGGTCAAGTATTGCGAAGAGATCGCTGCTGGAGCACCTAACCTGCCATTCTACTACTACCATATCCCAGCTTTCAATGGAGCTTACCTACCCATGCTGGACTTCCTGAAGGCTGTAGATGGACGCATCCCTAACTTCGCAGGTATCAAGTACACCTACGAAAGTCTATACGAGTATAACCAGTGTCGCCTGTATGCTGGTGGCAAATTCGACCTGCTACACGGGCAGGACGAAACCATCCTTCCTTGCTTAGCTATGGGAGGTGCCCAAGGGGGGATCGGAGGTACAACCAACTACAACGGACGTTGCCTCGTAGGGATCCTCGACGCATGGGAGCGTGGTGACCTGGAGGAGGCACGTGAGCTACAGAACTTTGCCCAAGAGGTAATCAATGTGATCTGTCACTTCCGTGGGAATATCGTTGGCGGGAAGCGTATCATGAAGCTCATCGGCTTAGACCTGGGGAAGAATAGAACGCCCTTCAATAATATGACTGATGAAGAAGAGGCTCGCATGAAGCAAGAGCTTGAGGCCATTGACTTCTTCAGCCGTTGCAACATCTTCTGATATTCGCCTAAATACCAGAACTGATGGATGTAAAGAAGTACCTTGCGTATTGGGCAGACCGATACCAAGATGATCTCAAGGAGAATATACTCCCCTTTTGGCTGAAGCATGGCTTAGATAGAGTCCATGGTGGTGTGTACACATGCGTGGATCGTGATGGCACCTTGATCGACTCTACCAAATCGGTATGGTTCCAAGGTCGCTTCGGATTCATATGTGCCTATGCATATAACAACATCGAAGCGAACGAAGAGTGGCTTAGAGCATCGAAGAGCTGTGTCGACTTCATCGAGCAGCACTGCTTCGACACCGATGGGCGCATGTACTTTGAGGTGACTGCTGAAGGTAAGCCTGTCCGCAAAAGAAGGTATGTGTTCTCTGAGTGTTTTGCTGCGATCGCGATGTCAGAGTATGCGATTGCATCGGGTGATAGAAGCTATGCTCAGAAGGCCTTGGCGCTCTTCAAGCAGATCCTACACTTCATCAATACCAAGGGGATCCTTGAGCCCAAGTATTGCGAAGGGGTAGAGATGCAAGGGCATTCGATCACGATGATCCTTATAAATACTGCTGCACGTATTCGTGAAGCTATACCTGCTGTCGAGCTAGATGAGCAGATTAGCCTGTCTATCGAAACGCTACAGCGCTACTTCATACATCCAGAATTCGAAGCCCTCTTGGAGACCGTAGGACCTAATGGTGAGTTCATAGATACGATCATAGGACGTACCATCAATCCTGGTCACTGCATTGAGACGGCATGGTTCTTATTAGAAGAAGCAAAGTATCGTGGTGGTGATCCCCCGCTGACAGAGGTGGCCGTCAAGATCCTTGACTGGTCATGGAAATGGGGCTGGGACAAGGAGTATGGTGGACTCATCAACTTCCGTGACTGTAAGGGGCTACCCGTGCAGGACTACTCACAGGATATGAAGTTCTGGTGGCCACAGACAGAAGCGATCATAGCGACGCTTTACGCCTATGAGGCTACCGGTGAAGAGCGCTTCCTACGCATGCACCAGCAGATTAGCGATTGGACCTATGCTCATTTCCCTGATGTGGAATATGGAGAGTGGTATGGTTACCTACACCGTGATGGCACCGTAGCTCAACCTGCGAAGGGTAATATCTTCAAGGGTCCCTTCCACATCCCCCGAATGATGATCAAGGGATTCATGCTCTGTAGAGACATGATGCAGTCCTAGTCATTTAAGAACTTTAAGTACTAACCATCCCCGTAAAAGTCCCTTATTCCTACGCTCGCTAGTGAATAGGGGACTTTTGCATCTTAATCGATATATGAAAAGCCTAACAAATAGTAAGTATTATCCATGGGTTGTAGTCGCATTGCTGGGCGGTGTGGCCTTGCTCAACTATATGGATCGCCAGATGCTAAGTACTATGAAAGACTCCATGCAAGTGGATATCATAGACTTGCAGTCTGCGACGAACTTTGGTAGACTGATGGCCATATTCCTTTGGGTATATGGCTTGATGAGTCCTATCTCTGGCATCATCGCAGACAACCTGAGCCGTAAGAAGCTTATCGTAGGGAGCCTATTGGTATGGTCCTCTGTTACCTACCTTATGGGCTTAGCGACCACGTATGATCAGGTTTTTTGGCTACGAGCCCTTATGGGGGTTAGTGAGGCTCTTTATCTTCCTGCTGGGTTGTCTCTTATTGCAGATTATCATACTGGTGGTTCAAGGTCACTGGCCGTCGGCATTCACATGACTGGACTCTACCTAGGGCAAGCAATCGGAGGGTTTGGAGCTACCTTGGCTGCAGCCTATTCATGGAATACGACTTTCTATTGGTTTGGCATCATCGGTATCGTCTATGCATTTGTCCTAGCAGTATTCCTGAAGGACAAGAAGCGAGCAGCCCCAGAAGAAGCGAAGGAGAGTACTCCGAAAAAGCCCCAAGCTAATGTCTTGCTTAGCCTCAAGTCTCTATTTACTAATCCTGCGTTTTGGGTGATCCTCCTCTACTTTGCTATTCCTAGTCTACCCGGCTGGGCAACTAAGAACTGGCTTCCTACGCTCTTTGCTGAGAATCTAGGGCTCCCCATGTCACAGGCAGGACCAATAGCCACCATAACTATAGCGTTCTCGTCATTTGTGGGGGTAGTATTAGGAGGGATCCTCTCTGATAGATGGGTTCGCAAAAACATCAAGGGTCGCATCTATACAGGAGCCATTGGCTTATCTCTGACGATTCCCTCGCTCCTACTGCTAGGTTTTGGTAGTAGCATCGTAGAGGTTGTCTCTGCAGGGGTCTTATTTGGGATCGGCTTTGGGATGTTTGATGCCAACAATATGCCCATTCTGTGCCAGTTTGTAAGCGTGCGTCAGCGTGCTACAGCCTACGGTGTGATGAATATGGTGGGGGTCTTTGCGGGGGCTATGATCACCTCGGTATTAGGGTCTTGGAGTGATGATGGCAATCTCGGTATGGGCTTTGCCCTTCTTGCCGCTGTCGTTGCTGTTGCCGTCGTGATCCAGCTCTATAGCCTGCGTCCCCAGACCGATGATAAGGAGTAATATCAACCAATAACATAAGAAGAATATGATACTTTCTGATCTGAAGTATAGTGAGCGAATCGAGATGCTACACCCTCTTTTTAAGAGAGCTTTCGATTATGTGAAGACTCACGACCTTCTAAACACCCCATGTGGGCGAATCGAGCTAGAGGGAGACGATCTGTTCATCAACAATGTCAATCCTGAGTGTGTCGCCATCGACCAGCAGGTACTAGAAGTCCATCGTGAGTACATTGACATTCATATCTTACTAGAAGGTGAAGAAATCATCGGATGGAAGCCTCTCTGTGATGCCAAAGATGAGCGAAAGGAGTACTCAGAGTCTGATGACTGTGCTCTTTACGGAGATACATGCTTCACTCCGATCAAGCTTTTCCCTAGTCAATTCGCTATCGTCTGGCCTGAAGATGCACATGCCCCTCTTATTGGAGAAGGGAAGATCCGAAAGCTCATAGTCAAGGTCAAGATCTAGAATGCAGATCCCCCCTCTCCCTCGTCCTTGTCTTTACTGACAGAGGCGAGGGAGAGGACCTTTTCTGATGCCGTTCACTTATAGAACAAGAAATTGACAACTCCTTAAATCAGAAGATTGACCAATATGAAGACTCTAACTAAATGCTTCCTACTCCTCGTAGTACTCCTCTGTAGTGAACAAATTCTCTTAGCCCAAACTATTAAGGGCACCGTAGTAGATGCCGAAGGGAAACCTATTGAGTTAGCCCATGTTATTGCTCGTAAGCGTGCGGACAGTGCCTTCGTCGCAGGCTGTCTGACAGATGCCCAGGGTCGATTTGCTTTTGATGCTCTGTCAGCACCTGAGCATATACTCACCGCCAAGTGTATTGGCTACAAGGCTCGCACAGTAGCTGCTCAGCCGGTCTGTAATATCATATTGGAGGGTAATGCCACCGAACTATCCGAGGTCGTTGTGCTTAGCTCCTATGTCAAGCGTTCTCCCTCGGGCGATCTCTCTGTGCGCATCCAAGGTAATCCCATTGCTAAAGGGAAGAGCCTCATGGAGACTCTACGCCATATACAGGGAGTCGAGGTGCTTAGTGGAAATATCTTGATCAATGGTAAAGACCATACAATCATCTATCTAGGAGATCGCAAGATTACGGCAGAACAATTAGGCTCCATCCCTACCAATATGGTGAAGCATATCGAGGTGATACCCAATGCAGGAGCTTCTTTTGGGCAAGAAGCCCAAGGAGGCATCGTGCGTGTAACTCTTCGACAGAAGGAGGGACTTATTGGGGCAATTGGCTTGACTGCACAAGCAGATGGAGAGGGTTTTGTAGATGCCATCCTCACTCCTACGCTACAATATCAGTTTGGTAAGCTATCTGTATATAACAGCCTTAAACTGGGTTCAGGGAATTATCGCACAAGGTACAAGCGTCAAGATAACTACGGCACTCATCATGTAGATCGAAAGTTTCATTCGGATAAGGAGTCCTTGGCTCTTCTAGAGAATTTGGGGCTACAGTATCAGCTTACTCCGACGTAATCCCTGCAAGTTTATGGAGGGCTATATCTGATTAAGGACCGCATCAATCAAACCAACCACAACGGGCAGAAGCTGAGTCTGAGACAAAAGACCGATCGATCTTTTGTCGAAGGTAATGCGGGCTTGCTCTACCGAGTTAATTTGAATTACGGGAAAAACTCTTCCTTCTCTACCAAGGTTGAGTATCTCAGTCAGAGAAATAGCGATCATATAGACTATGAGCTCAATGCTCATGACGAGAACGAATTGAGGCAGAGGCTATCCTACCTCTATGTGGAGCCTCGTTTAGAACTGAAGTCGAGCAAGGGGAGTAGTGTAAACTTGGGGATTCGCTTTAGCCGTCTGAGAGACAGAAACGAAATGTCGGGTATCGCCAGCACAATACTCACTCAAGTAAAGCAACAAGACTTCCAGATCTCTGGAGGGGACTTTGCCCCGTGGGTAGAGTACAGTCGCATGATTGGTCAGCGAGCATTCGTGCAGGTAGGGCTAACCTATCAGCTAACAGATATGCAGTATAGCGATTATATCAATCGGATTGCGTCTATCAAGAACCGTTATTCGGGTCTGTATCCCAATGTCCAGTTGCAATACATGCTTAACCCGAAGAAGCAGTCTGGCATATCTATAGCTTATCGCCGAGACTATTCGCTGCCTAATTATGGCTACTATAGCCCTGTGGCTGTCTATCAAAACGAGAAGCTGTATAGCATAGGTAACCAAAATCTAAAGGAAGAAACCTTTCATTCTGTAGAGGCGAATTACTACATCAATCCCAATTGGATCCTGACTTATAGGCTAAAAAGCGGTGCGAACATCATACGTCTGCTTGCTCATCAAGACCCCATGCAGCCAGATGTGGTGTACACGAGACCCGAGAATAGTGGCACGAGTCTACAGCACTATACTTCGCTCTCCTATACAGCCAGTGTGTCGGACTTTTGGCAGACTAATAATAGGGTCTTTGTGAGACACAACACAGAGAAGAGCCCTGGTAAGACTATCTCCAGTGCTTGGTTGGGCTGGAGTGCCACCCAGCAGTTTAGATTGAGTAAGACAATGGGGCTAACGCTATCGGCTACTGGACAGACAGCAGAGAAGCATCTAAGCCATGAAGTAGGGCTACGCTATGATATAGATGCAGGTGTCTATATGAGCTTGCTGAATGATCGGCTACAGATCAATCTTGGGACGCTCAACCTTATTCATAATAGAGCGGTCATGCGTGTCAAAACAGATTTTGCAGAGCTCGAGCGTACGGATTTATCTCCTCGTAGACGCCTCAAATTAAGCGTGACATGGCACTTCTCCAGCGGAGATAAAATCAAGCGTAGTAACTCGCGTACAGTTAATTCGCCCACTCGAGAGACCCCTACACTGTAAGGCTTGATATACTGATGAGATTTTTCTTTAAACAATACGATTCTATGGGATGTGGACTTATGCTATCCTCAGGATCTCCTCGTCGGTAAGGAAGCCTCTATCCACTGGAGCGAGGTGGAAGTGGTGATCTCGAAAAGGATCTTGGAGGAGATAGCCCCGCTTGA
>ERZ773068.875-NODE-875-length-15466-cov-4.326844_pt1 | contig 15466 bp, 15 predicted proteins | sample MGYA00580620_ERZ773068 | MGnify/ENA primary metagenome ERZ773068 (study PRJEB29015, sample SAMEA2737983) | human oral metagenome | biome: human oral; feature: human-associated habitat; material: dental | place: China | collected 2101 ... | reverse complement strand
TCGCCCTATGTTGACACGTGAGGGAGTGAGGGAGTGAAGAGTGAAAAGTGATTATCCCATATTAGCATGAGGGCTTTTGCGTTCTGTTGTAGGGGCGATTTGCAAATCGCCCTATGTAGGCACGTGGGGGAGTGAGCAGTGAAGAGTGAAGGAGAATGAGAGGTAATTATCAATATCTAAACTCTTTTTCCTCTTAATTTCTAAAACCCTAAAACCTTTAATTTCTATAATTCTAAAACCCTAAAATTCTAAAATTCTATGACTATTATTTTAGATGCAACCCAGATAGAACATAAGATTCGCCGTATCGCCTATCAGATATACGAGGCGAATATCCACCAAGAGCGCTTTATCCTTGCGGGGATAGCCGAAAATGGCTATATCTTAGCCGAGAAGCTCTATGAGCAACTGCAACAGTTTTGCCCAATTCCTATCATCCTATGCAAGGTCTTTGTCAAGAAAACAGACCCCTTAGCTCCTGTGACCACCTCTTTGTCGGAAGAAGCCTACCGAGGGGAGTCTGTGGTCTTGGTCGATGATGTGCTCAGCAGTGGTGCTACCCTGATCTATGGGGTACGACACTTTCTCTCTGTCCCCCTCAAACAGCTCAAAACAGCCGTTTTGGTGAATCGTAACCATAAGAAATATCCTATCAAGGCCGATTTCAAGGGTATTTCCCTTTCTACCTCCTTACAAGAACATATCGAGGTGAGCTTCGAGGGCGACCCCGTGGCCTTTTTACAATGATTAAAACAATGCTTTATCTTTTACTTTTTTGTATTCTTATCAATTCCGTGCTCAAGTTGAGCTTCTGGAAGTTCTGGCAGGTAGGAATCTTCTCCTTGGGGGTAGGTGCCTTTCTCTATGGAGTGTCTGACTTCGCTACGGAACAATCGCAACTAACTATTTCTCAATGGCTTAGTGATTCCAAGGTGCTGAGCAATATGGCCGTACTGGTTACCATAGAGTCGGTCATAGGACTCTTCTTCTGCTTTATCTCGCTCAAGGCCTTCTATGAGGAGAAGCGCAACCGCTGGGCAAGAATTTTGCTTTGGTTCCCAGGAGTGCTACTCTTTCCATGTCTTTTCTTGGGGCTTACAGAGAGTTTCTTTTTCTTTTCAGGAGTTGATTTTGGGGAAGTTACATTTGCATTCATCGCTCTTACCATAGCAGGTTTTCTTTTGGGGGCTTGGGGATTCCGCACCTTGGTACCCGAGCGTGAACTTCGTTTGGAGCTACATTTGCTCATGAGTATATGGGTAACCCTGATGGGATTAGCGATGACTGCCAGTGGACAGATTGTCTATGTGCCTAAGAGTGAGCCTATCAACCTATGGCTCATAGGGAAAGTATTTCTTTTCTTCACCTCTCTTTTCTTCTTGGGCTGGCTTCTAAGCAAAATAAGAAGACGCTGAACAATGATTAATGTTCAATGATCAATGATTTATGATAGGGTCTTGGTAGAGATGCCTATTAGGGTGATACAATTTCACTTTTCACTCTTCACTTTTCATTCTTCACTCTTCACTCTTCACTCAAAACGTTTTTCATCGCCTGATCAGCGCGATACAGAATACCCCTACCACGATGATAACTTTCAGTAGGTTTCTCAAAAAAGCATAATGTATCTGGGTGCGTCCTTTCCAGAGTATTGGCAAAAAGCCTCCCAGAAGGATGATGGCTGTCAGAATAAAGTAGTACTTCATACTACCCGTGTCGGGGAAGGCTGTCAGAAAGTAGATGCACACAAGGGTAAGACCAATGAGCACAGTGATGAGCTGCTTGGAACTACGCTCCCCATAGTCGGTGGCGATGGTATGGTAACCTAAAGCAAAATCCCCTTTGATATTCTGCAAGTCCTTCACAAAATCCTTCGCCAAGAGCAGGTAATAGAGAAAAGCGGCATGGACAAAGATAATCTTTTGGAAATTGTGATAATATACAAAAATAGCAAAGAAAGGAATAATAGAGAGTATCCCTGATACGATATTTCCTACCAATACTATCTTCTTGATTCTGTGGGAGTAAAACCACATCATAAAGATATAGATAGAGAAGAACAACACCGCTCGGAAGGATACATAACTGGCCACTATTACGGAAAGAAAATTCAGTATAAAGTATAGCGAGAGCTTAGTATGCTGCCCTACCATGCGCTCCATCAGGGTACGTGTAGGCTTATTGATTAGGTCTTTCTCTTGGTCATAAAAAGCATTGATGATATATCCACCAGCCACCGCCAAAGCTCCTGCCAAGACAATGGCAAAAAGGCGCGGATCCAATAACACCTGCCTTAGTGGCTGGCGCGAAAGGATAAAGATGGCCGTCAGATACTGGGCGATACAGATCATCATGATATTATACCCCCTGACCACCGAAAAAAGGCCTATGAATTTTTCAAATGGTAGCATAGTGTCGCTTTAGTAATAAAGCTCGTCGGTATGTAGGTTCAAGAACCGTTGAGCTGCAAAATAGGTGCTGATCCAGCTGAGGAATACCCCAATAAGGAACAGGGCAGCACCCACCCAGATAAAATCTCGATAGTGCATAATAAGCCCCCATTCTGGCCACGATTGGTCTATGGCATAGAAGGTAAAAGCCAAGGCTGCACATGCCAATATAGCACTGAGAATCCCCAACCAGATGTTGGTGATGATAAAGGGACGCCTGATAAAGGCTTTGGTAGCCCCTACCAGCTGCATAGTCTTGATAATAAATCGCTTAGAGTATACAGAGAGTCGTATAGAAGCATTGATAAGCAGCATGGCTACCACGGTAAAAATCGCCGAAACTGCCAGGATGACCAAGCTGATACTCTGTATATTGGAGTGTATCTTCTTGACCGAATCCTTGTCATAGTTCACTTCCTTAACCGAGGCATTCTGCAGGATACTCTCCTTGACTTCTTCCATCTTCTGAGGGGTTACATAGTCGGCTTTCAGTGCCAGATCAAAAGAGTTCTCCAGAGGATTGTCCCCTATGAAGGAGATAAAGTCCTCCCCAATCTCCTCACTGAAGGACTGGGCAGCTTGCTCCTTGGAGATAAACTCTACCTGCTTGGTGTACGAGGCTAAGGAAAGACTCTTTTGCAATTGCTCTATGTCGGCTTCCTTGGCCGTATCCTTGAGAAAAACATGGATAATTAGGTGTTCCTTATAACTATCAGTGAAGTTTTTCACATTGATAAGTAAAAAACCCAATAACCCTAAGAGGAATAAAACTAAGGTAATACTTAGGGTGACAGAAAAATAAGAAGAAATGAGCTTCCTACGATTGTAACGTTCGGTTCGGGTATGCACTTTTTAATCTACTTAGAAAATGAGCGTAAAAGTAATAAAAATCCTTTATTTGGCGATTTTATTAGTACAGATACACACAAGTTTAACTTTTGTTAATTGTTTTTTAAGAGTAAACAAAGGAAATTATAGCCATTAGGTATTTATTTTTTTGTACATTTGCCCAAAATTTAATCACTATTCTTTTTATGACAATAGTACAGTTTCAATATATATTAGCTGTAGCTCAGTATAAGAATTTCAGTGTGGCCGCCCAGAAGTGTTTCGTCACTCAGCCTACACTCAGCATGCAAGTACAGCGCTTGGAGGAAGAGCTGGATGTGCTTATTTTTGACCGTGCCAAAAAGCCTCTTCGCGTCACAGAAGTAGGGGAGAAGATCCTTCAGCAGGCCGAGAGCATTGTCAGTGAGTCCGAACGTATCAAGGACATTATTGCCCAGCATAAGGGGTTCATAGGCGGGCGTTTCCGATTGGGGATTATCCCTACAGTAGCACCAACCTTGTTGCCTATGTTTCTGAACAATTTTACTAAGAAATATCCTAAGGTGGAGCTCAAGGTGGAGGAGATGACCACCCGAGAGTGTATCCGAGAGCTCGCAGAAGGTACCCTGGATGTGGCTATTGTGGCTACTCCCTTGCACGAAAAGCATCTTATAGAGCGCCCTCTCTACTATGAGCCTTTTGTCGCTTATATCCCCAATGCAAAGTACCACCTGACTGAAAATCAGAAAATCCAAGTCTCTGACCTTCATCTCAACGATATCCTTATGCTACAGGATGGACACTGTTTTCGCGAAAGTGTATTGAATATCTGTCAGGAGAATGGCTCCTCGGATAAGGGCAGGGACAACAGCCTTGAGATCAAGAGTGGTAGCTTTGAGACCTTGATCAAGCTTGCCAATGAGGGCATGGGCATGACACTCTTGCCTTACCTACATACCTTAGACCTCTCTGAGGAAGAAAAGAAGAACCTTCACTACTTCGAGGAACCCTCTCCCGCTCGTGAGATAAGTCTGCTGTATCATAGCAACGAACTCAAAATAAGCATTATAGATGCACTATACAATGTCATCTCAGGGGTCATAAGGGGGGCTATCACCTTCGATAATCTCAATATCATAGACCCTATCCTTAAGAAGAAAAAGAAACAGTAAGCAGTGAGCGGTGAACAGTGAGCAGTGAACAGTGAACAGTAAGCGGTGAACAGTGAACAGTAAGCGGTAAGCGGTGAACAGTCAGCAGTAAGCGGTGAACAGTGAACAGTGAACAGTGAGCGGTGAACAGTGAACAGTAAGCCTGACACTGATTCCTGATCACTGACAACTGATCACTGACCTCTGCCCTCTGCTCACTGTTCACTGGACAAATAGAGTTGTCGTACAATCCCATCGGCCAGACCGACTTTCGGAACGAGGATATGCTTTATCTTTGCCCATTTCATGGCTTTGATGTAGATAGGCAATGCCAAAGGAAGGATATCCGCGCGGTCAGGGTTCAGTTCTAAGTCACGGATACGCTCCTCGTAGCTCAGTGAGTTGATTTCCTTGAGGTAATCCTCCAAGAAATGCAGCGAAAGAGGGCTGTCCTTGCGCTTGCCGGAGACCTTGAATATCTTGTTGATATTGCCTCCAGAGCCTATGGCCTCTATTGTTTTGAGTCCTTTGGTATGGATGTGTATCCACTCCTTGAGCTCCTCCCATACTTGCTCATCGGCTTTCCCTTTCAGTAGGCGCACCCCTCCTATGGGGAAAGACCTGGCAGCACGTACCTCTCCTTGACTATAGATGGTGAACTCAGTACTACCCCCTCCCACATCTATATACAAGTAGTTTTTATCACTTTCCACAAGGGTATGTAGGTCAGTATTGGCGATGATCGCTGCTTCCTCTGACCCTCCTATAATCTCTATTTGTACCCCTGTATGCTGGGCTATCTCTCGGACAATCTCTGTGCCATTGGTAGCCTCGCGCATGGCTGAGGTAGCACAAGCACGATAAGCCTCCACTCCTTGTACCTTCATGAGCAAGTGATAGGCCTGCATGGTATCACTCAGGCGTGAGGCATTCTCAGCACTTATACGCCCCTGTTCGAAGACATCGGCACCCAAGCGAATCGGCACCCTCACAAGGCTCCCTTTGGAGAAAATAGGTGTCTTGCCTTCTTCTTCTAATATGTTGGCAATCAGTAATCGAACCCCATTGGAGCCAATATCGATACCTGCAAATTTCCGGATATTCATAACTATTTTTTTTTGCAAAGCTACAATAATAAATGGAAAAATAAAAAAATCCCCCCATAATTTTTTACAGGAGGATTTTAAAATTAAGTAGAATGAAAAAGAAATCTATAACAATTTGACAACATCCTTGGCAAAGTAGGAGGCGATAAGGTCGGCTCCTGCACGCTTGATAGCGTATATCTGTTCAAGCATGATAGCATCATGGTCTAACCATCCGTTTTGGGCAGCGGCTTTGATCATGGCATATTCTCCAGATACTTGGTATACGGATACAGGTACATTCACTGCATTCTTCACCTCGCGTACTACGTCCAAATATACGATACCAGGTTTTACCATCACCATATCAGCACCTTCTTCCACATCCATAATCACTTCCTTGATCGCTTCTAAGCGGTTGGCATAGTCCATCTGGTAGGTTTTCTTATCCTTAGGGATATCCTGCTCATCTACAGGAGCGCTATCCAAGGCATCTCGGAAAGGACCATAGAGGGCAGAAGCATATTTGGCAGAATAAGCCATGATACCTGCGTTGGTATAATTGTATTTGTCTAAGAAAAGACGGATTTGCTCTATACGCCCATCCATCATATCGCTGGGAGCTACCCAGTCAGCCCCTGCTCTTACATGCGAAAGACTCATTTGTGCCAATATCGATACGGTAGTATCGTTCTCTACTACCCCATTTTTGATAATACCATCATGTCCGTAGATAGAATAAGGGTCAAGAGCGACATCAGTCATCACCAGCATATCAGGAGTCGCCTCTTTGACAGTCTTGATGGCTCGTTGCATAAGTCCGTCAGGGTTGATTGCTTCTGTTCCTTCGTTGTCCTTAAGGTGATCTGGTACTTTGACAAAGAGCAATACGCTCTTGATCCCCAAGCTCCACAGTTCTTTCACCTCTTGGGCTAAGTAGTCCAAGCTATAGCGATAATAATTAGGCATGGAAGGAATCTCTGCCCTGATACCAAGCCCCTCTACTACGAAAAGGGGCACAATAAAATCATTGGGTGTTATGGTTGTTTCCCTTACTAAGGCTCGTATAGTTTCATTTACACGAAGCCTACGATTTCTTCTGAGTATATTCACTTTTATAAAGGATTAATTTTTCACTGTTTACTCCTTACTGTTCACTGTCCCTCACAACAACATAGGCTGATTTGCAAATCGCCCCTACAACAGGACGCAAAAGCCCGAACCTCTGTTCACTCTTCGCTCGCGCAAAGGTACGTTTTTTTTTGTTAAAAAAGAAATTATATTTGTTAGATTTTGTACTTTTGCTTCAAATTTTTTTTATGAGGAATTATATACTATGGGTAAGCCTGTTCTTGGGAATGGTTAGCTACGGACAATCGGATTCTTTAGCCTTGGACAACAAGTACTTAGAAGACCAATTCCACATAGGGATCAGTTATGATTGGGTGGTTTCCAGACCATCAGGGGTGAGGCAACACAGCTTCTCGCGAAGTCTCTTTGGGGGCTATCAGCGAGACATTCCTCTGAATAAGCAGCGCAATATAGGTTTTGCCGCAGGAGTCAGTTACAGCTATGACCTTCTGTACCTGAACATACAAGCCAAGGAGATCGGGGGGCAGATGTCCTATGAAATCATCTCTATCAGCGATAAAAAAGTAGAAGATTCCTACTACGAACAGCATTCGATAGGCTTTCCTATTGAGTTCCGCTGGCGTACCTCCACCCCCTATTCCCATAAGTTCTGGAGAATATATACAGGGGTGAAGCCTACCTATACCTTTGCCTCACGCTACAAATTCTCAGGTACTGAAGGGAGCTATAGCCTTTCCGATCCCAACCTCAAGGGATATATGGATGCAAAACTCTATATAGCTGTCGGGCATAATACTTGGAATGTGTATCTACAATATGCACTTCGTCCCCTATTCAAGGGTGAAAATTCACAAAATGGGCAAAATTTGCAAAGTAATATCCTAAAAATAGGGCTTATTTTTTATATTTTATAATTTTTCTTTGTCAATTCAAATAAAACATTTATTTTTGCCCCTGAAATATAATAGATTTTGTTATGGGATTTTTAAAAGAATTCAAAGAATTTGCTGTAAAAGGCAATGTAGTTGATTTGGCCATCGGGGTAATCATCGGGGGTGCTTTTGGAGCGATTGTCTCTTCCTTAGTTGCCGATGTGATTACACCACTACTACTTACTCCTGCTTTCAAGGCTACCGGTGCTGAAAACCTACAAGACCTTGTATGGAATGGGGTAGCGTATGGAAAATTTTTAGCTGCCGTGATTAATTTCTTGTGTGTAGCTTTCGTATTGTTTATGTTGGTTAAAGGAATCAATAAGTTAAAAAAGAAAGAAGAACCAGCTCCTGAAGCTCCAGCAGGACCTACTCAGGAAGAACTTTTGACTGAGATCCGTGACCTACTGAAGAAAAACAACTAATTTTTTTCTTTATTATCAAACTTAAGAAGTTAATATGATAAATTGCCCTCCCTCCAAAGGGAGGGTAATTTTTTTTTATATATAATTATAGCTAAGTCTGAGAAAAATTAGTATTTTTGCAGACTATTATCAGAGAATTTGTTTATGACTCATTATCCCAAAATTACAGCTAATAGCTATATTATTTCATTGGGAAATACAGGTGCGCGCTTGAGTGATCCCCTTGTGCTATTGTACAAGTGCTCTCTTATGAATTGGGTAAGGGTCAAGGATACTATAGCATACTCAGCTAAATGGTTAAGCGATACCACCTTACTCTCTTTATAAAACCAAGAATGTAATTTTTTATTTGATGGTCATTTGATAGAAAAGTCCTTTTGAAAATTAAAACACTGATAATCAATTAGTTTTTATTTTATGGTCATTTGATAGAAAAACCTTTTTAAAAATTAAAACACTGATAATCAATTAATTTTTATTTGATGGTCATTTGATATCATTTATTTATTTTTCACTATCTTTGCTCCATAGTTTTTTAGAAGCCAATGCTTTATAGTCAATCAGAAATGGTTCGCGAACTGTAGGGGCGAATTGCAATTCGCCCTCTTATAGAATAGCGATTTGCCCCTTGAAAATAAACAAATTAAAATCAGTTATTTATCTTATTTACATTCTATCTATATGTTTGACTATAATTGGTATACTGATGAAGACTTACCGGAAATGATGGAAGAACATTTGTGATGAAAAAACTTTTACTATTTTTTTTAGTTTTTGTATCTTTGGCCTGCCAAAGAGCCACTCCTGAGGCAAGTCTTGCGGTATATTATTGGCGCACCTCTCTCTCCCTGACTCCTGAGCAGGAGGGCTTTCTCACCGAGCAAAGGATAACAAAGCTCTATGTGCGCTACTGCGATGTAGGTCTCAGGGGTGGGGAGGCTGTCCCTATTGCCCCTATCGAGATGGATAGTGTGGCACTGGTGGGCAAGCAGGTTGTACCGGTGATATACCTCAAGAATGAGGTGTTCCTGGACAAACAAACGGATCCTAAAGTACTCGCCGCCAAGGTGGGTAAGTATATAGAACAGATTAATAATAGTTATCATCTCACCGTAGGGGAGGTACAGTTCGATTGTGATTGGTCGCTCTCAAGCAAGGAGCGTTATTTCGCTTTCTTGGAACACTTCAGGGGGCTATACCCCTATCGTCTTTCGGCGACTATTCGCTTGCATCAGGTCAAGTATCAGGATACTACAGGCGTCCCTCCTATAGACAGAGGGGTACTCATGTACTATAATATGGGCAAGATTACCGCCACGGGGAGCAATTCTATCTATGACCGAGAGGTGGCCAGGCGTTATTTGTCTTCGCTCAGGGGCTACCCCCTGCCCTTGGATCTTGCCTTGCCACTCTTTAGCTGGGGGGTACACTCCATAGCGGGCGATGTCAATGCGCTCATCGGAGGGCTTACCACAGCCCAGATGGATACAATCAAGGGGGTGGAGCGCATGGGGGAGACTTCCTCCTATCTGGTAACCCACCAAACCAACTACCTCGGTAGGCTCTGGCAAAAGGGGGATGTGGTCAAGGTAGAAGAAATCACCCCTGAAAACCTCAGAGAGATGAAGGCTGACTTGATCAAATATATGAAACAACCCCCCAAGGAGATTATTCTCTACGATTTGAATAAAAACATTACTACTTATGAAAAAAAACTTTTTGAAGACTTGCGTTAAACTATCCGTGCTCGCGGGTATAGGCTACGGTGCCTATCTCTATGCCTGTGCAGGAGAAGGCTTGGGGGATTATTACAACTCGGTTTTCTCTCCCGAGATAGCTGTGGGCAATACCTCTTATAAAGCCTTATTCCTCAGCGAAGACTCTTTTTTCTATGGAGGTTATATAGATATAGATGAAAAGAAAAGTGAACAACTCACCGCCGATGCCAAAGAGTGGCGTACTTATTTGGGGCAAGCCAAACAGCCCAATGCCGAGAGCTGGCTCTCTCTATTCTTCAATCCTAAGACCAAGCTTCAGGACGCACAAAAAGCACTTCACCGTATCGAGCAGAAGGAATATCCCAAAAAAACGCAAAACTTCGTAGACTTCCTACGCATAGCTGTGGGCAACGAGGGGGCTACCAATATGCCTTATGACCCTTGGAATTATGAAAATCGTAAGGTGGAAAAGGTACAACAGCTACAGATACAAAAGGCAGACAACCTCTATGCTTCGGCGCAGAAGGATAAGGATGCTTTCTTTGCCAATCGTATGTGGTTCCAAGCCCTGCGCCTACGCTTCTACTCCTATGACCGCAGTGCGGTGATTGCCTATTTCGAGCAGACACACCGCGACCAACCTAAGAATGCGCTCTACTACCGTGCGTTGCACTATGTAGCAGGGGCTTATATCGCTCAGAAGAATTATCGCAAAGCCAATGCGCTTTTAGCCACTCTCTTCCATGAGGTGCCAGCACTAAGGCAAACGGTTACTTATGAATATCATCCTCTCACGGATAATGAGGTTAGTGCCATTGCACAAGAGTTGCCACCCTCTAAGGCAGCGGCACTTTGGGCTATGCAAGGCTATTATCGCAATGAGAAAGAGGCTATTGAGCATATTCTTGCCTTAGAGCCTCGCTCACCGTATGTGGATTTTCTTCTTACTCGCTATATCAATAGAATAGAGATTAAAACCAATACTTATGATGACAAGTGGGTGATTATGGCTTCCTATAAGGGATACCGCTCTTATACTCATAGGGTGGTGACCAAGGATTTCGATACCCAATGGGTGTTGCAAACAGCACAAAAAGAAACACTTGCCAACCCTTACCTCTGGCATATTGCTGCGGGCTACCTCTCTATGTTTCGCAACGATTTCCAAGGTGCTGCTTCCTTTTTGAAAAAAGCAAAAGCAGAGGCCAAAAACACCGCTATGCAAGACCAAGTACGCCTCTTGGAGACTCTCAATGAGGTAAGTAGCCTTGAACAAATCTCCAAAGAAGCGGAGGACAAGCTCCTGAAGGATATCCAATGGCTCTGGACTCATAAAAAGAATGAGGATATGCGCTATAACTATGCTTTCTCTTTTGTAAGAGCCTATCTCTCACGCTTGTACAAAGACACTAATAATACACTTATGAGGGAGCTTACCTCGCCAGAACAGGGCTTTTACAAAAATACACAACACTCACTGGACATGGAACAATTCTTGCTCAAAAATAACAAAACACCTTGGGAAAAGTTCTGGGCAGAGTATTATACCTATACCTTGGGTGATATCTATGAGAGTAGGGCTATCTATGCTTTCTATGAGGATAATATCTCTAAAGCAATAGCCGAACTCAAGAAGGTACCTTTCCAAGAGGAAAACGTATATAATGAAGTGACACGAAGGATGGAAAAGAAAAAAATAAAGCTCAGTGACTATATATTGCCCGCCAATCCTTTCAATGGATTTATCAAGGACTGTAATGATTGCCAACATGCCATGCCACAAAAGGTGAAATACTCTAAGCTCTCTTTCTTAGAAAAAGTAAAAGAAATGCAGGGGAAAATCACCAAAGGAGAGGATGTATATAACAATGCCCTTCTGATAGGGAATGCTTTCTATAATGCTTCTTATTTTGGAAGTATTCGCGCTTTTTATCATAATAGAATTATAGGCGAATATGGTTTAGGCATCGACCCAGAGAATCAAGAAGTACTCCTTGGTATGGGAAATGCTAAAAAGTATTACCTCTTGGCTCAAAAGCATGCCACTACCGATGAACAAAGAGCTAAAATGGCCTATCTGCTTGCCAAAATAGAACGCAATGAGTTCTATATACAGACGTATTTTAGCAAGCCTGATAATTATTGGCAAGGGGCATGGAATGATGAAATTGTTTTCAAGGATTGGAAGGGCTTTCAGGAACTGAGAAACAAGTACAGACACACCCAGTACTACAAAGAGGTGATTCGCGAGTGTGGCTATTTTAGAAAAACAATCAAATAAACAAATGCAAAAATTAGTTGTACTTACCGGAGCGGGTATTTCTGCCGAAAGTGGTATTAGTACTTTTCGTGATTCGGGAGGTCTTTGGGAGGGGCACGATGTCAATCAGGTAGCTACTCCCGAAGGCTTTGCCGCAGATCCTGCCTTAGTGCTGGACTTCTACAACCAGCGCCGCCGCCAGCTCTTCCAAGTGGAGCCCAATGAGGCGCATCGCCTTTTGGCACATCTGGAAAAACGCTATGAAGTAGTGATTATCACTCAGAATGTCGATGACCTACACGAGCGTGCAGGAAGTCATAACATCATCCACCTACATGGCGAATTGCTCAAGAGTCGTGGGGTGGACAACCCTGAGGTGACTTACCCTTGTACAGGGGATATCCATGTGGGAGACAAGAGCCCTACCGGAGCGCAATTGCGCCCCCATATCGTATGGTTTGGCGAGGAAGTGCCTATGCTGGAGAAGGCTATAGCACAGGTGTACTCCGCGGATATACTGATGATTATAGGGACTTCTCTACAGGTGTATCCTGCGGCAAGCCTTATAGACTATGTCAAGGAGGGTACCCCTATCTTCTACATAGACCCAAACCCCTCACTACACAGCAAGGGGGAACTTACAGTTATCGCTCAGAAGGCCTCCACCGGAGTGGCCAAGGCTATCGAGCTTATGACTCCTTAAAACTCTTAACGGCCTCTACAAAAGCACGGGCATGCTCCACGGGTACTTCTGGGAGGATACCATGTCCTAAGTTGGCTATATAGTGTTCTTTGCCAAAGGCGCGAATCATCTGTTGGGTTTTCTCCTTGATTTGGGCGATAGGTGCCAAGAGCCATGCAGGGTCTAAGTTGCCTTGTAGGACTTTCTTGCCACCGGTGAGCTTGCGTGCCATCTCGGGCGAGCAGGTCCAGTCCACCCCAAGAGCTGCAGCCTTGCTCTGGCTCATCTCTTCCAGAGCGTACCAGCAGCCTTTGGCAAAGACTATTACAGGTACCTCTTGGCTGAGTGCCTCCACAATCTGGCGGGTATAGGGCCAGGAGTACTTCTGATAGTCTTCTGCAGAGAGCACCCCTCCCCAGCTATCGAAGAGTTGTAGGGCATCCACTCCAGCTTTTACCTTTTCTCTTAGGTAAGCGATGGTCGTATCAGTGATTTTCTGTAGGAACTCAGCTGTCCACTCTGGGTAGGAGAATGCGAATGACTTAGCTGTATCAAAGTTCTTAGATCCTTTTCCTTCTACCGCATAGCAGAAGATAGTCCATGGTGCGCCAGCAAAGCCTATCAAGGGTACTTCCCCAGCCAAGCGCTCCTTGGTAAGGCGAATACCCTCCATCACATAGCCTAATGCCTCGGTTACATCGGGTATCTGCACATGGTCTATATCCGCTTTGGTGCGGATAGGGTGCGGTAGGTAGGGACCTACTTGTTCTTTCATCTCGATATGTATCCCCATCGCTTGGGGTACGACCAGGATATCACTGAAGAGGATAGCCGCATCCACCCCTACGATATCTACCGGTTGAGTGGTAATCTCGGCAACCAGCTCAGGGGTACGGCAGCGGGTGAAGAAGTCATATTTGGCACGTAAGGCTCTGAATTCAGGTAGGTAACGCCCCGCTTGGCGCATCATCCACACGGCAGGACGCTCGGTTTTCTCTCCTTGGAGAATCCTTAGGAAAAGGTCATTTTTTATCATAAATCACGTTTGTCTATTGTTGAATATCTCTCGGCATCGCTCGATGATTCCCTCCAAGGTAGGCGAGTGCGCGATATAGCTGCTAACGCCTTCAGGGAGGGCACTTTGTGTCGTACTTCCTATACAGAAAATTTTTTCCTCAGCAAAGCTATTTTCCTCAAGAAAGCTCCTCACTGCCGAGGGACTGAAAAAGAGCAGCCCATCGTAGTGCTTGGATAACTTCTTCGGTGTCAGCTCTGTAGTGTAAGTAAGGCATTCATAGCAAGGGATTCCCCTCTTAGCAAGTACTTTAGGCAGGGTCTCCATACGCCTCTCCCCACAGAAGAAGACAAAGGAATAGCTGGCGTACTGTTCCACTAAGTAGTTGGCCAGCTGCTGAGCATAGCCAAAAGAAGCTATCACCTCCCAGCCTGCTTTCTCGAGACACTTTCGGGTCTTCTCTCCCACGCAAAAAGCCTTATGCGGAGCCTGTGCCTTAGCCGTAGGAACTTTCAGTACTGCCTCTACCGCATTCCTACTGGTGAAAATGGAAAAATCAGCCTTGGGAAAAGGAGCTAATGTATCCAATGTCCTCACTCTAATAAATGGAAGGGTCTCTACCTGAAAGCCTGAAGCAGCAAAAGTCTCCACTTCTTCGGGCAAAAGCGGCTTGGTACTTAGAAGGCGAATCATCTGTTTTTAGGTGCAAAAATAATGAAAAATTGTGAATAATATACGTAACTGGATTGTTTTTAACAATTTGAAAATTGAAAACTTATCTTTTTTTCAACAATAAGAAAAAAATAAGAAAAGAAAGGTACAAGTAATCAATTAATTCCGTAACTTTGCAAGTGCTTTTCAAAATATGGATCTATGAAAAAAATACTACCTATTCTACTTTTTTTTGCAGGCACAGCGTATCACCAAGAAGTGCAGGCGCAGAATCGTCCTCCGAAACCTTTAGTGGACAATCCTGCCTACCTAGAGGGGAAGAATGATATGCTCATTGCGGCAACAGATTTTGGCAATATCTCTCGTTATGAGAATGGTGTAATAGATGAATCCATGCCGATCAGCCGTCGGGGAGAACTCTTGGTAAAACCCGACTTAGAGGCTATGGGTGCTGAAGAGAGGGTAGTAACCCTTATCGATGCCGCTTATTCGTATATAGGAACCCCCTATAAGTGGTCAGGCACTACCCGCGAGGGAATGGACTGTTCGGGCTTTGTAAGCACTGCCTTTAGCTCCATCAATGTTCCCCTGAGCCGCTCTTCTACCGAGATGTCTACCCAAGGAGTGGATATTCCTCTAAGCCAAGCGCAGGTCGGCGATTTGCTTTTCTTCAAGACTACTCGCAAGCGCAACCGCATCAGTCATGTGGGGATTGTCGTAGGTACTGGCGACGAGGTCAAGTTCATACACGCTTCTACTTCCCAAGGTATTACCGTCTCCAGCCTCTCTGAGGACTATTGGCAGAAAGCTTATGCCAAGACCAGTAGAGTGCTTAAATAGTGAACCAACAATATAGACTATTACGGAAAAGTCTCTCGCTCTGATTGGCAAGGTCTCATGTAGAGGCGTAATTTATTGTGTCTTCCCCCGTTGGTGCTAGCTTGCAGTTCTTGCCCTCTTTTATAGGCTTTTCCTAATTACTCTTTTTAAATAAATGAACAAATTATGACTAATTCAATGATTGATGTTACTATCTTCAAGACTTCAATTGTTTTCATGGTTTTAGTTGTTTACTCCAAGAAAGTGTCTCATAAAAAAGATTTTCCTTCTCCCTATGGGAAAAATTATTAGGAATATATATACTTATCCCAAAGCT
>ERZ773068.873-NODE-873-length-15481-cov-11.642811_pt1 | contig 15481 bp, 17 predicted proteins | sample MGYA00580620_ERZ773068 | MGnify/ENA primary metagenome ERZ773068 (study PRJEB29015, sample SAMEA2737983) | human oral metagenome | biome: human oral; feature: human-associated habitat; material: dental | place: China | collected 2101 ... | reverse complement strand
TGGTGGAAAAATATAAAAAGCCGGTGTTTATCATCGGCGAGCGCGGTGAGGAGGCGACTGGCTCGGCGCGTAGTTTCGGCGATTTCAGTGCGGCGGATGCGGTGCGAGCGGCAGACGACATTATCATCAAAGGCGGCGGACACAGCGCTGCAGCGGGCGTTACGCTGGAGACTAAGAAAATTGCTGATTTTCGCCAGCGCGTCAATGGATTTTATGATTCTCTGCAACTACAAAATCAAGAGCGATATTTGCTGCCGCGAGCCGATGTGGAAATTGCCGATTTTTCAGAAATTGACGAGGAATTGGTGAATAATTTGGCAAAGATGGAACCATTTGGCAATGGTAATCCCGAGCCCGTGCTAAAAATTACAACGGTAGCCGTATTGAGTATACGGCGGATGGGCGCAGATGGGCAGCACGTCAAGCTGACGCTGCGCGATAAAAACAGCAAAGCTCTACAGATGCTGGCGTTCAACGCACCCGAGGAACTTTTCTGCGAACCGGGCGAGACAGTAGCGGCGTGGTTTCAGCCGACTGTTAACGAGTGGCAAGGGGTGCGGACGGTGGAGGGGCGGTTGCTGCACTTGGCATCAGCAGAAAAGTAATTGCAAAAATTCCGTCATCTGTTATAATACTTATCGATATGGTACAAGTTACACGTAAAGATGAGAAAGAAGCGAACGAGAACATTATTCGCCGTTTCAACCGTCGGTTGTTGCAAAGCGGTAAATTGGCTAAAGCCAAGACATTGTTGCGCTTTGAAAAACCAATTAGCAAGGCTGATCGACGCAAGAAGGCGATTATTCGTCGTGCGCGCAAGGCGGAAAAAACACAGAAGATGCGTTTGGGAGTTCGCTAACTGATGGCGCTGAAGGCGCAGATTAAAGATGACATGAAGGCCGCTTTGCTTGGTGGTGATCGTTTTGTTGGTGAAACGCTGCGTAACCTCTGCGCGGCAATTCTGGACGAAGAAGTCAAATTGAATAAACGAGATGAGGGCTTGAGCGACGAAGGAATCGAAAAAGTAATTGTTCGTGAGGTCAAGAAGCGTACCGAATCGGCTAAGGTTTATCGCGATAACAGTCGTCTCGACTTAGCTGAGCCTGAAGAAAAAGAGATCCAGATCCTGCAGAAGTATCTGCCAGAACAGCTAGACGAAGCAACTTTGACATCAATTGTAGAAGTGAAGATCGCTGAGCTGGGTGCGTCAGATTCGCGAATGATGGGTCAAGTAATTGGCGCGGTTAAAAAACAGGTTGGCAACACGGCTGATGGTGTAGAAATCGCTCGTATTGTAAAACAAAAGTTGAATTAACAGAAAGAGAAGGTAAAATGATCGTATTTTTCGGCCCGGCAGGCGCAGGCAAAAGTGTTCAAGGGCAAATATTAGCGGCTCGCAACGGTTGGCGCTGGTTGAGCGCTGGGCAATTGTTGCGTGATACACGTGACCCTGAGTTGTTTGCGCAAATGCAGACTGGTGGTTTGGTTGATCCAGACAAAGTAAATAAACTAATTGGTGAGGCGCTGGGGCGAGCCAAAAACATTAGCCGTGTAGTGCTGGATGGCTATCCGCGGCAGTTAGAACAGGCTAAATGGTTGATTGAACATCGTTTGGAACACGGTCGCGATATTGCACTAGTGATAGTATTGGAGGTGCCGCGTAGCGAACTGCTGCACCGTTTAGAGGTGCGAGGACGCATTGACGATACGCCAGAGGTGATTGATGAGCGCTTGCGTGTTTATCGGCATGAAATGTATCCAGTGCTTGACTATTTGACAGAACACGGCGTTAATATTGCGCATCTTGATGGCACGGGTACGGTTGGACAGGTGCATGATAGGATCATGGAGGAATTACAAGCATGCAAGATAGTTTGATTACTGGGCGAAAAACGCCCGAGCAGATTCAGGCAATGCGTGATGGTGGCAAAAAGCTAGCACAGATTTTCCAGGACATTCGCAATTATATTCATGCCGGTATTAGCGAAAAGGACATTGACGCATTCGTTGATAGCAAAATTAAAGAATATGGTGCTTCGGCGACGTATAAAACCGATGAAGTGAACTTTCCAGGAGTAATTTGCATCAGCACTAACGATGAAATTGTGCATAGTCCGGCCAGCGATTATGTATTTCAAAAAGGCGATGTAGTGAGCTTTGACCTGGTGATTACTTATAAAGACATGAAGACCGATAGTGCTTTCACTATGGTAGTTGATGATGAACCGAAAGGTGCGGTGAAGCACCTGTTATCAACAACAGAGCGGAGTCTGTATGCTGGAATTGATGCCATTAAGGGTGTCGTCTATACTGGCGATATCGCTGCTGCTATCGAAAAAGTACTAAAAGACGGCAGACTTGGCATTATTCGCGAGCTAGTCGGGCATGGCGTCGGGCTGAAAATGCATATGCCGCCAGATGTGCCAAATTATGGACGCAAACGTACCGGTGCTTTGTTGAAGCCGGGCGACACGATTGCAATTGAGCCGATGGCGACTTTAGGTAGCGAGAAGATTGTTACCGACAAAAATGATGGTTGGACAATTCGAACGCGCGACGGCAGCTTGGCGGCGCATTTTGAGCATACGGTTCTGATTACTGAAAACGGCGCAGAAATTATCACTCAATTGTAAATAAGTATACGGGTTATGCTATAATATCCCTATATGCAAGAACAATCTCGATATGCAGTTGGTATAGATGTCGGAACTACGATGATTCGATGTGTGGTTGGACATGTAGATACGACGACCGGCACACCTACGATTGTTGGTGTCGGCGAGTATCCGAACAGTGGTATGCGTAAGGGTTCGGTCTCGAATTTGAATGGTCCGTCTGAGGCGATTGATAAAGCGCTGGGTGATGCCGAGAGAATGAGTGGTTATCAGGTGAATGATGCCACGGTTAGTATAAATGGTTCGCACATCTTAAGCACCCGTACTGATGGTATGATAGCGGTTGGCATGTCAGATCATGAAGTTAACGAGGAAGATTTATATCGTATAGAAGATGTAGCGACGACAGGCAAGGTTCCGGCTAATCGCAAGATATTAAAGGTTGTGCCGTTTAATTATACGCTTGATGGGCAAGGCGGCATTAAGGACCCGCTCGGCATGACTGGCACGCGTCTCGAAATTAGTGCCAATGTCGTGTCGGCGATGGCGCCGTATGTAGCGAATCTAGAGAAAGCGGTCGAAGGTGCTACTGTGCGACCAAACGATGTGGTTCCATCAGTAATGGCAGCAGCGACAGCGGTGCTGGACGACTCACAGATGGAGAATGGCGTGGCGGTTATCGATCTTGGCGGGGCGACTACCGGTGTGGCTGTTTACGAAGAAGGCGACTTGCAATATGTAGGTGTAGTACCGTATGGTGGTGTTAACGTAACAAACGATCTAGCAATTGGGTTGAAAATTGACCCGGAGATCGCCGAAAAGGTGAAGTTGCAGCATGCTTCGGCGGTTAATCGCAACAAGTCTAGCAAAGTAACAGTTAAGCACGATAAAGAGACGCTAGAGTTTGATATTGCTGATATTGACGAGATAGTAGAAGCCCGTCTCGAGGAAATATTTGAAGCGGTCAATAAAGAGCTTGAGAAAGCTGGTCGAGCTGGACGCTTGCCTAGTGGAGCAGTGCTAGCTGGAGGTGCGTCAAATATGAAAAGTATCGTTGATTTTGCCAAAAACCAACTGGGTGTTGCTGTCCGTAGAGGTAAGGCCAAAGGCTATGGCGGCGTGGTCGACAATGTCAATAAACCTGAGTTTGCAGCGGCTATAGGCTTGATGTTGGCAGATATCAATCCTGATGGCTATCATAGCGTTGCGGCTGATGCTAGCAAGACGGGGGCGAAATCGGGCGGCTTTTTGAGTTCACTGTTTAACAGGTTTCGTCCATAGGTGATATACTAGGAAATAAGTATCGAGAGAATAAGGGGTAAGGAGTTACAATGCCAGAGGTAAAACCGAGCGAGATTCAAACATTCGCAAGTATCAAGGTCGTTGGCGTCGGCGGTGCTGGCGGCTCGGCGGTTAATCGCATGAAAGATGCAGGTCTGAATGGTGTCCAATTCATCGCTATGAACACGGATGCGCAGGCTTTACACAACTCAAAAGCTGATATCAAGATTCACCTGGGCCACAACACTACAAATGGTCTGGGTGCTGGTGCGGATCCAGCTGTTGGCGAGGCGGCAGCGCGTGAGTCAATTGATGAGATCCGCGAATCATTAGAAGGTGCCGATATGGTATTTGTAACAATTGGCGCTGGAGGCGGTACTGGTTCGGGTGCTGGCCATGTTGTCGCCGAGGTAGCGCGTGATTTGGGCATCTTGACGGTGGGCGTGGCAACTAAGCCGTTTAGTTTTGAAGGTGAGAAGCGGCGAGTTAACGCTGAATGGGCTATCGCTCAGTTAGGTCGCCAGGTTGATACACTCATTTCGATTCCTAATGATCGCTTGTTGCAAACGATTGATCGCCGAACACCGCTGTTGGAAACGTTTAAAATTGCTGATGATGTGCTGCGCCAAGGCGTGCAAGGTATCTCTGAGCTGATTACTGAGCATGGTTTGATTAATCTTGATTTCGCCGATGTCAAGGCAATCATGAGCAACGCCGGCTCGGCTTTGATGGGTATCGGCCGGGCTAGCGGCGAAGGCCGGGCAGCGCAAGCGGCACAGCAGGCGATTGAGAGTCCGCTAATTGAAGTGTCAATCGATGGCGCCAAGGGCGTACTGTTCAATGTCACTGGCGGTTACGATATGAGTATGGCCGAGATTCAAGAAGCAGCTGAAATCATTACTAGCGCTGTTAGTCCAGATGCTAATATTATCTTCGGTGCAACGCTGAAGCCGGAATTGGAAGACGAGCTGATTATCACGGTAATTGCAACTGGTTTTGATAACGCATACTATCAACAACAGGCAGAAGAATTATCTGCGTCGGTAGAACAGACCCCTACGGAGATGGCTGCTCAGCCAATCAGCGAAGCAGTTGATGATATTGATATGGACCTATCTAACCAATCGGCAGCTGCGCAATTTGCCAGTGAAAATACTACTGATATATGGGGTAATTCAGTCGAAGATGACGATGAAGATGACACGCCGGCATTCTTGAGGCGGCGTAGAAAAAATAAATATAATGAGGACTAAGCGAAAGAATGAAAGGTATTAAGATTGGTAATAGTCGCGTGCTAGAGTCGAGAGAATCGGCTGATGGCATTACGATTCGCCGGCGTCGAGAAACTCCAGATGGTAAACGCTTTACTACTTACGAAAGGGTTGAACGTCCGATTTTGGCGGTCATCAAATCTAGTGGCGCTCGCGAATTATTCGACAGAGCTAAATTAGCAAATTCTATTCGTCGTTCGGTTGGCAAGTTTTTCAAATCAGAGGTTGAATTAGAGGAAATAATCGATGCTGTTGAGGATCGAACGCATGACTTAGGCGAAAGCGAAATTGAGTCGCGACTGATTGGTGAATTTGTGCTTGACGAGCTAGCCAAGCGTAACGAAGTAGCTTATGTACGTTTTGCTAGTGTCTTTCAAAAGTTTAAAACACTTGATGATTTTGTGGCGATATTAGAAAAACGCAAGCAGAAGGAGTGATTGGTTATGCGGGTAGTTATTGTTACAAAAGATGATGCTGAATATAGTAGAACTGTATCAACATTTGTTGGCGACTTTGCACGCCAGACAGGCCACAGCTTAGAGACTGTTAACCCAGAGTCTCTTGACGGCGAATCATTTTGTCGTGCTTACGATATCGTAGAATACCCAACAATTATCGCTATTAGCGATGACGGCCATATGCAAAATATGTGGCGCGGGCTACCTTTGCCGACTGTCAGTGAGGTGAGCTTTTATGTCTGATAAACTGCGCAGGTGGCTGTTTCATAGAGAATCGAAGCAGCAGCATGTGGCGGCTTTCGTCTTGCTCTTCGGCAGTGGCCTAGGTCTACTAGCATCATTTATGTTATCGATTGAGTCACTGGTTCTCGCTAAAAATTCGCATGCTGTGCTTAATTGCGATTTGAGTTCGGCGCTGAGCTGTTCGGCAGTAGCCAACCACTGGTCAGCTGAGCTATTAGGCTTTCCGAACAGTTTCATCGGTATAGTTACGTTGCCAGTGATGGTAACGATTGCCGTAGCATTGCTAGCTGATACGAAGTTCCCGAAATGGTTCATGCGGGCAGCGCAACTTGGCGCGGTTGCCGGGTTGTTGTTTGCTGCCTGGATGTTCTATATGAGCTATTTTGAGATAGGCGTTTTGTGTCCATGGTGTTTGACACTAGATGTAGGCATATTGCTAATCTTCTATGGTTTGTTGAGATATAACGTCTTGAGCAAAAATATTGAACAGCGGGTACTTAGTTGGTCTGTTAAAAAAGGTTACGATACATTAGCGCTGGCTTCTGTTGTGGCATTAGCTGTAGCGGCGATTTTAGCGAAATTTGGTAGCGGAATATTTTAGGTATTGAGTCTACAGGTTGCTTATGCTAATATTAGTGAGTAGTCTATTTGTTTGTAATAATATAACAGAATGTATAAAAATAGTGGGCAGTCCGGATTAGACATAAAGCGTAAGCGTACTACTGTAGTTTATGCGCTGGTTTGGTTATCTTTGTTTATTGGGGTTGCTGTTGTTACAAAACAATGTTTTGAGCTCCAGAGTAAAGCGATGACACCTGGGCGCAATAAACAGGTTGAGGTCAATCAAGCCAATTATCGTCTATACGATACATCGACCACAACTGCGCCGGCTGCAGCGTTAGCAGCTGACAATACACCAGCAACTTTAGCTAAGACGAAAAATAGCTTCCGAGTACGAGTTGGAATAGAAAATAACTCGTCAGCATTTACGAGTGTTTCTACGGGAGGCTTTAATCATACGTGTAGTATAGACTCTCACGGTAAACCATATTGCTGGGGTGAAGGAACTTACGGTGCGCTTGGTCGCGGCTCCACCGCTAGTTCGTCTGTTCCTGTAGCTGTTGACATGTCAGGTGTCTTATCAGGCAAAACTATAAAACAAATAGCCGTTGGAGATTGGCATACATGCGCAGTTGCCTCCGACGGCAAAGCATACTGTTGGGGTTATGGAGTAACTCATGCCGAATTAGGCAACGGGACGATGTCTCAAGCTAACTCTCCAGTTGCCGTTGCAACCAATGGTGTACTATCGGGCAAGACGGTTAAGCGAATTGCTGCTGGATTTGACCATAACTGTGCTATTGCTTCTGATGATAATGTGTATTGCTGGGGTGAAGGTGAGCACGGTGCGCTTGGTAATGGGTCGACGGCGCGCGCTGCTACTCCCGTCGCCGTCTCAACCACAGGAGCTCTGGCAGGCAAGACAATTAAACGGATAGCGGCAGGAATTTGGCATACGTGCGCTATTGCTTCTGATGATAAAGTGTATTGTTGGGGTGATAACGGTAATGGCCAATTGGGTAACGGCTCAGCTACACAGTCAAACGTTCCCGTCGCCGTCTCAACCACAGGAGCTCTGGCAGGCAAGACGATTAAACGGATAGCGACGGGTGGTGGTAATAGCTTTAACTGTGTTATTGCCTCCGACGACAAAGCATATTGCTGGGGTAAGAACGACCATGGCCAATTGGGTAACGGCTCAACCACACAGTCAAACGTTCCCGTCGCCGTCTCAACCACAGGAGCTCTGGCGGGCAAGACGATTAAACGGATAGCAACGGGTAGCGATCACGCTTGTGCGGTTACTACTAATGATCAAGTCTATTGTTGGGGCAGAAATAGTAATGGCGAATTAGGTAACGGTTCTACTGCGGACTCTAACGTACCAGTTGCTGTTTCTATGCCTGGTACTTTGGCAGGGAAAACAATAAAACGACTGTCTGGAGGTTCGTACAGGACGTGTGCAATTGCTTATGACAATCAGGTATATTGTTGGGGCAATAACGATCATGGCCAGTTTGGCAATAACTCTACGACGAGTTCAAGAACGCCAGTCGCTACTTCTTCAAATGGCGACAGCATCTCTTCGGGCCAAATGAAAGTTCGCGCTCAGTATGCTGAAAAGACGGCGGCTACATGCAATGCTGTAACATCAGGTTGGCAGGATATAACTAGTAACTCTGCTTTGGCATATTCACCAACTGGTCCGAGTAACGGCGCGGCAATTAACGCACACACTAGCGACCCGGTGCTACCGCCTGATAGTATGGGCTATAGTTATCAATCTATAGTTCGCGGCACAAGTGGGTCGCCACTAGTATTTACCAATAATCGCGAGATTAACGCTGGCGAGACTGGCTTGTGGGATTTAGCACTGACAGACTTAACGCTTAAGCGTAATACCAGTTATTGTCTTCGTTTAGTGACGGATACAGTAGCGGCACCCGGCACTAGTATTGATACCTATTTACAGTATCCTGAGTTTAAAACAGCTGATGGTTCACTCGACTTACGTTTCACTAATGCTGCAAACGCTACACTGAATAATCCGACAACAAAGTTTTCAAATGCAACAACCACTAGGGACGTCAGTACCACGACGGCAAGCTTATCAAATGACTCGTCGCAGCAATTAGAAGTATCTAATAGTTTGTCAACGACAGGTTGGAACGTCTCTTTGGCGGCAACCGGTGGAGCTTCCGCTAAGTGGATGCGGACTGGCGGTGCGGGCGACTATGGCTTCAACAGTACTGATACTAGTCGAGGTAGGTTAACTGTTGACCTATCGTCAAGCATATTTGTAGCAAATGGTTCAACACCAGCTGGACAGACTTGTTCGACTACTGGTCTGTCGTATGGTGCTGGTGGAGATTTTATTGCTGGTACGCCGTCTGCTAACTCAATTACACTGGCGAACGCGTCCAGCAGTAGTGGTCTGAATTGTATGTTCAAATTGCAGAATATCGGTTTGAAACAAACGGTTCCGGCTTACCAGAAGTCAGGTGTATATACACTACCGGTAACAGTAACGGTGACAGCGCAATGATGGGGAATAATATGAGAAATGTCAGGATTTTCACCTTAATGATAGTAGCCGTGGGAGTTATTGCAGGAGTGATGATTGCTAGCGATGAAGCTCTGGCTACTGATTCTGCTAATTCAACGTTTTCGCAAGTTATACGTCAGATTGATTGCTCGCACACTGTTTACGATAGAGCAGTTGGTCAGGTAAATGATGTAGAATGTGATGTTTTTGCGCCGAAATATGAGCGCTCGACAATTAAAGACAATGGTTATCCGATAATTTATGGAGTTTATGATGCTATTCACGCCGTTGTAGATCCTGTGACATCTGCTCACCGTTTGGAAGTCGAGTTTGCTGGTAGAAAATTTGTGTTAGGTGTAGATCCAGAGTTGACGGTTAATGGTAATGCTTGGATATTGGACTTATCTAATTGGCCGAGTAATCATCCTGGCGACACTACATTAGCGCTGGAGCGTGGTAAGACCTACCCTGGCAAAGTAACGGCTACTATTCAGCCACATAGTTCGCCGCATCAGGTAACTCATACGACTAATTTCACGATTACTATTCCAGAAAAAGCGACATCTCCAGATGCGCCGGCGAACAATGGTGTAACTGGTGTGGTGAATATGATTGGCAGAAGTTTAGCTAATACTGGTGCTAATATTTGGCTTTTTGTGTCTATAGCACTGGGGCTAATTGCGGTTGCGTTTGGGCTGTTGATATATAAAAAACGAAGGAAACAGTCATGAACGGTAAAAAATTAACTAGCGTTCGGAGGTGTGAAGGAAGGTAGATAAGAATTTACACCGTAATGAGCAAATTGAGTAAAGTAAAAGAAAGGATAATGTATGAAAAAAGTAATAACAAGTATAGCACTGGGTGTTGGCGTCGCTGGACTAGTCGGTCTAGCGGGCGCGACAGCTTATGCGGCTACAACAGCAACTTCGGAATTGAGTCAGACGATTAATGCCGGCACGCTTAGTACCGATATCCGTGATACTGGTGACGCCGTAGTGTCGAATCCAACGTTTGCAATGGGGGCAGTTAATGTGTCAACATCTGCTCAGACGGCAACCGGTACTTTTGGTGAAGCTGGTAAGCGGATTAGTGTTGACAACCCAGGCGGTGCTAATAATGGCTGGACGTTGACGTTGAATGCGACAACTCCGGGTACAGGAAAATGGACGAGCGGCAGCAATACGTACCAATATAATGGCAACGCTACGACTGGACAGCTGACTGTCAATCCGGCAGCGGGTACACTGACGTCGATGGTTGGCTCTTCGACTGGTATTACGTTGGGCTCGCAAGCAGCATTTTCTGGTACTTCGCCAGTGACGCTGATCAGCGCGGCGGCTGGTTCCGACGACGTTTGGCGCGGTTACGTGACAGGCGTTGGTCTTAGTCAGGCAATTCCAGCTGGACAAGCAGCAGGTACTTATACCTTGCCGATGACACAGACGGTAACGGCTGTTTAAGTTCTTACGTACTGAGCGAAACTATAGTTAGTTTGGGTAACTAGCGACTGCTAAGTTAAGAGCGGGTGTTTTAGATGGACACTCGCTCTTGGTGTCTGGCTAGACTGATTAATACAGGGGTCAGTTTAAGTTCAGTATAAGTCTAGCCATAAACGTTTTGTCTTGTTATAATAAACAGCATAATTGCAATAAGGAGGAGATTATGGGTTTTTCGCGTCGGTGCGGAGCAATGTTGGCAGCTGTTGCTATGGTAGTCATGTCGCCGGTGTCCGTTTTTGCTGCAGGAATCGGTAGTCGTCCGGCTAATCCTAATCCAGATAATCCGCGGACGCAGTCGATTTTCATCTACGACTTAAATCGTGGTGCTACAAAATCCGATCAATTGATAATCAGTAATGGGCTTAATGAGAAAGCAGATATTGAAGTGTATGCTGTCGATGGCACTGTTACAGCAACTGGTGATATGACCTGCAAACAGCGGTCTGAAGACAAAAAAAATGCTGGAAATTGGGTCAAATTAGCAAAAAACGAGGTTTCTTTGTTGCCAGGCGAGTCTATGCCGGTGGATTTTACAGTCAATGTGCCGGATAAAGCTGATGTCGGCGAACATAACGCCTGTTTGGTGATTCAGCGTAAAACTGATCCGACAGCTGCTAAGCAGGGTGGTATCCAGCTGCAGACACGCCAAGCAGTGCGGATGGCGATTACTATTCCAGGCAATATTCACCGCGACGTGACGATCGATAAATTTGCCGTCGATAATCATAGTAAGCAGCTTTATAATATCGCTATCAAAAACTCTGGTAACGTTTCAGCTGATGTCGATGTCAAACTGACGGTCAAAGATACACTCGGTAATGTCGTTTATAAAAACGGCGGCGAATATGCGGCAATTGCTGAAGAAGTGCGCCAATTTCGTTACGAAAGTAACCTACGTCCGTTCTGGGGTGGTAAATATAAAGCCGAAGTGTCAATTGCTTACAACAAAAAGGCCGGCGAATGGGGCGTTAGTAAAAATTCGGCTGATTTAACGACGAAAAAGATTGAACCGATAGAATTATTTTTCTGGCCGACACCTGCTGCTTGGGCGATTATCATTGGAGCGATTGCCGTGGTTATTGTGGCGGTTTGGCGGGTTATTGTCCTCGTGAAAAAGCGCCGGAAGCGATAATTTACTAGCTGCGATTGATATGTCATAATGGGGGGGTATGAAGAAAAATTTTCTTGTTAGAGCGTTCTTTGGCATTACCATTGCGGCGTTCGGCGGGGTTCTGTTACTAAAGAATCTCGAGATTATCAAGTTTGATAGCTGGAACGTGTTCTGGGGAACAGTTTGGGCGGCCGGTCTGATTTTGGCTGGTCTGATGACGATATTCAGTTCTCGCAGGGCCTCGCTGCGGGTGTGGGGATTACTGCTAATGACTATCGGTGTGTCTATTGGCTTGGGCGCTTACGGTGTAATTAATATTAGCGTTTGGAAAATATTTTGGCCGGTGATGTTGATTGCTATCGGCTCGATGGTAAGTGTCGGCTCAGGCGGCCACAAGCGGTCTAAAAAATCGGCTGCCGATGGTAGCGGTAATGAAAAAGTTGCGATTTTTTATGGTGAAGAGTCGCGCGTGAAAGGCGATTACACGGGCGGTTCAGCAACGGCGATATTCGGCGGCGTGGAGTTGGATTTGCGCCAGGCGAAAATTAAGGACGGCGCGGTTATTGACATCTTTACGTTTTGCGGCGGCGTCAGCCTCAGTTTGCCTGACGATGTGATCGTTAAAAACGAGGTTCGCGGCATTTTGGGCGGCAGCGAAGACAAAACTATGCCGAAATCCTCTGCTAAAAAGACGATTATATTGCGTGGCGAGTGTGTGCTGGGTGGCCTGGAAATAAAATAATTTCTTGAGATATTCTTGGGATTTTGGCGAAAACGCGCTACAATGAAGGTAGGGCGTTTTTGCGTGTGCTGGCTGTTGTGACGGCGCAGTGAAATGAGCGGTTATCAGCCGCGAAGCCTGCGGGAAGAAATCGGCGTAATCTTGAATCAGCTGAGATTAGACCCCGCCGCGAGCTTGCGTAAATAGCATAAGAAAGAGCTAAAAGAATCACTTCTTTTGGAATCGAGATGGTACCGTCCGTTTGAAACACCTCCAGCGGATTCTCGAAGTCAGAAGAGGTGTTTTTTATATATTAAAATTAAGAAAAGGCATAAATAATAGTGGCGAATAATAACCTCACATCAGCTAAAAAAGCTCGTAATGATGAGTTCTATACACAGTACGAAGACATCCAAAAGGAAGTCCAGGCGTACATTGACTACAATCCGGATGTGTTTCGTGGGAAGGTTGTATATCTCAATTGCGATGACCCTTATGAGAGCAACTTTTTCAAATTCTTCGCAAACAAGTTCAACGCCTATGGTATCAAAAAGTTAGTTGCTACCAGTTACTTTAATTCGCCAGTAGCGGGAACTGAGCTGCAAATTTCACTTTTGCCAGATATGCCAGATAAAGAGATTTCGCCAGTTAAAAAATCTTCACCGCAGACCAATACGACGACTGAAAATGGCGAGACAAAAGGTCGAGTGATTGAAATTACTGAAGTGGCCGATGAAAATGGCGATGGCGTATATGATTTAGAAGATGTTAAAAGAATTATTCAGGCTAATGGTGGTGGTAGGCTGCTAAAGGGTGATGATGATTTTCCGCCGGGCGATTTTCGTTCGAAAGAATGCATAGAACTACTGAAACAAGCTGACATCGTGGTGACTAATCCGCCGTTTTCATTATTTCGTGAATATGTGGCGCAGCTATTTGAATACGATAAGAAGTTTTTGATTATTGGTCATATTAACGCCATTACCTATAAAGAAATATTTCCCAAAATTATGGACAACAGAATGTGGCTAGGTCCATCTATCTCTAGCGGAGATCGAGAGTTTGAAGTTCCTAAGAACTTTGTTGACCCCAAGAAGTTTACGGGTGAGATACGGGATGGCAAATACTATCAGAAAGTTATGGGGGTGCGTTGGTATGCTAATCTTGACCACGGTAAACGTCATCAAGAGTTGCAGTTGATGACTATGGCGGAAAACAGGAAGTTTAGCAAGAAAGTAATTGACAGTGATGTGTGTTATAAAAAGTATGATAACTATGATGCGATTGAAGTATCGTTTACAGATGCAATTCCAAGCGATTATGCTGGCGTGATGGGTGTGCCTATCTCATTCCTGGACAAGTACAGTCCAGATCAATTTGAGATACTGGGCGCTACTGAAAGTGAAGGAAAAGGGTTTTTAAACGGGCTATGGAACGAAAAAAGCAGAGTATCGCAGCCAGTGATCGAGAGAGAGAGAGTCTATAAGAGAATCTTTATCCACCATAAGAATACCGAATCAAGAGAAGTACGACAGACCGTATATTGATAGTAAGAGATTATATTTTAGGATATTAATTAAACGTAAGAAAGGAATCAAAGATGGAGCTTAAAATTTCTGGAATAGGGGCGATAATAGCAGAGGCGAAAGGAAGCTTAGCAAAATACAAAGAGAATAAAACATACGATAAAGCAGCTTATAATGAAATTTTGGAAAAGTATGAGAGTGCAATAAGAATGATTGAGCTGCTGAAAACTGAACTGGAAAACCAGCTGAATAAAAGCAAACTGCCATCAAAAGAGGATATAGAATCTATAGGTGCAATACTAAATCTAATGGGCATAGAGAGGCTTGATACGGAAAGTATCAAGAAGATTCAGACGTTGGGAGAATTGGGAAAAGAAAATGATCGCTAATCTCAAAAAATATACCATTGCCGAGATCGCCAAAGGCTTTACCTATAATGAGTTTGAAGGAAAGGGTCTGTTTGGTTTGAGTGGTAAGCTGACAATTCAACCAGAGTATCAGCGTAATTATATTTATGCCGACGGTAAGAAAGATGTTGCGGTTATTGAGTCGATATTAAAAGGCTACCCGATTGGTCTAATTTATTTTAATAAATTAGAGGATGGTAATTTGGAGGTACTGGACGGGCAGCAACGAATCACCTCGATTGGTCGGTTTATTGAAGGGCGCTTCTCAATTATGCGCAATGGTAATCAGACGCATTTTGATTCTTTACCGCAGGATTTGCGCCAAAAGATACTAGAGACAGAGCTTTTGATGTATGAATGTGAGGGCACAGAGAGTGAAATCAAGGAATGGTTTAAGACAATTAATATTGTCGGCGTGCCTCTTAATGAGCAGGAATTGCTGAATGCTATTTATTCCGGGCCTTTTGTGACACTAGGCAAGGAGACTTTTTCAAACTCCGGTAATGCGATGATTACCATGTGGAGTGCATATATCAATGGTGACGCCAAGCGGCAGGATTTCTGGCATGTGGCGCTGGAGTGGATTGCGGCGGCAAAGGGGACAACGACCTCGGAATATATGTCGCAGCATAGATTTGATAATTCTATTACAGAAGTGAAGACTTATTTTGATACGGTGCTGAACTGGGTATCAAATACTTTTAATCAAGTTGAGAAAGAAATGCGTGGCCTGGAGTGGGGAAGGCTGTATGAGAAGTACCATGGATTTTCGTATGACCCTGAGCAGGTTTCGGCAAAAGTCGGTGAGTTATATGGAGACCCATTTGTAAAGAGTCGCAAGGGCATTTTTGAATATGTTTTGGGGCTGTATTCTGGGCAAAAAGGCGACCTTGGCGATACTAAGTTACTTGAGGTGAGAGTGTTTGATGACGCAACTAAACAAACTGTTTACAAAAAGCAGACTAAAGCTGCGGAAGAAAAAGGTGTCTCAAACTGTTCTTATTGTGCAATAGGCCACGATGCTAACAAGACAAAAATATGGAAGTTAAACGAAATGGATGCTGATCACGTCAGCGCCTGGAGCAAGGGTGGTGCGACCTCAATGGAAAATTGCGAAATGCTATGTAAATCACATAATAGAGCGAAAGGAAATAAATAATGAAGTTTACACACGGCACACGCCGCCGAGCGGCAGAATACGAAAAAGATTGGGTGCAGCGCTGGAAGGATGACCAGACGTTTG
>ERZ773068.867-NODE-867-length-15519-cov-3.480665_pt1 | contig 15519 bp, 15 predicted proteins | sample MGYA00580620_ERZ773068 | MGnify/ENA primary metagenome ERZ773068 (study PRJEB29015, sample SAMEA2737983) | human oral metagenome | biome: human oral; feature: human-associated habitat; material: dental | place: China | collected 2101 ... | reverse complement strand
TATTTAGAGCAAGGTTTTTAATCCTCTCGTAATCGGTATTAATATCCAGCTGATGAGCAGGGATAATATCATTAATAAGAAGGATGTTTACCGTTTTTTTCTTCTCATCTCCACCTTCAAAAACATCGGTAATGTCTCCTTTATTAAGCCCTGCAATTTGATAGGCTTCGGTAGAAGAGAGGTCGGTTTTCTCTATTTTTTCGCTACCATCATTAGCGGTGATGATACCTCCATTAAATTTGGTGTTCTTATCGTTTGAGAATTTATAAGCAGCTTCTTTAAACGACATTTTTCCATCTTTAATAAGGCTTCTAATACTGTCGAGTTCCTTTTTAGCGGTAGAAATTTCCTCCTTATTTGGCACTGCACTGATGAGGATATGTCTTGCATCGTAGAGCTTACCTGATTTTTTTATGAGTTGGATAAGGTGATAGCCATACTCGGACTCCACAGGCTCAGAAATCTCACCTTCTTGAAGGTTTAGTGCAGCAGCTTCAAAGGACTTTACCATTTTTCCTTTGGCAATCTTAGTATATAAACCTCCGTTGGAAGCAGAGCCAGGGTCTTCGGAGTAGATTCTTGCCATATTCTCGAAGCTCTCGCCGTTTTGTATATCTTTTTTTATCCTTTTAAGTTTGTCAATAAGTTCCTGTTTGTGGCTCTCGGTGAGTTTTGGATAGAGGACGATTTGCGCCAAAGAAACTTCATCTTTTACCTCTGGGAGCTGATATTTATAGGTGTTGTAGAAGTCTGTAACCTCATTAGGAGTAATGTCTGTACCCGCTGTTATTCTCTTGTATTTCTCACCTTGGTAGTAGTTATCAGAATCTATTTTCTGGATAGCATTTTTCATTTCATACCCTGTACGGAAGCCGTATACTCTTAGCATTTCCTTTTCATCTGGGAATTGTGCGAGGATTTGATTGTACTTCTGATCCGCCATTTCTTTTATGGCAGTGCTTCGGTTTTCTATCAAGGTATCTCTTTTCGCTTCGTAGATGAGGAGTTTGTTGTTGATTAAACTACTGAGAAATTCGCATTTGTTGGATACATTAATCCCCTGCTGTTTTGCATAAGCCATTTGCTCATCAATATCGGATTCCAGTATGATTTCATTCCCGATAACGGCTGCGATACCATCGACCAATTGCCCTTGTTTTACCTGTGCAGAAACTGCTGAAGAAAATAATGCAAATACAATTAAAAACAGAGAGAATACTCCAGATTTCTTTATCATTTTTTTAGTTTAAAAGATGTGCAAAAATATAATTCTTAGAGAAAAGCTCTAAATCTTTTATTATAATTCTTTCTTAAAATTAAGCCCTGATTCTTTTGAGGCGTTAGATATTTACTTCAAAGGAGGTGAGCTTTTTAAAGTCTGATATTCGCCCTTTCAATTCCTCTTTGCTTATCTCTTGAAGTCTTTCGGTGCCGAACTTTTCTACGGTAAAAGAGGCTACGGCAGAGCCTATAATAATTGCCGATTTTATATTCTCATAGCTGAGGTCTTCGGTTTTTGCAAGGTAAGCGGCAAAGCCTCCTGCAAAGCTATCTCCTGCACCTGTTGGGTCAAAAACATCTTCCAAAGGGAGCGCTGGGAGCGCAAAAACATTATGGTTGTGGAAGAGCAGAGCACCGTGCTCTCCTTTTTTTATAATCACAAATTCAGGACCCATAGCGTGGATTTTCTCTGCTGCTCTTACGAGAGAGTATTCATTGGAAAGCTGGCGTGCCTCTTCATCATTTATGGTAATCACATCGGTTTGGGCTATCATTTCCATTAGCTTATCCCAAGCGGTATTCATCCAGAAATTCATTGTGTCTAATATCACCATCTGTGGTCTTTTCTTCATCTGTTTCAATACCGAGAGCTGAACCGTAGGGTCAAGGTTCCCGAGCAGGAGGATTTCCGCTTCTTGAGAGTGCTCAGGGATTTGAGGAGTGAAGTCCGCCAAAACATTAACTTCAGTAGCGAGCGTATCTCTCGTATTGAGGTCATTATGATATTTCCCACTCCAAAAGAAGGATTTCCCCTCTTTTTTTATCTCTACACCATCTATATTCACACCTCTGCTGGTGAGCATATCAAAGTATTCTTGGTTGAAATCTCCTCCTACGACTGATACCAGCGCTGTTTCTGCTCCTAAAACGGAAGATGCCAAGCCGATATAAGTGGCAGCACCCCCTAAGGTTTTATCTGTTTTTCCGAAAGGCGTTTCTATTGCATCGAAAGCCATTGAGCCTACTACTAAAAGTTTCATTTATTCTTGAATAATATTTATTTACGGGTTAATAATCATCTTATTTTTTCCATTCAAAAGTATCGAGCATCCTCAGCATATCCTTTTTTATATAATCTATTGCAGGAGCTAAGGAGTCGGGCTTTGGTCGGGTATTAAAGTAAAGATTTGCAGTTACGAAGTGTCTGGTACTATCGGTTACATAAAACTGAATATTAGATGCTGAATGCCCCTTGAGCTCATAAAAATTTCCAAAGACTCTTTTCTCTGGATACTCAAAAGATTTAGTCTCTATGGCAGAGGCTTTAATGGTATGCTCATAAACCATTTTCTCGGCTTCTTTTATATGAAGGTCAAAATCATTCTTTATAGGGAAATAGGTGATGAAAACCTTTGCCTTCATTTTTGGGTAATTGATATGATACCAGCAGTCCTGCTTAGCCTGTTCTACCTTTGCAAAATTGGAGTACTCAAAGCGATACCCACACGGCGAATCAAAAGTCTTGTATTCTGCCTTTGGATACTCCAGTCTTAGCTCTCCGTACGGCTTGGGCATTGTATCTTGGGTACAGCCGGCCACCGCCATAGATAAAGGTATTAATGCTAATTTTTTAAACATTGGGCAAAAATACAGTTTTTGGGCTAACTTTTAGTATGTAAAAAAATAATTTATATTTGCCTCTATGATTTTGAGAGGAGAGAATTTAATAAAAGAATACGGACCAAAGAAAGTAGTGAAAGGCGTATCCATAGAGGTAGAACAAGGGCAAATCGTAGGATTGCTCGGGCCCAATGGAGCAGGAAAAACCACTACTTTTTATATGATTGTAGGGCTGGTAAAACCCACATCGGGGAATATCTTTCTAGATGAGCAAAACATCACCACAGATGCAATGTACCGCAGAGCACAGAAAGGCATAGGCTACCTTGCTCAGGAAGCCTCCGTATTTAGAAAGCTCACCGTAGAGGAAAATTTAATGGGCGTTTTACAGCTTACCAAGCTCTCCAAAAAACAGCAACGAGAGAAGTGCGATGAGCTGATAGAAGAGTTTTCCCTCAACCATGTCCGAAGAAACAGGGGAGACCTCCTCTCTGGTGGCGAAAGGCGTAGAACCGAAATTGCCCGTTGCCTCGCTACCGACCCGAGCTTCATCCTCCTCGATGAGCCTTTTGCAGGGGTAGACCCCATTGCTGTGGAAGATATACAGAAAATCGTGCGTAGCCTTACCAAAAAGAATATCGGAATCCTCATCACCGACCATAATGTACAGCAAACCCTCGCCATTACCCACAAGACCTATATAATGTTTGAAGGGAGAATTCTAAAAGAAGGTCTGCCTCAGGATTTGGCAGATGACCCGCAAGTGCGCGAAGCCTACCTCGGTGAGAATTTCGTCTATCAAGATATAATTAGTAGCTAATAGCTTTTGGCTTCTGGCAATTAGCTAAAAGCATAAAAAAATACAGCCCTTTAAAGGCTGTATTTTTTTATGAGGCTAAGTGCCTCGCCGGCTACGGCGCTCGTCCGAGAGAGCGAGACCATCTCGCTTTTCTATCCACCCACTGCTAAAAGCCAAAAGCTAGAAGCCATCAGCCAGTTGTCAGTAGCCAAATTGTTATCTTTGCGCCATTCAAAAAAATCAGAGAATGAGCCCGAGTATATCCATCATCATTGCTATATATAATAGGAAGAATGAGCTTTTTGAGCTGCTTCAGTCCTTATCTTTCCAAACGGATAAGGATTTTGAGGTCATTATAGTAGATGATGGCTCGCAGATAAGCCTGCAACCCACGGTAGAGCTGTTTCGTGAGCAGCTGGATATCCACTTCTACCGAAAGGAGAATTCGGGACCAGGACTGTCCAGAAACTACGGCGCAAATAAGGCGAAGAATGAGTGGTTAGTCTTTGTGGATTCAGATGTAATCACCGAGAAGGACTATATTGCCAACATAAAAAAGAACATACAGAATACCGATTGCGATGCTTTTGGAGGGGCAGATAAGGCACATCGAGGGTTTAATCTGATGCAGAAAGCGATTTCATATTCTATGACTTCGGTTTTTACCACTGGGGGTATTCGTGGGGGTAGGAAGTCGGTGTCTAAATTCCAACCTCGAAGTTTTAATATGGGAGTGAAGAAGGAGGTGTTTTGCACAGTAGGAGGCTTCTCCGAGATGCGGATAGGTGAGGACCCCGACCTCTCTATGAGGCTTTGGGAGCAGGGGTTTAAGACGGCATTCTTTGATGATATTGCGGTTTATCACAAGAGGCGGACGGATTTTGGAAAATTCTCACGGCAAGTGTATCAGTTCGGATGTGCGAGACCCATCCTCAACCAAAGGCATCCGAAGTATGTGAAGCTATCGTTTGCTTTCCCGAGCTTCTTCCTTATCGGTTATGTGCTGGGGGTGTGGGAGTATTTTCTACTGGGCCGGGGACTGTTCCTCGCGGTCTATGGGCTTTATACTTTTGTGATTTTCTTCCACTCGCTGGTGGTGAGCAGGAATCTTAGCATTGCAGGGCTGTCGGTAGTTTCGTCTTATATACAGATGTTTTCCTACGGTTGGGGCTTTTTAGAATCTTGGCTAAAGCTGAATCTTCTGCGGATGAAACCAGAAGATGCCTTTCCGAAGCATTTCCATAGGCATTAGTTTAGATTGAATGATGAAACTCGACGATAACCGCTCCTGTCTGATGATGGAGGATGTCTTTATTATAGAAATCAATTCCCACCTGAGATTGCAGGGTATTATGTACCATTTTTTGTAGCGTGCCGTCGCCTATCCCGTGGATGATTTCTAAGCGTTTTATTCTGTTCTCTCGGCAGAAGTCCAGCGAATCCATAAGTTTTTCCTTTTGTAGAAAGAGCCTTTCAAAGCTGTTGTAGTCATTCGGATGGCTCACGAGTTTATCAAAATGAAGATCTAAAACGAGGTGATTTGTCGAGTGCTTTTTAGATTTGGGTCTTGTGTATTCGTACTTGTCCTGCATCTTGATGTTCTCATAGATTTCCGACTGATGGAGCACGAGTTTGGACTTTGGATACTGATGGCTAAAGCCAAATTCATCCTCAAAAGCTACACTATCGCCGTTTATGGAGGTTATTATGCCTTTTAAATCTTCATCTACCACCGAAATTTTATCGCCTATATTCATTGTTGTTTATTTAGTTCCGAGTTCTATTACTTCCAAATCTTTTATCTCTGTACCGTCTATGGTAAATCTCATCATTGTGCGTACTTTGTGCCAGCCCGATTTTCCTGCAGCACCAGGGTTGAGGTGAAGTAAGCCAAATTTCTTATCATACATCGCTTTTAAGATGTGAGAATGCCCAGAGATGAAGAGGCGAGGGGGCTTTTTAGTGATTTCTTCCTTTGCCAATGGCGAGTATTTATCAGGATAGCCCCCGATGTGTATCATTAGAACTTCTACGCCCTCGCAGGTGAAGCGGCTGACTTCTGGGAAAACTGCCCGAATCTGTGTGCCATCGATATTCCCATAGATGCCTCTCAGGGGTTTTAGCTCCTCTATAGCCTCTACCACCTGCATAGAACCAAAGTCCCCACAATGCCAAACCTCATCGGCTTCTTTGGCATAGGACAAAATCCTGCTGTCCATATAAGAATGCGTATCTGAAAGTAATAAAATCTTTGTCAAAACCCTCTATTTTGAAGGCAAAAATAGGGAATTCTATTAGCTTCGTGCAGTAGGCTATAGGCAGTAAGCAGTAGGCGGTGTGTGGTTAGCTTCGTGCAGTAGGCAGTAATTAGCTATTGGCTTCTGGCTTTTAGCTTACAAATTAATCACCTACTCTCTAATTGGAGGGGGCATCGCCTCTTGACGTTCCCCCCCCTGTGGGGTCAACTTTAGACCCTATGGGGGGCAATTTTAGGGGCATCGCCCATTTTTTAGGAGTTATTCTCCTTTATTATGGGGATACTCGCTATTGGCTTTTAGTTAAAATGCCACTGGCTATGGTATAAGCACACCCCACGCACTACAGCCTGTGAGGCGATTATTTTTAAGTACTTCCCACGCAGTGGGTAAAAAAATATTTCAGTACTTTTGGGCGCTTAAAATCAAGATAACTGTATAATGAAGATAGAAAGACTGTTTGACATTGCCAGAAACTACGCTGAAAACTTCCCGAAAGCGGATATGTTTGCCACAAAAAGAAACGGAAAATGGGAGAAAATTTCCACAGCAGAGTTTATAAGCCTTGGCAATAAGTTCTCAAGAGGTCTGCTGAAACTGGGCATTAGCCCTGGGGATAAAATCTCCCTCATTACCTCTGCAACCTGTACGGAATGGGCGGCGGTAGATTTCGGAGCATTGCAAATCGGTGTAATCACAGTGCCCGTGTATCCTACCATTTCACCAGCAGATTACGAATTTATTTTCAACGATGCAGAGATAAAATACTGCTTCGTATCCGATAAAAAACTCCTCCAAAAAGTAGAAGAAATTAAAGCAAAAGTACCCAGCTTGCAGGGAATTTTTACTTTTGAGGAGGTAGAAGGTGCGGCCAACTGGATAGAGATAATAGACCTCGGCGAAAGCGAGGCTACCCAGAATGAAGTGGAGGACCTCTCTAATGCCATCAGAGCTGAGGATTTGGCAACGCTCATCTATACCTCAGGAACTACGGGGCGCCCAAAAGGGGTAATGCTTACCCATAGAAATATTATCGCCAATATAGAGGGCTGCTATAACATCACCCCAATACGAAAAGGGCTCTCCTACAAAAACACAAGAGTGCTCAGCTTCCTGCCTATATGCCATATCTTCGAGCGAATGCTCTTCTACTTCTTCCAGTGCAGGGGCTTCTCCTTTTACTTTGCTGAGAGCTTTGATAAACTCGGAGAGAATATTAAGGAGGTAAAACCGCATTATATGACTGTTGTACCACGAGTTTTGGAGAAAGTATATGACAAAATCTACCAAAAAGGAACGGCAAATGGTGGGCTGAAATCTAAAATATTCCACTGGGCAATCCGTGTTGCTGAAAATAAAAAAGGCATAGGAAAACCAAAAGGAATAAAAGAGAAATTGGCAGATAAATTAGTCTTCAAAAAGTGGAGAGAAGGTTTGGGCGGAGAGATTATTACCCTCGTATCTGGCTCGGCATCTCTTTCCGAAAGGCTTAATAAAATCTATCAGAATGCAGGGATACCTATCTTGGAGGGCTATGGGCTCACGGAAACCTCTCCCGTAGTTGCCGTAAATTCATTCGACAGGATGAAAATAGGTACCGTTGGTCCCATAGTAAAAAACCTTGATGTAAAGATTCAACCCGATGGAGAAATCAGTGTAAAAGGAGAGTCCATATTCAAGAGCTATTATAATAATGAAGAGCTTACCCAAGAAGCCTTTACAGAAGACGGTTACTTCAAAACAGGGGATATCGGCTTTATAGATGAAGAGGGTTTCCTGAAAATTACCGACCGTAAAAAAGAAATGTTTAAAACCTCAGGAGGTAAGTACATCGCTCCTCAGATTATTGAAAACCTTGCGAAATCTTCCAAATTTATCGAGCGAATAATGGTAGTGGGCGATGGCGAGAAAATGCCTTGTGCCATTGTACAGCCCGACTTTAGCTTTGCAAAAAACTGGGCGATAATAAAGCACTATAACATTGGTGAAACACCGGAGCAGATGTCCCAAGACCCTAAGCTCAAAGCCCGAATAGAAAAAGAAATAGCCAAAATAAATACAAGCCTCGGCAACTGGGAACAGATAAAGAAAATAGAACTCTCCCCAGAAATCTGGTCAATAGAGGGGGGCGAGCTTACCCCAACCCTCAAACTCAAACGAAAGAACATAAAAGAAAAATATATTGCCCTCTATAATAAACTCTATGAGCAGTAAGCGGCAGCTAGCTTTTTGCTAATGGCAGTTAGCCAATAGTTTTAATAGGCAAGCCTACTGCCTAAAGCCTATAGCTATTTATAACATCTTAATTTTTATGATAGATTGTTATTTTTCATTTAAAGCTATTAAATTTGCAGACTTTTTTTATTTAAACATGCCGAAAGAACTTGAAAAAATGTATGCAGTAATCACGGCGGTAGGCGGTTATCTGCCACCTAATAAAAGGACAAACCAAGATTTGGAGCAGGTAACTGAAACCTCCGATGAATGGATAACTAAGAGAACGGGGATAAAAGAACGCAGAATACTCAGCGAAAATTCTGCAACATCAGATATGGCGATAAAGGCGATAGAAGCCCTTGTAGAAAAGTATGAAAAGGATATTCACAGCATTGATGCCCTTATCGTAGCAACTTCTACCCCAGATATGCCAATGCCCTCCACAGCGAATATTATCTGTGAAAAACTCGGGATACAAACCCATCTTGCATTTGATATGAATGCCGCTTGTTCGGGCTTTCTCTATGCACTTAGTACGGGGAGTAGCCTTGTGGAGAGTGGGAGGTTCAAAAATGTAGTCGTTATAGGAGCGGACAATATCAGCACCTATGTAAATCTATACGACAGGAGTACCAATATTCTCTTTGGTGATGGTGCAGGTGTAGTATGGCTGGAGCCTTCGCCTGAACTCGGACTAATAGACTCACTTCTTTACAGCAATGGTACAGGACGAGAATACCTGAATATAGAAGGTGGAGGTACGCAATACCCTTACAGTGCGGATGGGTATGAAGCTGAGAAATCTTATATAAAACAGGACGGTAAGGTGGTCTTCAAACACGCAATAGAAGCGATGAGCAAAGCCTGCCTTGAAGTTTTAGAGAAGAATAATCTATCGGTAGAAAATATACATTGGTTAGTACCTCATCAGGCAAATAAAAGGATTATAGATGCCGTAGGTAGGGAAATCGGTATAGATGAAGAAAAAACGGTAGTCAATATTGAGAAATACGGGAATACCATAGCTGCTACCATTCCCCTTTGCCTGTGGGAAAATGCCTCTGATATGAAGAAAGGAGATCTCGTACTCCTTACTGCATTTGGTGCTGGCTTCTCGTGGGGGGCAAGCCTCTTGAGGTGGGGCATAGAGCCATAGATTGAATATAGTTTATATTAATAGGATAGTATTCTTATGCTAAGGCTGTTTTTATTCTCTCTCCTCCAATAAAAAGCACGCTTACCTCATATAGAGAAAGCGTGCTTTGTATTTCTATCAAAAACTTATTTAAGTTTCTTTTTCTTGTAGAGTTCTTCAGCTTTTTGTACCGCTTTGTACGTATCTACTACACCGCCATAGACGGAGAGGTCTTTTAGCTGGTCGTTTTTATTAACAGAAGAAACGAGAATGGTCTTAATCTCTGCTGCCGATAGCTTAGGATAGTGAGACCACACCAAAGCTGCTACACCAGCCACAGCAGGAGATGCCATAGAAGTACCATTGAAGAAAGCATACTTGCTCACGCCAGGTACGGAGGAGTAGATTTCCATACCAGGAGCAAAGACATCTACCGATTTTTTACCATAGTTGGAGAATCTTGCCTTTAATTTATCTGCGTGGCGAGTGCTGGCACCTACTGTAATGGTTGTAGGGCTGAACTGCTTATCATTAATCAGCGTCATTGGATAGTGGATTCGTACATCTATATCTTCGTTACTGTTCCCTGCTGCTTTTACGATGAGTACATTCTTTTTCTCGGCATATTTAAAGGCATCTACTACGAGTTTATGGTTATCGTCATAGCTTTTTCCGAAAGACATATTGAGGATTTTTGCTCCGTTATCTACGGCATATCTAATTCCATTAGCGATATCTTCATCTCGCTCATCACCATCGGGAACTACACGAACGCCCATAATCTTTACATAGTTGCCACCGCCAGTTCCGTGCATACCCTTGCCATTATCCCACTCAGCAGCGATAATCCCTGCTACATGGGTTCCGTGATCATCAGAGAGCCCTTTTACATCGTTATTTCCATAGTGATTGCCCATGACGCCTGCTTTGGGATTAAAATCTAAGCCATAGCTCTTTGTGAGTTGCTTCTCTGCATAGTCCAGCTGGCTTTGATATCTTTTGAGATAAGAGGAGATAACATTGGAGATAGTCTTGCCTTCCCAGTCCTTTTGTGGCACTTCTTTGAAGATAAACAGCCCCTCAAGAGCGAGGTTATTCTCTGAGGAGAAATTATCCACCACAGATTTGGAGAGCGGTTGCTCACCGAGAGCCTCTGCTAATGCTTTCAACCTCGGCTGGTAGAAATCAAGCCTTGACTGTGCCAAATGCTTCACCTGCTCAAACCTGTATATAGAGGTATAATAATCTTTTTTCAGCCTTAAATATTCATTATAGAGCTTCTGATTTTTAATGTGAAGCCCCTGCTCTCTGAATAGTTTCTCAAGTTTTGCATACTGGCGGGTGAGTTCGTAGCTGTTTCCGTTTTTATCAGTTACGAAGTTCCAGCCGTGGATATCATCTACGAAACCATTTTTATCATCATCTTTTTGGTTGCCCTCCTTTTCTTTCGGATTCGTCCAGATATTATTCTTTAAATCCTCGTGGAAATACTCCACGCCGCTGTCTAGCACACCAACCACGATATCTACAGGCTTTCTATTATTCTGTTTCAGGAATTCCTTCGCCTTTAATGTATTCACACCATAGACTCCTGTAGCCTCAAAATCCGAGTGCATCCAGTTTTTTAAGAAGGTAGAATCTACCGCTGGCTTTTCCTGAGCGTTAAATTGATGCCCCGCAAAGATTAGCCCTAATGCTAAAATTAGTTTTTTCATAGTTTTAACTTTCGTATAATTATATTTAATTTATTTCTTGTTCTATATTAATTTTCTCTCCTCCGAATTTAGGTTTTACACCGAAGATAAGGTCAATGAAGACTTTTACTCTGGCAAATCGTTCTCGGATTTGTATTTTGAGCCCTGAATAGCGAGCTACATCGGTGGCATTATATCCGTAGGCGTTTATTCCATAGTGGCGAGCGAGAAATACGGCTCTTTCATTATGAAATTTCTGAGAAATAATGATGAAGCCTTCCTGCCCGAATATCTCTTTTGCCCGAATAATCGAATCCAAAGTGCGGAAGCCTGCGAAATCTTCATAGATTTTCTCCTCTGGGATACCTCGTGCTATGAGTTCCAGTTTCATATCTTCGGGTTCATTGTAGCCTTTTACAGAATTATCTCCACTTACGATGATGTAGCTTGCCTTACCGCTTTTGTAAAGCTGTTCTGCTGCATCTATCCTGTGGTAGAAGTAGGCATTTTGATATCCATTCTGTAAGATTTTAGAAGTCCCGAGAACCAATGCAACTTTCTCCTTTGGAAGCGTATTGACATCATCAGAGATAAAATCCCGAGAATCTGCTTCTATTTTCCAATTACAGAAAACAATAAGAGCTGCTAATAGCCCCATAATAATGGCTGAAGCAATCAATAATCGCTTGAGGGTTTTCATTTCATTTGGGCGTGTTTTGCGTTGAGCTCTACTGCGGTGTGAAAGATTTCATCCATTACTTCTTTAAAGATTTCTAATTTGTGTGGGCTTACTCTCTCTAACAGGATTTTGTTAAATGAAATTACCATTTCCTTTGCCATATCTCTGTATATAAGCCCTTTTTCAGTGAGTTTGATGATGACTTCCCGCTTATCAAACGAGGTCTTTTCCTTATATATATAGCCGTTGTCTTCCAGATATTTTATAATTCTTGTAAGTGATGTAGGGCCTATCGCCATCTTTGGGCCCAAGTTTGTACTCCTTGTACCAGATTTGGGGTCTATTTTCAAGAGCGTGAGTGCCTGCACAGGGGTAGAATGATGCTCCTGTGCCAAATCTGAATACATTTTAGAAACCGCAAGCCAAGTCTGCTTTAAGATGAGATCTATATGCTCAATTTTATCGTTTGCATTCTTTTCCATAAAGGTTATTTTCAAATAGCCCCCAAATGTACAAATAATTTCTTACTGGTATGGGAGATATTTATTTAGAATTATAATTTTAACTATCTACTGCTTACTGTTTTTAACTAATAGTTTATCACCTGTAGTTAGCTAAATCCTCAAAACAAAAAAATCGTAAAGCCAATTGGCTTTACGATTTCCCATTTAAGAATGGTTGAGATAATTTAATTCTTTCTTCTTTGGATTTCCTTTCTCAGGAGGGAGAGTTCGCGTCCCGTTTGCCCTGCTACGGAAGTATTTTCCTGTGCTCTTCGTGTAAGGTAAGGAACTACATCTTTTACTGGACCGTAAGGGAGGTATTTGCTGGCGTTATATTTCAAGTGCCCGAGCATATAGGTGATGTTATCACTCATACCGTATAACTGTCCGAAGTGGATTCTTGGGTCGTTGTTTTCAAGTCCTTTTTCCTTCATTTTGTCCATAAGGAGCTTCATAGAAACTTCGTTATGAGAGCCGAAGAAGGCAGAGATTTTATCAAGGTGTTCCATTACGAAGTGGATAGCATCATCATAGTTTTTATCGGATGCCTCTTTATTGGGCTGGATAGGAGATGGGTAGCCCATTTTTGCAGCTCTTTCTCTCTCTTTCTCCATATATGCCCCACGAACGAATTTGTAACCGAGGAAGTAGTTGCCTTCATTGGCGCGTTTGAGGTCTTCTTCAAGGTATTCTATTCTCCCTGTTCTGTACATTTGGATGGTATTCCATACAATTGCTTTTTCTTTATTGTATTTTGCCATCATTTCATTTACAATATCATCTACCGCTGTTTGAGCCCAAGATTCCTCAGCATCTACCATTAGGATTACATCATTTTCGTAGGCGAATTTGCAGATTTCTTCGTATCTGTTTCTTACTTTTTGCCATTCTTCTTGCTCGGCATCGCTAAGGGTTTTTCCGCTTTGTACATCTGCGTAGAGGTTTAATCTACCGAAGCCTGTTGGCTTAAATACTACGAAAGGGATAGCTGGATTACCTTTTGCAAAAGTAATGTTCTCCTTTGTTTCTTTTAGAGTTTGGTCAAAAGCAGCTTCTTCTTCCTTCCCCTCAATGGCATAGTCAAAAATGCTTCCGATATGGTGGGTGTGCATTTTATTTACCACTTTCATACTTACCTCACGGGTTTCTCCACCGCAGAACTGCTCAAAGAGTGTATCTCTTACGATTCCTTCTACGAGAGGGAAGTTGTTTCGGATGGTGAAGTTGAGTAAATCAATCCCTATATTCGTAAGTGTAGGGTGCTGAATCATTGTGAACATCCATTTTGCTTTTTCCAGCTGTTTTGTGGTTTTATCAGCAAAAGCAATCTCTGTGTTATCAAAAGTGCTCATTATTGTTTTTTTATTTTAATGCCAGCAAAGTTAATAATTCCCAATGAATTGATGAAACATAATTTTTGATTTGTTAGCCGAGCCGTTATTTTAATTGTTTATATATATTTTTTAGAGAGATAATTTGCCGATAAAACAAGACAAAGAGGTATTCAATAGCTACTTTTATTAAAGAAAAAGCAACCTCTAATGGGGCTGCTTTGGGTTTTGTCTTAATTATTTCTGATTTCTACAAGAGAATTTTAATTTGCCACTTCGGCACGCATTTCTTTTCCTTTGAATTTCATAAAGGAGATATTGCTTAGAACTTCGTTTTTGAAATCTTTTTCTACTTCAAAGAAGGTAAATTTATCAAGGATTTCAATATCGCCAATGTCTGCCCGTTTTTTAGACTTAGCCGTTGCTTTATTGATGATGTCCAGCATATCTACTTTTCTCAGTCTGTCTCTTTTCCCGAGATTGAAGAAGAAGCGTACCATATCTGCGCTGTTTCTTTTCTTTTGGTCTCGTCCGCGTTTTCTGTCTCTTCTGCCAGATGGTTCGGCTTCATCAGAGAGTTGCTGAGAAGAAAGGTCATTCCTGTTCTGATAATAGAGTGCCATATCTTTCAGTTGGAATTGAAGGAGCTGATGAACCAATTCCTCTTTTGTGAACTGAGAGAGGTCGGGAATGAGGCTGTTATCAAAGTCAAAATAATCCTCGTGTTTGGTGAGGAGTTTATCAAATACGCCTGCCACTTGTGCTTTGATGATGATATCTCCTTTCGGGATTTGCTTCTCTACGATTTCTATCTTGGTTTGAGATTTTATTTGTTTCAGTTTTCGGGTCTCGTCTGGTTTTATGAGTGCCATAGAGATACCGTCTTTACCTGCACGCCCTGTTCTACCACTTCGGTGTACGAATACTTCTGGGTCATCGGGTAGAGAGTAGTGGATTACATGAGTGAGGGAATCTACATCCAGCCCTCTGGCAGCAACATCTGTAGCTACAAGGATTTCAAGGTTTTTAAGCCTGAATTTCTTCATCACAATATCCCTTTGTGCTTGGGAGAGGTCTCCGTGCAGTGCATCGGCAGCATAGCCGTTTTGCATAAGGAAGTCAGCCACATCCTGAGTTTCTGCTCTCGTTCGGCAGAAGATAATAGAGTACTGGTTGGGGTTAGCATCTATCAGCCTTTTGAGGGCTTCTTTCTTCTGTCGGTAGGTTACTACATAATACTCGTGGGAGATATTCTTCTTCACTGCATTAATAGAACCTACGGAAATCTTGTGCGGATTTGTAAGGTAGTTTTTAGAGATTTTTTCTACTTCCTTATTCATCGTAGCAGAGAAGAGTAGGGTTTGTTTCTCGTCTGGTGTTTCGCTGAGTATGGTTTCAAGGTCATCCTTAAAGCCCATAGAGAGCATCTCATCGGCTTCGTCGAGAACGAGCCAATGTATCGCAGAGAAATCAAGAGATTTTCTCTTAATAAGGTCTATAACTCGCCCAGGAGTACCTACGATAATCTGAGGTTTCTCCTTTAAGGAGCGCATCTGATCTACAATACTGCTCCCCCCATAAACTGCAACAGTTTTTAGATTTGGGAGGTATTTCGTATAGTTTTTAATGTCTTTGGTAATCTGGAGGCAAAGCTCACGAGTAGGGCAGAGCACCAAAAGCTGGATTTTACGACTCGCGTCGTCTATCATATCCAGAATCGGAAGCGAAAATGCTGCTGTTTTGCCTGTTCCCGTAGCCGCAAGAGCGATTAAATCGCGAATATCAGAGAGAATAAAAGGAATAGTCAGTTTCTGGATTTCTGTCGGCTGTTCGTAGCCGAGTTCGCCAACCGCCTTGATGATTTCAGGGCTGAGGTTGGATTCCGTAAATAAATTCATTAAAAGAACGCTGTTAATTATTAGGCGGCAAATATAAAACTTTTATTTATATATACAAATGAAAAGAAAAAAATAACAAATAAACTTAAGATAACAATAATATCTCCTTTTTTCATATACACTTCCCTATTTTTATTATAAAATCACAAAATTCAATGATTCCATGC
>ERZ773068.860-NODE-860-length-15615-cov-3.954434_pt1 | contig 15615 bp, 11 predicted proteins | sample MGYA00580620_ERZ773068 | MGnify/ENA primary metagenome ERZ773068 (study PRJEB29015, sample SAMEA2737983) | human oral metagenome | biome: human oral; feature: human-associated habitat; material: dental | place: China | collected 2101 ... | reverse complement strand
ACGGTATCCGTGAAAAAAACATCTTCTTCTACCACCCCGACCACCTCGGTAGCTCCTCCTACATCACTGGACAGGACGGCAAAGTCTCCCAACATACAGAATACATAGCCTTCGGAGAAATCCTCTTTGATGAGCATTCTAGTGAACATACTATGCTGTACCTCTTTAATGGTAAAGAGCTAGACAGTGAAACTGGATTGTACTACTACGGCGCAAGATATTATGACCCAAAAGTAAGTATATTTGTAAATGTAGACCCATTGGTAGAGAAAACTATGCAAGCGTATGCCTATGCTAACAATAACCCTGTAAGGTTTATAGATCCTGATGGGAAAGAACCACAAGATGTTATAATAACTTTTAATAAATCAACAGGTAAATTATATATAATAGACCGAGACCATTATCAAAAAGGATTACCCACAAAAATCGTTTCTGCAAAAGATTATGTTCAAGGTGGTATTAGAGATAATAAAGGAAATCTAACTCACAATCAAGTTTTAGTATTAAAAAATGTTTTTTCGGGTGGTATAGCAACTAATGGAATAGTAGAAAGAGATCCCAAAAGACCTCAGCAAAAGGCTATACCAAACGGAACTTATGATTTATTAGACAATAATGCAGATACTAAGCATACAGGTTGGTTTAGATTAGATAAACAAGATGAAAATCGCTATAATGATAAAGATGATGCCACAGGTAGAGACGGATTTAGATTCCATTTAGGAATAGAAAGTTGGGGTTGTATTACTTGTGATGTATCACAAGAAAGCAGACAAAAAGAATGGAATGTAATAACCGAAATTCTAAATACAACAAGTACAACAACTGTTCCTGAAAAACGAGGAAATCAAAAATGGAATCCGTTTTCTTGGCTAACAAATTACGGAACTATAAAAGTTATCGGAGAAGATAAAATACCAACCAAAAAAGAAAAATAATGAAACTTAATTTTTGTAAAATTATTTGTATATATATTTTACCTCTGTTTATAATTTCCTGTAACAATAAATGTGAAGTAGATAATATAGAAGTCAGCGAGCTATTAGGAACAGTAGCAAAAGAAAAATCTATTGATTATTGCGAATTGTTAAAAGTAGCTCTTACAGGCGATAAAAATGCAATCAAAACATTATCATTATTAGAGTTTGATAATGCCGTTGGATATGACCACGGAGCAGTTATTGTTAGTTTAATTACAGCAGTAGGGGAAACAGAATACATAAAAGCTATTTCAACAACAAATAGAGAGCAAAAAAACTTAATCCATTCTTATATAGATGTTGGGTTAGAATACGGTAACAATCCTTTGATTAAAGAGAAAGATTTTAAAAATACCTTTCCTAAACTATATATTTTTCTAAGAGATAATAAATAATCCTCCCAATACTAGTGTTCTTAAAACAAGACGGCAAAGTCTCCCAACACACAGAAGATATCGCTTTCGGAGAATAGAGTCAAAAAAAAATACATTATATTTAAATATATCTATTCACAAAAATAACTACTGCCAATATGTCCGAAAAACAAGAAATTTTATAAAGCAAGAGGTAGGAGAAAGGTAGGAGCGATGTAGGAGCTACATAGGAGAAACCCACTAAAAAAACCAACTGCCATTATGACAGAAACCACTATAAAGAAATACATACCGTTCGGCGAACCTATAAAACCTGAAACCGCACAAGGTGGCTTTGGCTTTATTCCTAATGGAATTAGAGAAAAAAACATCTTCTTCTACCACCCTGACCACTTAGGAAGTAGCTCTTACATCACTGGACAAGACGGCAAAGTCTCTCAACATACAGAGTATATTGCTTTTGGTGAGATATTATTTGATGAGCATAATACAGAGCACACTATGCCGTACCTTTTCAACGGCAAAGAACTAGACCAAGAAACTGGATTATACTACTACGGTGCAAGGTACTATGACCCTAAAGTAAGTATATTTGTAAATGTAGACCCGCTCGTAGAAAAAACTATGCAAGCATATGCGTATGCTAATAATAATCCTATAATGCTTATTGACCCTACAGGGATGGAGCCTGAAGATGACCATTTTAATCAATTTGGAAAATTCTTATATACCGATAATAAGAGTACCAATAATATTGTAATTCACACTGTATTTGGTACAACTCAACAAGAAAATATTCAGCTCGCAAAACGGCAAGCTCCTTGGCAAAGTACAGAACTAAAAGATATGAATTTTGATTCTAGCAACTTTAATACTTTGGCTAATATCGCAAAGCATTATGCAAAAGATGCTGGTATAGATGTAAATAATTTGTTTAATAATGACTTTTCTATTGGTGCATTTAATAATGTTCACTATCAAGGGGGACAAGCATATGGAAAAAAAGAGTCATATAATGATGGAAAATATTGGGGACGAACTTCAGAGGGAGCAACTGCAATAATGCATGCTGACTTAGCTATTAATAAAATAACTATAAATGTTTATAACGGCAAAGTAAATCCAATCCTAAATGATAAATATAATTTTATAAGTGTATTGAGCCACGAAGGAGGCTCAGCTGGACATCTTGGACAACCAAATGCCAAACACAGTATGATTTATGAAAATCAAAAGCAACATCCTCTTTATAAGCATACAACATCAGAATTTAAAGAACATATTGAGAAAAATTTAAGATATTATAAATCAAACAAAAATTAACTATGTATAAAATACTATTTACAGCCATAGTTTTATCAATATTAAGCTGTACAAGTCATAAAAAAGAAATATTAATAGATAAACAAGAGATATTATACGACTCTACAAAAATTAATGATAAATCATTTAAAATAACCATAATCACTACTCTAAAATACAAAAACAATATTAATCTAACTTCTAAAGACTTAGAAGGTTTTTATATGTTAGTAGATAAAGATACATTAGATTTAAAAATGGAAAGCATTCAACAATTTACAAATGGTTCTTTAACAAAAGCAGAATATATAACCTCGTTAAAACATAGAGAAAAAGAATATGATAATACATCTTTCGTTAATCGTGTTGAGAATTGGCAAATAAAAAATAGAAACACCAATATAATTTCAAGAAAATCTTCTAATTATAAAATTATTTCTTTGATAGCATTATGGGAAAATGATAATCCCAATGAAATAGAATAATAAATATTTCCTACCTTCACCCCCAAGACCAATACTCTTTAAAATAGTAAGAACCCACAACACCCCTGCCATTATGTCACAAAAACAAGAAGTTTTATAAAACGAAAGGTAAGACAAAGGTAAGAGCGATGTAAGACCTACCTAAGAGAAACTCCCTAAAAAATTCAACTGCCATTATGACAGAAAAATACTTCTACACCTATAACCACAAGCCTCCCCCAGATACCGCACAAGGTGGTTTTGGCTTCATCCCTAATGGCATCCGTGAAAAAAACATCTTCTTCTACCACCCAGACCATTTTTACTAAACAATACAGAAAAGTCTCCCAACACACAGAATACATAGCCTTTGGAGAAATCCTCTTTGACGAACACAACATCATACACACTATGCTACATCTTTTCAATAGCAAACAGCTAGATACTATTTCCCAAAAGCAAGTATATCCACATTATTTCTCTCTCTTCCATATTCCAGTAAAAACACCTATTTTTACGCACCAGAAAAAATAAAGAAATAAATCTAATTATTTTATGAATACAACAGAATTTGTAAACCGTCACATCTCTTTGAATGAACAGGACAAAAGAGAGATGCTCAACAAAATCGGTGTAAAGGATACCGAAGAACTCCTTTCTCAAACCATCCCCTCAGCTATTCGCTTACAGAAAGATTTGGAGCTTAGTACTCCGCTTTCAGAGTATGAAATGCTCCTCCACTCCAAAGATTTAGCCTCTAAAAACCAAAGCTATGATACTTATATCGGCTATGGGTATTACGGTGCTATATTGCCATCGGCTATACAGAGGAATATCCTTGAAAACCCTGGCTGGTACACGGCTTATACCCCTTATCAGGCAGAGATAGCACAAGGGAGATTAGAGGCATTGCTCAATTTCCAAACTGCAGTAGCCGACCTTACGGGCTTCCCGCTGGCAAATGCTTCTTTATTAGACGAAGGTACAGCTGCTGCCGAAGCTATGCATATGTTCCTCGGTAGTAGAACCCGAGAGCAAAAGAAGAACAATGCTAATAAATTCTTTGTTTCCGAATGGGTATATCCTCAGACACTTGCCGTGCTCAAAACCAAAGCCGAGGGCTTGGGAGTAGAGATTATTACAGGAGACCACCATACGCACACATTTGATGAAAGCTACTTCGGTGCACTGTTCCAAAATCCAGGCAAGAATGGAGTGGTTGCTGATTATTCAGAGATTATTTCCAAGCTCAAAACCCTCGATTTGCAGGTGGCAATGGCTTGTGATATCCTCTCCCTTGTAAAACTCAAATCCCCTGCTTCTATGGGGGCAGACTGTGCGGTGGGTACCACCCAAAGATTCGGGATTCCTATGGGATATGGAGGTCCGCACGCTGCTTACTTCGCTTGCAAGGAAGATTATAAAAGAGAAATTCCTGGAAGAATCATCGGAATATCTCAAGATGCTTACGGTGGCAGGGCTCTTCGGATGGCACTACAAACTCGTGAGCAGCACATCAAGAGAGAGAAAGCTACTTCCAACATCTGTACAGCGCAGGTACTCCTCGCCGTAATGGCAGGTATGTATGTGGTTTATCACGGTGCTGATGGATTAAGATTCATCGCTGACCAAATTCATTATAAAACCAGAACGCTTGCCGATGCTCTAAAAACCATAGGCTATAATGTGGTAGATGAGCCAACTTTTGATACCGTAAAAATCAAAATAGCCGAAGAGGATAAATTCAGCCTGCAACAAACATTAAAAGACCAGAAAATCAACCTCAACTTCTTCTCCGAAGGGGTGGTGAGCATTGCATTAGATGAAACCTCCACTTTGGATAAGATGCAAAAACTGCTCGATGTATTAGCAAGATACCTTAACAAGCAGGCGTTTAAATTAGAACTAAAAGAAGAGACCAATATTCCATCTGATTTATTGAGGAATGATGACATTCTTACTCAAGAGGTATTTAATAAATACCACACAGAGACCGAGCTGATGAGGTACATCAAAAAATTAGAGCGGAAAGACATCTCGCTTGTGCATTCTATGATTTCCCTCGGCTCGTGCACAATGAAGCTCAATGCCGCTACCGAAATGCTCCCTCTTTCGTGGTCCGAATGGGGAAACATCCACCCATTTGTCCCTACCGAGCAGGCAGGAGGCTATCAACAGCTCATTAAAGAATTAGAAAAAGACCTCGCCGAGATTACAGGCTTCGCTGGTGCTTCTCTCCAGCCTAATTCTGGGGCACAAGGCGAGTATGCCGGGCTAATGGTCATCAGAGAATACCATAAATCGCAAGGAAATGGGCACAGGAACATCGTTCTCATCCCACAATCGGCGCACGGAACCAATCCCGCTTCTGCCATTATGGCAGGGATGAAAGTCGTCGTAGTAAAAAACAATGAAAGAGGAGAGATTGACTTTGAAGACCTCAAAGCAAAGGCAGAAGAGCACAAAGAACACCTCTCTGCAGTGATGATTACCTACCCTTCCACCTACGGTTTCTTCGATTCTAATGTAAAGGATATTATCAACCTCATACATTCGCTCGGTGGGCAGGTCTATATGGACGGTGCCAATATGAATGCACAGGTGGGCTACACAAGTCCTGGATATATCGGAGCAGATGTCTGTCACCTCAACCTTCACAAGACCTTCGCAATACCTCACGGCGGCGGCGGACCAGGCGTGGGGCCTATCTGCGTAGCAAAACACCTCGTCCCATTCCTCCCATCAAACCCTAATCTTAAAGTGGGCGGCACAAATGCCATCAGTGCCATTTCTTCAGCACCGTATGGCTCCGCTCTCGTGCTCAATATCACATACGCTTACATCAAAATGATGGGCACAGCAGGGCTGAAAAAGGCTACCGAACACGCAATACTCAATGCCAACTACCTGAAAGAAGTTCTCGCCGAGCACTTCCCTATCCTCTATGCCAATGAGCAAGGCAGAGTAGCTCACGAGTGTATCGTGGATTTCCGACCGTTCAAATCTTACGGAATAGAGGTGGGCGATGTAGCAAAACGGCTAATGGACTACGGTTTCCACGCGCCTACGGTGAGCTTCCCAGTGGCAGGAACCCTGATGATAGAGCCTACCGAGTCCGAAAGCAAAGCCGAAATCGATAGATTCGCAGAAGCTCTTATCAATATCAAGAAAGAGATTGATGAAATAGCCAACGGCACCGCTGATAAGGAAAATAATGTCCTCAAAAATGCACCTCATACCGAGCAGATCGTTATCTCCGACCGATGGGATAAACCTTACAGCAGAGAAAAGGCAGCCTACCCTCTCGAATGGGTGAGGGAGAACAAAGTCTTCGCTTCCGTATCTCGTGTGGATGATGCCTATGGCGACAGAAACCTCATCTGCACCTGCAATCCAATAGAAGCTTATCTTTAAAAGAGGCATTGCCTAAACCCTCGAGCCAAAGCTTTCGCTTCGGCTCGTTTTTTTTTTATCTCAAAAGAGAAAGCAAATCATATTAACCAAACACCCCCTTGACTGGTAGGGCGCATTTCATCACTGGTAAGGCGTGTTTCATCACTGGTAGGGTGTATTTCACGACTGGTAGGGTGTTTTTCGCAACTGGTAGGGTATTTTTTTTTAAGAAAATACGAATAAAATGGGAGAATAATTAGAAAAAAAATAAAAAGAGAATAAAGAATTTTAAGTCCACTAAGGTATGTTTCATCACTGGTAAGGTCAATTTTATACCCCTCATAGCATCTTTTAACCTACTTATATAAAACAATTGGCTCGGTGATGATAAATACCATCAATACCGAGCCAATAAACTAAGCAAGATAATAGAATATAGCAATATGAGAGGCGCCCAACAGCTCCCTACACGATAAGTTCCGCTAAAACTTAAACCTAAACCCGAGCATACCTCGGATACCTTGATTGGGAGCATAGATATAATCTGGGCTAAACTCTAAACCGTGAGGGTTAGGTACGCCTCGGTTATCAAACGGGTCTTCTGCGCGGGAGATAAGGAACGGAAGGTTCTTTGCTGGCGTCCAATCCAGCAAGTTTTTTACCCCTGCGTAGATCTCCCAGTTCTTAATGCCCTCGTAAGTAAACATTATGTTCTGAAGACTAAACCAAGGAGAGTATTGCGGGCGTGGGTCATCATCACCAGCAAGGGCGAGCTTCATCGGGCTATACACATTACCCGTGTAAGCGATATTGAGGTGGATGGGCTTTATCTCGTAAGAGACCGTCCAAGTCCCAGAGAACTTCTCCGAGAATTCTATTCGGGTGGTTACATCATCTTCAGTTTTGGTATTCTCCATTTGAGTAACGCCAAGGTTCATACGAAGCCCATTCGCAAGCGCAAGATCTACATTAAAGGACAGCCCTTTGCTGAGAGAGGTAGTATTCTCATTATCATAGATGAGAAGGTTGTTTGAAGCATCAAACTTAGGAACGATACTGTTGTTGATAAAGGTATAAAATGCCGTAGCATCGAGCCCAAGGATAGAACCAGAATCAAAATAAATCTTTTTATTATAGTTAAGGTTTGCGCTGTAAGATTTCTCTGGTTTTATATCATTTTTGAAGACTACTCTTCTACCGCCCGTCATCGCGGCGTGCTCTTCAGTAAAGATACTCGCCACGCGATAGCCCGTACCAGCATTTAAACGGAGGAGGTTGGTCTCCCCAAACTTCCATTTGTAGGCGAGCCTTGGGGTGAGGATATTCCCGTGCACATTATTGTGGTCATACCGCAGCCCAAGTAGGAGTTTATGCTTGTCATTAAAGCTGATTTCATCCTGAACGAAGACGCCCGGAAGCCATATTTTCTGATGATCATTCACGATAATGGGATCACCCGTATGTACATCCGTAGCCTGCACAGTAGCATCATAATAAGTATATCTAAGCGCAGCACCAAAGAGTAAATCGTGAGCACCAAGCTTCTTATCCCAAGTGAGCTGCCCAAATCCGATCTTCTGATCAGCCATATAAGGTCTGTCGCCATAGAAACTGTTTTGCTCGTGGTTACTAAAAGAGAACATCAGGAACATTTTCTCTTCCAAAGGGAGCTGGTAGTTACCGAGAATCTCCGCTCTATTGGTATAAATGCTTTCGGCATAGACCTCATCCCCACCGCGGTGCTCTTTCTTCCAGTTCATCTCTCCCCCCACTCTGTCTTCATAAAGATACCTTCCCGCAATGCTAAACAGGCGGTTATCTTTCCTATGGATATTCCACTTTTGGAATACGGAGATTCGGTCTTGGAGGGTTACATCCATAAAATTATCGTTATTCTTATCTACCCTGTTCTGGAAATTGAAATAATTAATCCCCGTAAGTACATCTACCTTTTTGCCTATATTGAATTTAACGCCAAGATCGGCAGTATTCTCAAGCCAAGTCGTCGTACTGAAATCCGCAGATACAGTAGGCGCATTCTTAGGACTTTTAGTGATGATGTTAATAAGCCCGCCCATAGCCTCACTCCCGTAAAGAGATGATGCAGGACCTTTTACGATTTCTACCCTGTCGATAAGCGCACTCGGTATCCCCGAAAAGCCATACACCGCCCCCAATGAGCTTACGATAGGCATCCCATCGATAAGTACCATCGTATTAGGACCATCAAGACCATTGATTCTGATATCCCCCGTGTTACATACCGCACAGTTGAGTTTCGGATGTACGCCATTCACATTCTGGAGGGCATCAAACAAGCTGGGGGTGGGGTTCTTTCTGAGATATCCTGCTGGATAAACCTCTACGGGAACAGGGCTATCCAACCTTTTTACAGACTTCATCGTACCTGTTATTACGACCTCATCTATAAATTTTGATTTACTTAAGCTATCAGTCTTTGTCTCTTGACTGTAAAACACCGCAGGTGTCAATAAGCAGGAAAGAAGTATTTTTTTCATTGTTATAAATTTAAAAAGTTAGGCAAAACTAATAAATTTAATGCTAATATGAAAGAAACTGCCAATAGCAGTGGTATAAATAACCCTGTAATCCCTTGTATAAGTGATGAATATTAACACAAAAAAAAGTTAATTTTTCTTTTTAAGGATTGACTTTGGCTAATGGAGTTATAGTTTTCATCTCACCAAAAAATTTGAAAGGATTTCCCTTCCCCGCGGAGTTAAAATGCTTTCAGGATGATACTGTACCCCGTGCAGATCATAAACTTTATGCCTTAAAGACATCAAAATTCCCTTATCATCTACCGATGTAACTTCCAATTCTCCTGGAAAGCCCTCTGGATTTACTGCCCAAGAATGATACCTGCCCACTTCCAAGACCTTTGGAAGCCCATCAAAAATATAATCCTCCTCTATCTGATAAGTCTGGGTAGCTACGCCGTGATAAATCTCCGAAAGATGAATAAGACTCCCTCCAAATGCCTCAGCAATGGCTTGCTGACCAAGGCAAACGCCCAAAATAGACTTAATAGGTGCGTAAGTTTTAATCACCTCCAGTAAAATTCCTGCCTCATTCGGAACACCAGGACCAGGCGATAAAACAATCTTATCATACCTGCCGATATCTTCTATTGAGATTTCATCATTCTTAAAGACATCAACCCCATTTCCTGTAATCTGCTCCATTATCTGAACCAGATTATAGGTAAAGCTATCATAATTATCAAAAACAAGAATTTTCATTATCTACGCTTATATAAAACCACCCGCAAAGGCAATTGTAGCAGAGTAGGCACACTGTAGCCAGTGGGGCATTTGCCACAAACTCACTTCCTAAAGCCTGCGGCTTATGCCTATCGCCACCGCAGAAAGCACAAGAAAGAGGATAAAGGAGATTAGGGAGAGGGTTTTCCCTGTTTCTATTACTTTGGGTGCGAAGGTCATTTTCAGGCTGTGCTCGCCAGCGGGTACATAGACCGCACGGAGGAGGTAGTTCGCTTTTATGTAGGGCACTTCCTTCCCGTCGAGGAGCATTGTCCAGCCGTGAGGGTAATACACTTCGGAGAAGACTGCCAGCTGTGGGGTTTGGGATTGGGTTTTTAGCTCCATAGCATTCGGCTGATAGCTGATGAGCTCGATGCTTGCGGTGCTATCGGCTTTCAGCGGCTTCCCTTTGAAGTAGCTTTTATCTTCTTCGGAGATGATTGCCTGGCGCTTGGTAATCGTCTTCCCAATCAGGTCAATCTCCTCATTAGGCGTTTTTGCAAACTTAAGATCGGAGACAAACCACGCATTACCGTTGGAGAGCGGGTTAATCTGCACTTGTGGCTCCGCAAGGCTACCTCCGACTATATATTTTACATTGAGCATATTGAGGATTTCGGGGATTTGCTGCTGCCTAAGGCTATTCTCAGAGTAGAAATATTCATTGATAAGGTCATCATAGCGGCGGAGCTTTACAGCGTGGTAGCCCCCAATGGAGGACTTGAAGTAAGAGGTATTGGTCTCGCTAAATGCACCGAGCGTTTGGTTAAAAATCCTGTAATGCCCCTTATCCTTCTCGGCAATCGTCTCCAAAGTCTTGTTGAGATTCGCCGCACGGAGCATAGACTGGAGGTTAGGGTTTTCCCCTGCTTTCTCTATGAGCAGGTCGGTAACTTCGGTTTGGAAGGGGTTCTGCGCAAAGACTTTATCTACGAAATTATCACTGTTGAGGTATCGCCTATTGACCGTCCATAGGTCAAACACACTCACCACTCCGATGATGAGCAGGGCTACATCCGTACTGATTTTCTTCTTTAATGCAAAGTAAATCGCCCCAGCGGTGAGGAGTACGAAGATTATCGCCTTTATGGCATCTTCCCTGAACATTTTGTATCGGGCATACCAAGAAATCTACTATATAGGGTGGGAGATAGGCGTTTTCATTCGCTGTACTGAACCCGAGAATAGATTTCCCCAAGAGGAGGAGAATGAGGGTAGCCCCCACCACAGAAGCCGTGATGTAGAGTAGCTTTTTTATAGCTGATGAATGGCTTTCGGCTGAGGTTTCATCCTTTCTATTGAGGATTTGATACAGGCCGATTATCCCTATCAGTGGGAAGAGGAGCTCTACCACCACGAGGATGGATGATGGCGCCCTGAACTTGTTATAAAACGGCACGAAATCTATAAAGAAATCGGAGAGAAAGAGGAAGTTTGCCCCCCACGCCAGCATTATGCTCAGTGCAGATGCTCCGAGTACCCAGTACCTGTATTTCTTTGGTGCGAAGAAGAACCCGAGTATCGCGAGAAAGACAACCACCCCCCCTTGATAGGCAGGCCCAGAAGTCATCGGCTGATCTCCCCAGTAGGTAATGCTCCCCAGACCTTTGGAGATTTGCTTCATCGTTCGGTTATAGTCCTCTTCATCGGTAATATTTTGCTCTAATAGCCCTTTCAGCCCTTCGGTAATCTCCTCTGCGCCTTGTTCATTGCTCGCCCCTCCCATTAGTCTTGGGATAAAGAGGTTTAAAGTCTCCGCCTTTCCATAGGACCACGCGAGGATGCTCTCTTTATCCATCCCCGATTTCTCGGCGGTATGCTTTTCATTATTTAATAGCTGCTTCCCTCTTACGGTTTCCTTTATATATTCGGAATTTGCCATTATCCTTTGGGAATTCATCCCCACCCCTAAAACACAAGCCAAACCAACCAATCCTGTGGAGATAAGGAAGTGCTTAAGGTGGGTTCTCTTCATCACCACTCTAATAAGCTCGGAGATGAAAAGGAATGCGAGCGCCAGGAAGAGGTAATAAGTCATCTGCGGGTGGTTGGCAGCAATCTGCAAGCCCATAAACAAGGAGGTAATGATAAAGCCCAGCGCATATTTCTGCCGAATATAAATCAGGAGAATGCCCGCTACAAGCGGTGCGAAGTAGGCAATGGTATGTACCTTACCATTATGCCCCGCCCCGATGATGATATAGAAATAGGTAGAAAGCCCAAAGAACAAAGCGCCCAGCAGAGCGTATTTCCAGTTGTTCTTCAAGCATACCATACCGAGCAGGAAGAAGCCCGAAAAGAGGAGGAATAAGTAATTAACAGGCTTTGGGAAGATATTGAACAAGCCATCTATCTTCTTAATAATATCTCCTCTGAACTGCGCCCCCATCTGGTAGGTAGGCATACCGCCAAACATAGCATCTGACCAGTAAGTCTCTTCATCTTGGCTGGCTCTATAATCGAGGAGCTCTTTTGCTCCGCCTTTGTACTGCACAATGTCTGGCTGATACAGCTCCTTGCCCGTAAGCACAGGATGAGCATAAACAAAAGCAATGATGATAAATACCACAAGACTGGCAATGATGTATATGAGGTTTTTGTACTTCCCAAGCATAATTAATTCTTTTTAAATGATAATATTAAGTCCTATAACAAAAAGAGGAAATCACTTTTCCTCTTTTATCTCTTCGTAATCTACGGTCTCGGCATCCCAGTTAAGGTTCTCACTTTTTGGATTGTTCTTTTTCTGGGTTTGCGGAGCTTCATTCCACTTCTTCTGGTGCGGATACTTATTATAAAAGCTATTAAAGAATAACCTTTTGAGGATGTTCCACACAAAGAATATAATAATCGTAGAGAGGATGAGTTTTAAAAGCCACATTGTATCTTCAAATTATTTTGTTGGTTGAGCCGTATCCCTATTAAACTAAGGATTAACGGAGATGGTAGAGTTGGTTACTGAGGACATAGACTCGGTTTGCTTACCATCGGTCATAGACTCGGTTTGAGTAGATTTCACACTGATGGTTTGGTTCTTTATCCAGCCTGTTTTCTGGTCAAATGATATCGTTCCCGACTGCTGCAGCTCCGAGCTTAGAGAATGCGTAAGCCCATTCTGAGATTGCTTATCGGTTTGCCTCGGTATTCCTCCACTTATGCTGATGGTTACAACTCCATTTTCTACACTTTTTAAAGTATAAGCAGTGGTGATTTTCACTTTTCCATCAGGGGAGATGTTCTCAGACTTCGTCCATTTAGCTCCTACTTTTGCTCCTGTTTCGGGGAGAACTAAAATATTCTTAGAGAACTGATCTTTGAGGATTTTCTCATTAAACCCTGCTTTCGTTTGCTCAAGGAGCTGCTTCTTTACCTCTGCATCTTTGGTTAATGTACCAATAGTTGTGGATATTTTAGTGTAGATAGGCTCAAAGCCAGAGATTGAAAGGATTTTCCCAGAGGTTTCCATCTTCATTTTGAGCTGATTTCCTGTGAGGGCTTTATCTACCGTCCATTTATTCTTAAGCCCCTCTTCTTTCGGTGCAGAGGCTTTGGTATCTACGATTACGGATTTTCCTTTATTGGACTGTGAAGACCTTTTGCTCACAAAATTGATGGTGATTTCATAAACATTGTCCTTAATATCATCTACGGTAAAGGCTACTTCATCGGAGCTTTCGCTCGTAATGCTTTCCGATTGCCCATTCGGAGCCGTGATTTTCATTATATCTTTCTGCAAAGTAGTGAATGGGTAAGTATGCCCTTTCTCCAAAAGGAAAGACTGCTTGTATGCCCCTGCGGAATCTATATCTATCGCAAGGATTTCCTTTACGGGTGCTGCCTCTTCTCTTTCTTGTTCTGCGGACTCTGTGGCTGTAGTTTCTGTTTTATTTTCTGTGGCTTTCTCTGTTTTTGCATCTTTATCTTTATTACAGGAAACCATCGTTAATACAGCGATTGCTACAATACTTATTTTTTTCATCTTTTTATTTCAATTAAAGAGGCTTAGCCTCAGTTTTATCATTTATTCTGTTATTTTTTTTAATTGATTATTCTCTGTCTTAAAACCTCATAGAGTACAGCTCCACAGGCTACAGATACATTGAGGGACTGTGTCTTGCCTTCTATTGGGAGCTTTATTTTCTCATCAGAATGGTGCAGAACTTCTTTGGAAATGCCCGTCTCTTCATTTCCCATAACGATTGCACAAGGCTCTCGAAAGTCGGTTTCATAGACCGTCTTCTGTGCTTTCTCAGTGGAAGCAAAGACCAAAATACCTGATTGCTGAAGATAATCTACCGTATGAGCAAGATTCTTCTCTTTACAGATTTTCACATTATAAATCGCTCCTGCGGAGGTCTTTATCGCATCTGAGTTAATAGGTGCCGCACCCTTATCTGGGATAATAATAGCATCTACACCTACGCACTCTGCTGTTCGGCATATCGCTCCAAAATTTCTCACATCGGTAAGCCTATCTAAAACAAGGAGGAAAGGTGTCTTCCCCTCTTCAAATAGCTGAGGAACGAGGTCTTCTATCTTATAAAAAGCAATATCGGTAGTAAAAGCCACTACGCCTTGGTGATTCTTTCGAGTGATACGGTTGAGCTTTTCTACTGGAACATAATTCGGACGAATACCCGCCTTAGAAAGTTGCTTCTTAAGCTCAGCTACAATATCTCCCTGTAATCCATTCTGTATAAATATTTTGTCTATGGTTTTTCCTGCTTCTATCGCCTCCATCACGGGGCGAAGCCCAAATATAAAATCGTCTTTCATTCTATCAAGCCCTGATTAATATTTCTCTCCTAAAATTGCTCTTTTCTGTGCCATCACATAGCCATAATGCAGGCTCTCGTGCATATTATTAAAAATAATGGCATCTTGAATTTTCTTTAAATCTAAACCAAAACTCGTGCTGTAAGGTCTATAGTCTGAGAATATCCCCTCATCATAGTTCTTTACCAAAACCTTTGAAGTTTCAATGAGAATAAAGTCCAGATTCTGCACATCTTCCTGCGATATATCCAAGTTAGGAAGCGTTCCTTTTTTATAGTTTTCTATCCAAACGGTATCAATGACGAATTCATTTCCACTGAGGTAATAATGTAAAAGCTGCTGAGTAGCTACACAATGAGCAATATTCCAAAATATGTTGTTATTAAAGCCATCAGGTATCATTGTAAGCTCTTCAAGAGAAGTTTTGCGGAGGATTTCCTGCAAATTTTCCCTCACCTGCCGATGGGCTAGAAAATGATAATTCATCACAGATTTGTTTAAACGCCCAAAAGTAGTTCATTTAGTTGGCTCAAACCAAAAAACAAAGCTGAAGAATATAATGATAGCTAAAATTTTAACTTATATTATCATTTGCCTGCGGATATCTTAAAATAATTTATTGATTTAGATAGAAATAAAATTCCTATTACAGGGAAATTTTTACATAAAAAAGAGAAGAGTCACAGCATAAAATCCAAAGAAGAGTAAAAAAACAAAAGCCTTCCAAAAAATATAAGATTCCAATGATAAAAAATTAAAATCCTTTTCCACGCTATCAAGAGTGATTAATTATATTTCATTTAAAATAAACACTTTACACTACATTGTTTAATTAAAAACAGAAGAAAAATAAGAATTATAGCTCTTTTTGTATTTGTCTATCGTAGTTTCCTAATCCTGTGGAAAACTTTTATACACACAAGGGTTTTACGAGGCGATTTATTTATACTTTTGTGGTTCAAATGCTGCAATTAAACCATTGCAAACTATCATTACATGCTTCAATTATTGAAGGATTTTTTATTAATACATTATATTT
>ERZ773068.855-NODE-855-length-15641-cov-8.875337_pt1 | contig 15641 bp, 13 predicted proteins | sample MGYA00580620_ERZ773068 | MGnify/ENA primary metagenome ERZ773068 (study PRJEB29015, sample SAMEA2737983) | human oral metagenome | biome: human oral; feature: human-associated habitat; material: dental | place: China | collected 2101 ... | reverse complement strand
TGGCGGAAGCCATTAAAGTATTAAACAAAGTCCAAGAAAAATTCGGTTTTAAACTTAATTTCAACGAGTTTTATGTGGGTGGTGCTGCAATCGATAATTGCGGTTGCCCATTACCGGCAGATACCCTAAAAGGCTGTGAAGAGGCCGATGCAATTTTATTCGGCTCCGTGGGTGGCCCTAAATGGACAAATTTACCACCGGATCAACAACCGGAACGCGGTGCGTTATTACCATTGCGTAAACATTTCAAATTATACTGTAACCTTCGCCCGGCAACCCTTTATAAAGGGTTGGAAAAATTCTGCCCTTTACGCGCAGACATCGCAGCGAAAGGATTTGATATGGTGGTTGTACGCGAATTAACAGGCGGGATTTATTTCGGTCAGCCTAAAGGTCGTGAAGGTGAAGGCGCACAAACCAAAGCATTCGATACCGAAGTCTATTACAAATATGAAATCGAGCGCATTGCACGTGCTGCTTTTGATGCGGCAATGAAACGTCGTAAACACGTGACCTCTGTGGATAAAGCCAACGTATTACAAGCCTCTATTTTATGGCGTGAAACCGTGACCGAAGTGGCTAAAGACTATCCTGAAGTCACCTTAGATCACATTTATATCGACAACGCGACCATGCAGTTAATTAAAGCGCCTGAGTCTTTCGATGTGCTCCTCTGCTCCAACATTTTCGGCGATATTATTTCTGATGAAGCGGCGATGATCACAGGTTCTATGGGCATGTTGCCATCCGCTAGCTTAAATGAAGAAGGTTTCGGTTTATATGAACCGGCAGGCGGTTCTGCACCAGATATCGCAGGCAAAGGCATTGCCAACCCAATCGCACAAATTCTTTCTGCCGCGATGATGTTGCGTTACAGCTTCAACTTAAATGATGCGGCAGATGCGATTGAAAATGCGGTACAAAAAGTCTTAGCGAATGGTCACCGTACCGGCGATTTAGCCGATGACTCAGCCCCTGTTTCAACGGCAGAAATGGGTACATTGATTGCTGACGCAATCTAATAAAAAACAATTAAAGTGCGGTTCAAAAAAACTCCCACAAAAAGCAACGCTTTTTGAACGTTGGCTCTGCCAACGGCTCCGAAGGAGCGAGTAAATCTTCAGAATTTACGAGTAATATTTTAACCGCACTTACTACTCTAACGAATTGAGAAAAATTATGGCAAAAACTCTTTACGAAAAATTATTCGATGCCCATGTGGTGTACGAAGCCAAAGGCGAAACGCCGATTTTGTATATTAACCGTCATTTAATCCATGAAGTGACCAGCCCACAAGCCTTTGATGGTTTACGTGTCGCGGGTCGTCAAGTACGTCAAGTAAGTAAAACTTTCGGTACCATGGATCACAGTATTTCTACTCAAGTACGCGATGTGAATAAACTTGAAGGCCAAGCGAAAATTCAAGTATTGGAGCTTGCAAAAAACACTAAAGCGACCGGTATTCAATTATTCGACATGACCACAAAAGAACAAGGTATCGTGCATGTGATGGGACCGGAACAAGGCTTAACCTTACCGGGTATGACGATCGTCTGCGGTGACTCTCATACCGCTACTCACGGCGCCTTTGGTGCTTTGGCATTTGGTATCGGCACCTCCGAAGTAGAACACGTGTTAGCAACGCAAACCTTAAAACAAGCCCGTGCAAAAAGCATGAAAATTGAAGTGCGTGGCAAAGTAGCGCCGGGCATTACCGCAAAAGATATCATTCTTGCCATCATAGGTAAAACTACTATGGCGGGCGGTACAGGCCATGTAGTGGAATTCTGCGGTGAGGCTATTCGCGATCTTTCTATGGAGGGGCGTATGACGGTTTGTAATATGGCGATTGAAATGGGCGCGAAAGCCGGTTTAATCGCACCGGATGAAACGACTTTTGAATACTTAAAAGGCCGCCCACACGCACCGAAAGGTAAAGATTGGGAGGATGCAGTCGCTTATTGGAAAACCTTAAAATCCGATGATGACGCGAAATTTGACACAGTCATCACATTAGAAGCCAAAGATATTGCACCGCAAGTCACTTGGGGCACGAATCCTGGGCAAGTAATCGGCATCGATCAACGCGTACCAAATCCAGCAGAAATGACGGATCCCGTCACTCGCGCCTCTGCTGAAAAAGCCTTGACTTATATTGGCTTAGAAGCGAATACCGATTTAAAAGAGATTACTGTGGATCAAGTATTTATCGGTTCTTGTACCAATGCGCGTATCGAAGACTTACGCGCTGCAGCAGCGGTGATGAAAGGACGCAAAAAAGCCGATAACGTAAAACGCATTTTAGTGGTACCGGGTTCCGGTTTAGTGAAAGAACAAGCAGAAAAAGAAGGCTTGGATAAAATCTTTATCGAAGCAGGTGCAGAATGGCGTAATCCGGGTTGTTCCATGTGTTTAGGAATGAACGATGACCGTTTAGGCGAATGGGAACGTTGTGCTTCCACTTCGAACCGTAACTTTGAAGGTCGCCAAGGTCGCAATGGTCGCACTCACTTAGTGAGCCCAGCCATGGCAGCCGCAGCGGGAATGTTCGGTAAATTCGTTGATATTCGTGAAGTGGCATTAAATTAAGGCCTAAAGAAGAGGAAAAAGAAAAATGGCAGGATTCAAACAACTTTCAGGCTTAGTAGTGCCATTGGATGCCGCGAATGTGGACACAGATGCGATTATTCCAAAACAATTTTTACAAGCCATTACCCGCGTAGGTTTCGGCAAACACTTATTTCATGAATGGCGTTATTTGGATGTAGAAGGCACTAAACCGAATCCGGAATTTGTGCTGAATTATCCACAATATCAAGGCGCGACCATTTTATTAGCGCGCAAAAATCTTGGTTGTGGCTCGTCCCGTGAACACGCACCTTGGGCGCTTGCCGATTATGGTTTCAAAGTGATGATCGCACCAAGTTTTGCGGATATTTTCTACAACAACAGCTTAAATAATCACATGTTACCGATTCGTTTAAGCGAAGAAGAAGTAGAAGAAATCTTCCAATGGGTGTGGGCAAATGAAGGCAAACAAATCCATGTGGATTTGGAAGACATGACTGTAACCGTAGGCGACAAAGTGTATCACTTTGAACTGGATGAATTCCGCCGTCATTGTTTGTTAAACGGCTTGGATAATATCGGTTTAACCCTTCAACACGAAGACAAAATCGCAGAATACGAAAGTAAAATTCCGGCATTCTTGCGTTAACTTTTTATCACTCGGAAAACAGATATTTTCTGCGCTAAAAGGCGGACAATTTGTCCGCCTTCTTTTCTCAAAAACACGTCAAAAACCGACCGCACTTTATGTGCTTTTTCTCGCCTTAACAAACAACAACACCGGGCGATGTTGTAAATCTTTAAATTCATCCTGCCATTGCGGTTGGTCTGCAAGCATTGGCTCCGACATTTGCTCAATGTGAAAACCGGCGGAAATCAGGTTGTTGATGATGGTTGCCGTGGTGCGATGATAGGTAGTGAAAGGCTGTTTAAACCAGTTGCGTTGGCGCTCACCTTCATCCCGATAGAAATTCAGACGATAGGCAATTTGTTGTTTTTGCGCGTCTTTTTCCCAACGTTCGCCCCCTTGATAGCAGGTCACAATAGGATGCTCTTGAGAGAAAACCAATTGTCCGTTTGGTTTCAGTTTGGCATGAATTTTTGCTAATAAGGCAGGAAAATCCTGCACATAATGAAAAGCAAAGGAACTGGTGATTAAATCAAAACCGCCCTCATTTAACTGTTCTAAACGTTCCATGGGGGCTTGCTCCAGTAAAAAGTGCGGTCGAAATTCTGCGAGATTTTTTGCCGCCTGCTGCAACATGGCTTGAGATAAATCGATGCCGGCAACAAACGCCGCGCCCCGTTCTAAATAGAGCTTGAGATGTTCTCCGCAACCACAGCCTAAATCTAAAATACGCTTACCCGACACATCACCGACTAAGCCCAACATAGTGGGCTTTTCGACGATTTCATTTAAGCTGTTCGGGTTGCTACGCAGTTTCTGATACAGGTCGAAAAAACCGTCCTTGTCATACACGCTTTGCTTTTCTTGCATATTATCCTTTGAAGTCGGCAATCCAACCGAACTGCAATGCCACTTGTGCGAAGATATTCAATAACCCGAATAAAATCACGAAATACACCATGAAGTTGCCGCCGTGTACACGATAGGTGGCATTCGGGAATTTTTTGCGGCTGGCTTTTGCCAACAACGCCGGCACGATGGCTGCCCAAATCGTGGCGGCTAAACCTGCGTAACCGATAGCGATAACGAAACCGAATGGGAATTGCAAACTCAGTAATAACGGCGGTAGGAAGGTGACTAATGTCGTTTTCGTGCGTCCTAAGCGGCTGTCATCAAATTTACACAAGTCAGCGATGTAATCGAATAAGCCTAAGGTGACACCAAGGAAAGAACTCGCGATGGCCATGTAGGCAAAGAAATTCAAAATAATACCAATGTAATCCGTTTGGATGTATTTATTCAAGGCTTCTAATAAGGCAGCCACATCACCGCCTTTGGCAATCACCGGTGCAAATTCAGCGCGCGGTAAGTTACCTTGAACGGCAAGCTGCCACAAAATATAAATAATCAATGCCAAACCGGTACCGAGGAAAATAGATTTCATCACGCGCTTGCCGTCACGATCATAGTATTTCACCAAACTCGGGACATTGCCGTGGAAACCGAACGACACCAAACACACCGGAAGTGCGGTCAAAATATAAGGTAAATATTGCTGTTCGCCCTGTGCCATGGTGTTAAGCAACACATCGGCTTTCACCGAACTCAACAAACCGGAGGTGGAAAGGAAGAAAGAAATGATCATACCGGCAATTAACACCGTACTAAAACGGTCAACCGCTTTGGTAGAGAACCACACAAACGCCGCCAACACAAAACAGAAAATCAAGGAGCCTGCAGTGCGCCCCACTTCCACGTTTTCACCTAACTGATTCAGGAAACTTTCCGTGATGCTACCGCCGGAAGTGATATAAGCATAAGTGAGAATGTAAAGTACAAAGGCGACAGACAAACCATTAATCACATTCCAGCCTTTGCCTAATAAATCCGTTACGATGGTGTCGAAACTGGCACCGGTCGGATAATGTAAATTGGCTTCTAAAATCATTAAGCCCGACGTGGTCATACAAAACCAGGTGTAAATCAGAATCGCAATTGAACCGAAAAACCAAACACCGGCAGTAGATGTTGGGTTGGCAAGCATACCGGCACCAATTGCCGTACCTGCAATAATCATCGCGCCACCGAGTAAAGAAGGGCGTTTTTGTGTTGTCATTGTAAAATCCTCTCACAAAATTTTTGGACTATTATAATAGTACAGTAGCAAAAGACAACCGGATTTTATTATGTCGTTTTCCCTCAACTCGACAAATGAAGCCGATTACCGCTATAATTGCAACGTTTATTTAACTCACAAGAAGGAATAACAAATGGGCTTAGAAAGCGTACCGGCAGGTAAAGAATTACCAGATGACATCTATGTTGTTATTGAAATCCCTGCAAACTCTGATCCAATCAAATACGAAGTAGATAAAGAAACTGGCACATTATTTGTAGACCGTTTCATGGCAACCGCGATGTTCTATCCGGCAAACTACGGTTATGTGAACAACACCTTATCTTCTGACGGCGACCCGGTTGACGTATTAGTGCCAACACCGTATCCGTTACAACCTGGCTCCGTTATTCGTTGCCGTCCTGTAGGCGTGTTGAAAATGACCGATGAAGCCGGTGGCGATGCGAAAGTGGTTGCGGTACCACACACTAAATTAAGCAAAGAATACGACCACATCAAAGACGTGGGCGATTTACCGGAATTATTAAAAGCACAAATTAAACACTTCTTCGAAAGCTACAAAGCGTTAGAAGCAGGTAAATGGGTGAAAGTAGAAGGATGGGAAGGCGTTGACGCAGCGCGTAAAGAAATCCTTGATTCATTTGAGCGTGCAAAAAAATAATCAAAAATCACCAAAAAACAGGCCGCATCTTTAAAAAGTGCGGTCTTTTTTACACACAAATCCACGAGGGAAAATCTATGTTCAAATTTGGTAAAACATTAGCATTCGTCTCCATCATCGGTATTTTAAGTGCTTGTGCCGATTCTGCTTCAATCAACCAACAAGCGGCAATGGGCTATCGTCAAATGATCTCCGAGGCAAAAGCGAAGGGGCAATTAGACACCCAATCCCGCACCGCTCAACGAGTACACAAAATTTTCAACAAAATGGTGCCTTATGCCAATGCGGAAAATCACACCGGTCAGCCGTTTAACTGGCAAATCGAAGTGATTAAATCGAAAGAACTTAATGCTTGGGCAATGCCGGGCGGAAAAATGGCGTTTTATACCGGTTTAGTAGAAAGCTTGAATCTCACGGATGATGAAATCGCGACAGTGATGGGGCATGAAATGGCTCACGCCTTAAAAGAACATGGTAAAAAGAAAGCCAATATGGGGCAATTCACTGACGTACTTGCCGGCGTTGCACACGTTGCATTATCCACTCAGATCGGTTCTGACGGAAGCGCTGTTGTCGTTGGCTTAACCAAAGACTGGGCGTTAGATAAACCGTATTCTCGCAGTGCTGAAACAGAAGCGGATGAAGTCGGTTTATTATTAATGGCAAAATCCGGTTACAATCCACAAGCAGCACCGGGATTATGGGACAAAATGCAACAAGCGTCTAAAGGTTCACAAAGTGTGTTGGATAAACTCAGCTCAACCCACCCAAGCGACAAAGATCGCCAAGAAAACTTATTACGCCTCATGCCGGAAGCAATGGCGCTCTATCAGAAAAGCAAACACAGCTAATTTTCTGCATTAAGAGGAAATAAAAAGTGCGGTCAAAAATTTCGGTATTATGTAGCAGTTGCACAAAGATTTAATTTGTTGTTTCTGCTACATTTTCTTATCTTTTATGTACGAAAGGTAAGAATAGTCAATGACAAAACAAAAATCAACTTTGGAAAATGCGCTTGAAGAAGCGATTGAAGAAATTGAAACCGAAAAGAAAGAAATTGCAGCGCAAATCAAGCAACTCCATAAAGAATTAAAAGATCTTGATCAGAAGATTTCAGACTATCGTGTGGCATTAAATCACGCAAAAGGTCGGGAAGAACCGCCTTTACCGTCAAACCCCAAATTTAGAAATCTTCGTTTCCAAACTTCGCCTCAACAGTTGATTGCTCAGGTACTAAAACAAGAGCCATCAAAATGGTTAAGCGTGAAGGAGATTACGTATCAGGCGATGAAGTTAGATGGGCAAGAGATTGAAGAAGTCATACCGTATAAGCAATCACAAACGATTGCTTGTACATTAAACTATTTAAAGTATAAATCGTTAGTGGAAAAATGCTTAATAGATAACTCACAACATTGGCGATTGAGAACACTTGAGCAAGGATAGTAAATAGCGGTAGAAATACCGCTATTTTTGTTTCCATTGCCAGTGAACCTCATTTCGACTGATTTGAACTCTATTAATCCATTCTCTTTTATAAAACTCATTCAGTTGTTTACGAACGGAATCAAGGTGCTTTTCAGATGGTGTATCAGGATTTTGTTCAATATCGAAAATGCGCTGCGTGAGTTCAGCAATTGTAAAGGCTTTATTGGGTGCTTCTCGCATCATTTGTACGATGTATTTACGAATTTTCCCTTTAAAGAGCTTATATTTGGAACGGTACACAAAGTTGTCCGTATTATAAAGGGCTACATCACTTTCCTGCTGCGTAAGCTCAATGGCACGTTTTAATGTGGCAATGTTTGCATCAAGTAAGGCTAGATGATGTAATACCTGTTTACGTTCAAACTCAAATTCTTTGAGCTTCTTATCTAGGTTGTATGCCATATATCTACTGCCAAATCACTTCTTGATGAATAATTTTACGTTGCCAATAACCGCACCATTCATTGTTATCGTTGGTGGTTTTCAAACATCGGCTCAATACATCAATAAACTGTGCTTTATTTGAGGTACGGCGATTGTCCTCACGGTAGGCAATTTCATTAGCATAGTTAAGTAAATATTCGTTGCTGATACGGTGAACTTGCCCGTAATACATACGCTTAAAACGACTGAATAGACTTTCTGCCTGATTGTTTGTTACACCTAAGTCGCTGCGATATTCTTCCTTATGATTGACAGTTCTCAAATCATAGTAGGGTAACAAGACATCATAAGCCGTGCTTTCATCGGTATTGATTTGCGTATTCGGTTTAATGAACTTATCGGCAAAACTTTTCACTACCGATTGCGATTCCGTATGCGCTACAAAAACGTGAGAGCGTTTTGCCCCACAATGCAGCGCATTACTGGCTTTTTCTTCTGGCAAATAATGTTCACGTGCAACCATTACACAACGTTTGTCAGGATTCTGATTTTCCTTTAAGCGATAGTCAATGCGGTCAGATTTCTTATTTGCTTTACGTGGTGAAGGATGAACATAAGTCCCGTCCATATCCACTACACCTGAAAGTGGTTTCATATCACGACTTTCTAATAATGCCTTGCGGAATTTATGTGATAAAACAAATGCCGTGCGAGGATTAAGTTTTGCATTACGTGCTAATTGAAGGGAAGATAAGCCTTTGACGGCATTTACCCACTCCATTAAAGCATAGAGATAAACCTTAATCGGTTTCTTGCGATTGGCAAAAATGGTGCCTGAAGTGACGCTAAAAGTGTGATTACAATGTTTGCAGCGCCATTGTTTACGTGTAGAAATATAATAAGGCTTGTGTTGTACCCCACATTTAGGGCAAGTGATGAACTCTTTTCCACCCCATCTTAATTCACAAAGCAAATCATACGCTTCTTCTTCCGAGAGCTGTGCAATCTCGTAAGAGGAAAGCGTGCGAGCTTTGCTAGAAAGTAAGAAGTGCTGAGTCATCGTCTTATTTAAAATTTATGTTAATAGAGATTTTAAATATGCTCAAACGTGATAAAATGCGTTTAAACTGAAAACAAATATACGCTCATTTGCGTAATTTGTCAATTGTAAATTGAAAATGGGACGCTCAAATGTGCATATCAGAAAGATTGAGACAAGTTTGTGAGGTTAAAAATTGGAAAATTACAGACTTCGCAGAACAAACAGGAATAGCCTATCGCACGATGCAAGGTTACATCGGTGGCGAACGAGAACCCAATGCAGAAGGAATGGCAGGCATTGCTAAAGCTGGAGTGAATTTGAATTGGCTCGTGAGTGGTGAAGGTGAGATGTTTCAGATTGCAACGCAAGAAATTGCGATGTCAGAGCAAGAAAAAAAATTACTCAACAACTATCGCACGATGCCTGAAAACTTAAAAGATGCTTTCTCAATTTCTTTTAAAGAAATTTCAAATAGACGATAAATCATACTCGACAAACTAATTTAAGGATCAAAAAAATGAGCCAATCAATCATTGACTTTATAGCACTAGGCATAGAGCACAAACTGATTTCTATTTCATCTGAGAACCGCATCGAATATCTATTCGAACAGCATTCTCGTAACTTTTCTAATCCTGAAGTGCAGGTCCAAGCAGAAGTTTATTGTCGTTTAATTTTGCAATATGGTTATCCAAAAGAACAGATCCGAAATTTTGTTTCAGTAACAATGGGATCAAGCACTAAAGAAGCGGATATTGTGGTTTATAGTGATGCAGAATGCCAACAGCCACATATTTTGGTGGAATGTAAAAAAGCCGAAGTGTCCGAGGCTGAATTTATTCAAGCAGTCAATCAAGCCTATTCTTACGCCTATGCTTTACCAAATAACGTTAAATATATTTGGGTTACATCATCTATCAAAAATGAATATTTTTTAGTTGATAAAAGCAAAGATATACGATCACCTGTACCAGATATCCCTTCTTATGGCATTAATAAACTTGCACCATATAAATTTGTAAAAGATGCAAATGACATTCAAAAAGAAAAGAATACACAACATTTTTTTGATTTAAAAACGGTAAATGAAATTGATTTAACACGTCGATTTAAACAAGCACATAATGCTTTATGGGCTGGGGGGCAATTAAATCCTTCAGAAGCATTTGATGAATTAGATAAATTGATCTTCTGTAAAATATTAGATGAACGAAAATTGCGTAAAAAAGGGGCACCGTATGATTTCCAGATTATTTTAAATTTTGATGAAGGAGATAAAAAATTAGGAATTATTAATAAACAAAAAAACACTGAAGAACTTTATAAACGAGTTACCAACTTATATGAGGAAGGACGAGCTAAAGATCCAGAAGTATTTAAAGATAATATTCGTTTATCGCCTGAACGCGTGCGTACTATTGTTGGCTATTTACAAGATGTAAACCTCAGTAAGACAGATCTAGATAGTAAAGGGCGAGCTTTTGAAACCTTTATGGGATCTTTTTTTAGAGGTGAATTTGGACAATACTTTACACCACGACGAGTAGTGAAATTCATTGTTGATGTTTTACCTATTACGCATGATAGTTTTGTGTTAGATACCAGTTGCGGTAGCGGAGGGTTTTTACTTCACGCTCTAGACAAAATTCGTCGTGAAGCCGATGAATATTATAAAGATGGAACTCCTGAACATCATCGTCATTGGCATGATTTTGCAGAAAAAAAACTTTACGGCATCGAAATCAATGAACAAATTAGCCGTGCTGCCAAAATGAACATGATTATTCATGATGACGGGCATACCAACGTTATTTCTGCTGATGGCTTGTTAAGCGATATAGATTTACAAAATCAAAGCAATAATATTGGTTTCAAATACAATCACTTTGACTTCATCATTACTAATCCACCATTTGGTAGTATTGTTAAGCAAACCGAAAAAGCTTATTTATCTAATTACGGTTTTGGCTTAAAAGATGTTTCTTGGCTGGATATTAAAAAGAGCGATGTAAAAAATCGAGATAGTCAAGCCACCGAAGTGTTATTTATTGAGCAATGCCATAATTTTTTAAAACCAAACGGCTATTTGGCGATTGTCATTCCAGATGGTATTTTAACCAATAGCAGCTTGCAATATGTGCGTGACAGTATTGAAGAAAAATTCCGTATTATCGCAGTAGTTAGCTTACCGCAAACTGCTTTTAAAGCCACAGGTGCAGGCGTAAAAAGTAGTGTGTTATTTTTGCGTAAATACGAACCACACGAAACCAACCGTCTCAGTAATCTGAAAAAAGATATTCAAAATGAAGTCAAAAATACTCACAAATTTGAAACCACTTTAAAAGAATTAGATATTGAGAGAAAAGCTGTCTTAAAAAATGCTACAGGCGTGAATTTTGAAGGTGACTTGAAAGCTTTTAAAGAAACCTCTACTTATAAAGAATGGAAAGATGGCATTAACAGCGAATATGGCGAAAAAATAACTGAACTTAAAGAAACTCTACTGGACGATTACCTTACTAGAAAACGTACCTTATTGCCTGATTATCCGATATTTATGGCAATCGCTGAGCATATTGGATACGACGCAACAGGTAAAGATACCGCTATCAATGAGCTAGATACCATTAGTATAGAATTGGCTCGCTTTATTGAAGGAGTGAACAATGGCGAGTTTTAATTTTCAGTCTGTCTTAATGCATGGGCAAATGTTTTTGGTACAGTCGGTAGAACTGGAGGGACGGCTAGATGCGGGATTTTATCAATATAATCGTAACGATATTGATACTGTTAAATTATCTAGCTTAATTCGAATACAAGGTGGGAAAAGATTACCGCAAGGTGAAAATTATTCTGAAACGAGTACGGATTATTTATATTTTAGAGTCAGCGATATGACCGAATATCAATCAACTTGTTTTGATAACTGTAAATTTATATCAGAAAAAATTTATTTAGCCCTAAAAAGGTACGAATTATTTGAAAATGAATTAATTATCTCTATTGCAGGAACAATTGGAAAGGTTCAAGTTGTAGATAATTTTCCGAAGGACAAGAAAATTATTCTCACAGAAAATTGTGCTAAATTGTCAATAAAAGATCGCTCTAAATTATTACCTGAATATTTGGATTTGATACTTAAAACCGATTTTGTGCAGCAGCAAATTTTTGTTTCTAGCATCCAAACAACCATCCCTAAGTTAGGGCTGGATAAGATTTTATCTTTGAAAATTCCTAAAATTCCACATATTAGAAAACAAGAAAGCATTGTAGCATTAATGAATAAATCTGTTTTGACTAAAGTAAGAACGGATAAACAAGCCCAAACCCTATTAAACAGTATTAATGATTATTTATTAAATGAATTACAGATTGAATTACCACAGACTGATAACAGTTTAGAAAATCGTATTTTTACCGTACAGATGAATGAAATATCAGGTGGGCAATTTGATGCACAAAGCCAGTTTAATAAACATTACCGTATTCAAGGTGGTAAATATAAAAATGAGCAGTTAAATAAATTAGCTATTCTACAAAAAGGACAAAGTATTACGTCTGATGAAGTGATAGAGGGAGATTATCCTGTGATCGCAGGAGGTCAGAGTAGCCCCTATAACCACTATATTGCTAACCATAACGGTAATGTGATTACTGTGAGTGCCAGTGGTGCATACTCGGGCTATGTGTGGTATCACGATTATCCGATTTTTGCATCTGATTGCACAATGGTTTTTTCTCGAAATGAAGATAGAATTTCAACGGAATTTTTAGCTGAAATATTAAAACTAAAACAGCAAGAAATTTACTTATTACAAAAGGGGGCTGGACAACCTCACGTTTACGCTAGTGATTTGGAGAAATTAGAAATTCCTGTTCCCCCTTTAGTAACTCAGAAAAAAATTATTAACCATATTCGTCAAATTCGTCAAACTGCTATCAATTTACAAATTGATGCCAATAATGAGCTAATGCAAACCAAAGCGAATATAGAGAAAATGATTTTAGGAGCATCATAATATGATATTAACAGGTATCTTAGAACGATCTTTAGGTAACTTTACCTGCTTACGAGGTTATGCAAGTTTAAAAGAATTAGCTAAAATTTCAGAAGCTAATGAGACTTATCAGCGAGCACTCAACAAACAGCATGTAAAAGAAATTCAAGATTACTATGACTTTGGAGAATATTTATTCTTTCCTGAAGTAATACTAGGTTATACATTAAAAAATGATGATGGAATTTCTTTAGATATGAATACCCCATTTGTAGCGGTGGATAAAGAAAAGAATAAATCTTCATTAATCAAAATTACTCATGTGAAACCTACACAAAAAATATTTAAAGATCTAAATTTAACGTCAGTAGAAATAAGTGATCATCAAAAAATATTCTTTAGAATTGATGGTAACCATAGATTAAATGCTATAGAAAATAAATTAGGTGAAAAAGATTATCAAGCACCATTTTGCTTAATTTTCTTTTCTGAAGAGGATACAGGATATGAACCTAATCATTTTCAAACACTAAGTACAAACCTACCTGCAAATGCTAAACAGCAAAGAGTTCTTTTTCATTATATTAATTCTCGAGGATTGCCATTAACATCAGAAGAAAACCTAACAGCTATTTTCTCTAAAAATCAGTTTAATGATGATGAAATTAAGAAAACTTTTGGAAAAGAATTTTTGCTTGCTAAAATCTTATATGAAGAAATTGATAAAGACCACATATCAGAAATAGAACAATTTTGCAAAGCAAAAGACTGTTACGCTTCATTTTTAAAAAGTTTATGTAAATTATTAATCACACTATCTGTTCAAAATAATGAAATGGTTAAAATCGTTAAAAAAGGCTTATCAAATTTGAATTTATATCTTATTGAAAACGAAGATATAAAAAATAACCTTTCTGAAAATCTATTGGTTGCTATTTCTTTTTTAGCGATAAAAGAAAATGGAGCAGCACTACAACAATTCATTAGATGGATTAAAAATAAGAAGTTATATGAAGTAAAAGATATTGATACACAAAGCCTTATTGACGTTTTTGAAAAAGCATATAAAACAGAATTAAAGATATTTGTTGCTATGCCCTATTACAATAAAGATACAGTAGATGATTATAACAAAACTCTAGAAGAAGTCTCAAAATATATTAGAGAAGAACACAAAGTGAATATAACCCCTTACCCCATCATGAAAAATTCAGGTGCTTCAACGGACTTAATTCAAGATATTTTTAGAAAAATAGAAGAATGCTCGATATTTATCGCTGACATTACTAATAATAACGCTAATGTCTTGTATGAGCTTGGCTTTGCTAAAGGAAAAGGAAAGGATCGCATTTTGATTTTAAATGAAGACAAAAAAGATAACGAAGTTAAATCTGACTATCAAAATGAGAGTCGTCATTCTTTCAATGGTTATAATAATCTATTTGATATATTAAACAAAAACATATTTGAAATATTACAAAATAAGGGATATATATAATTAGGTGCATCTAATACTCTTTATTTTCTAATTTAACTAACCTAACAATGAGTTGTTTTTTTTATTTGACGAAATATCACAAGTTAGGGATATATTGAAAACTCATTCTTTAGAGAGAAATACCCACCAAGAATGACTACAATTTGCCAGCGAATCAAGGATTTTACCTTTATCCTTCCTTTAAGTAGGAAAGATAGATAAACCGCAAAAATTGAGCATCTCGCACATTATGGGCGAATGCTGCAATGAGTTTATCTAGGCGTTTAGTTCACAAATTTTCTTGTGACAGTACGGTATTCGAGGCATAAACGCTTTGAGCCGATCTGATTTTTCAGATGGGCGTTTTTTTTGTGTCTAGCGTTTAGCAAATTCTCGAATGCCTTGTACTACACAAGGAAATTCTCAATTACTCAACATTTATGGTTTTATGTACTGGTTGATTAGCTGGTAATAATTTGCTTTAAAAGCCATATCTAAAATAGAAAGGTTTTAATATAGTTACTTTCTCTATTGCAAATTGATCAAGTTTTGATCTAGAATATTCTCACTTTTTTAAAACGAATCTTCTCGTTTGCTTTTTTTATATTTAATTCATTCAACCAATTTAGCAAGAGAAACATGACTTATTGGCTAAAAAAACAATAAGTTGAAAGCTAATTATGTACGTTGAATGAATAAATGAAAAAGAAGCAAAAAACATCACCACTTTTACTTTCTGCACTTCGCAGTCTCTCTGCGTTCGCGATTTACGATTTATCTGATACCGAAATACTCATTCTTCTTAAAAATGCTCGTTGGGGAAATTCTCATTGTTTTCATACTATTCAATGTCCTCGTTGTAAGATTACACATAAAGCCTATTTTATTTCTTCTCGTAAACAATGGCAGTGTAAGCATTGCCGGCATCGTTTTTCTGTAAAAAGCGGCACGATTTTTCAGCACACCAAACTTTCCCTAAGAACGCTACTGTTAGCGGTTTATTATTTCACTATCAATAGTAAAGGGATTTCTGCTCTTAACTTATCTCGTCATCTTGGTGTGCAATATAAAACGTCATGGGCGTTATTACATAAATTTCGTGAAGCGATTGAAAAAACGCAAGATTTCACACCACTAACGGGCATTGTGCATATTGATGGTTGTTATGTGAATAACTACCTTCGTCCAAAGAATTTTAAACATCGCCGAATTGATAGACGCAAGAAATGCCATCAACGTAAAGATAAATCCTGCGTTG
>ERZ773068.853-NODE-853-length-15653-cov-8.873766_pt1 | contig 15653 bp, 14 predicted proteins | sample MGYA00580620_ERZ773068 | MGnify/ENA primary metagenome ERZ773068 (study PRJEB29015, sample SAMEA2737983) | human oral metagenome | biome: human oral; feature: human-associated habitat; material: dental | place: China | collected 2101 ... | reverse complement strand
CCGCACTCGTAGTTGTCGGCCTTGGTCTTGGACTTCTTGGTGGGGCCCAGGATCGCGGAGGCGACCAGGCCTCCGAAGGCTAGTACGAGGGCAGCTGCCGACATGATGAGCAGCGGCACGTAGGGATTCGTCATCGTTCCTCCCGGTTATCGGTGGTGGTGGTCATGCGGGGCGCACCACCTTGGTCAGCATTGTGATGAGTTGGTCGTCGAAGTCGCCCCCGGTCCTCTCGTACCCGTCCGACAGGAGTTTGTGGACGAGCGTCATGAGGCGCGGAATGGGCAGCCCGACGTTCGTGCAGGTGCGCATGATTGTCGGGTTTTCGATGAGCGCGACGAAGATGCGGCCCAGCTGGTAGTAACCGCCGTATTCGTCGCGAAGCATGTGGGGGTATTCGCTCATGGCGCGGTCGATGCCGGCGCGATGGGAGCGGGACAGGGCCTGCGCGATGCACGAGGCCGCGTAGCGTCCGGCCTTCATGGCCGGGGCGATGCCTTCGCCGTTGTAGGGGGAGACCATGCCGCCGGCGTCGCCCACGAGGACGAGGCCCTGGGTGTAGTGAGGCTTGCGGTTGAAGCTCATGGGCAGGGCGGCGGAGCGGAGCTGACCGATCTGGTTCTCGGGGGTGAAGCCCCATTCCTCGGGCAGGTTCGCGGTCCAGGTCTTGAAGACCTCGCGGTAGGGCAGGTTGGTGGCGCCGGCGCGCGAGGCGACGGAGCCGAGGCCGACGTTGACGATGCCGTCGCCCATGGGGAAGATCCAGCCGTAGCCGGGCAGCAGGTCGGAGGCGCCGGGGGTGCCGCTCCACAGTTCGAGGTGGGATTCCATCCATTCCTCGTCGCCGCGGGGGCTGTGGAAGTAGGCGCGTGCGGCCACGCCCATGGGGCGGTTCATCTTCTTTTCGAGGCCGAGGCTGGTGGCCAGTCGGGCGGCCACTCCCCCTGCGTCGACGACGATGGAGGCGCGCACCTCGAAGGTGGCGGCGTTCTTGCCGCGCCCGCTCTTGGCCTGCACGCCGACGACGCGGCCGGAGCCGTCCTGAATGGCGCCGATGACGGTGACGCCCTCGTGGAGGCGGGCCCCGGCTTCGACGGCGCGCCGGGCGAGCGCGTGGTCGAGGTCCATGCGGGCGCGGGTCATGCCGTAGCCGGGCAGGGACTTCTGATCGGGCCAATCCATGTGGACGGTGTGGCCGCCGCCGATGACGGTCAGGCCGCGGTTTCGCATCCAGCCGGTGGTGTCCACGCCCATGGCGATGAGCTCGTGGACGGCGGCCGGGGTGAGCCCGTCGCCGCAGATTTTGTCGCGCGGGAACGGGCTTTTCTCCAGGAGGACGACATCGAGGCCTGCTCTGGCCAGGTGGTAGGCGGTGGAGGACCCGCCCGGGCCTGCGCCGACGACGACGACGTCAGCGCTCATGTCGCTAGGCATGGTGGATGCCACGGCATTCCTCCGTCATGTGGTGCGCGGGTGCGTCCGCGCGAGTGTGCAAGGTGGATGAAGCGTGCACATCACTTCATTCCGCACGCAACCCTAGCTAGGTGACCCTCACCTCGGCGAGCGAGCACACTTTTTCCCGCCGTTTCAACGAACGAGGTCGGGGCCAGGCTCGCCCACAGCACCCATTTGCGCAACAGAACGATGTCGTAAATAGTGGCCCCGACATCGTCGCGCGAACCCGCGCCCACGCACAGGCATGCAGTATTCACATCACCAACGCCGACGCATTGACCACTACGATGTCCATCACTTCAGGAGCGCGTCGAGGGTTCCTCCGTCCACGCCAGACAGTCACGCCTTCGCCACGAGTGCACCACAATGAGCAAAGAACACACGAATAACCCCACACGCAAGGACGCACGTATAGACAACAGCAAGCAGACACACGCACGGATGAGATCACAGTGCCTCACGATCGGCGCCACTGCGGCCACACTCATGCTTGCCGCTGGAGGAGCCGCCTTCGGCTACCACCTCACGCACCCCGCCGAGGAGACACACTCCTCGATGAGCGTGCCCGACACCACCGAGCAGTCGTCACAGTCTTCCCAAAGCTCCGCCGAGGCCTCGACCACCACGGAAACCCCCCACCCCAACTGAGGCAACGCCCACCGCCCCCGCCTGCGAGGACGGCTCCCCCACGCCCATCGACACATGCCTACACCCCGCCTCGGTCCAGTGACTCCCCGATCTCCTGCCCGACCCGCGCGAGGTCGACCGCACAAACCCGGAAGAGGTGACCATCGCCTACGTCGTCACGCGCAATGTCTGGGATGTGTCGCGTGACAGGACCAACGCGTACGCCTCCATCCGTGCGAGCATCTACGAGACACCCGAGCGAGCGAACAACCACACGCCAACGCCCGACCTGGAGAGAGGCCAGGGCGAGTTCCTGCCCCTCCTAGCCAATCAGGCCCACACGAGCGTGACGATCACGGACACGAATACCAACGCGCCTCAGCCGAACACCGACCCAAATCGCTGGCTGGGCAACGTCTACTACCTGCGCACCTACTCGGACGGATCTCTTGAGCCCCTCAAGGGACGCGAGGTCGTCTCCCTGCAACTCCAGGACGATGGGACACGGGCGGTCGACAACAGCGGACCATACTCAAAGAACCAGCACACACTCTCCTCATCGCAGAGCCGCAACACGCCCCACAATAGGTTTGTTAGACATTCACTTACTGAGATCGTTTTCCGCACTGTCGCAGGCACTATGCACAACATGGTTCACTCGACAGCTGTGGAGGCCTCGCCCACGCCCAACGACGACGCTATGCACTCAGGTCCCACGCGACGCGCCCACGCCGCATCACGTCCCCAGCCGCAGCACTTATGACTGAGAGGACCCTCGCGATGAGAACATTTACTCGCATCGCCATCGCTCTCGCGGCGACCGCAGGACTGGTGGGTGCCACCCTGTCGGCCAGGGCCTCGTCGGCCGCCACCGCCCAGTGGACGACGCTCAAGGAAGCGCCAGCCCCGGTCTCGAACCCGATGAAGGGCTTCATGCCGTGGGCGCACGCCGCCGGCGACACACCCGTGCTCGCACAGGGCACGATGCCCTACACACTGGAATGGGCCCCCTTCCCCGTGAACACCTCGTCACCGGACACGACACCTACGACTTCACGAAGGTTGACGCCCTCCTGGACGCGATCGCCTCTCGCGGTCACCAGGCCGTCATCCGTTTTACCCTGGATGCACCCGGCAAAAAGACCGGGATACCCCAATACCTGATCGACGCAGGCACGGACACGAGCCGCTACCCCACCGCTGCCACGAAGACTCACGGCATGGGCTACTACGATGATTCCCTCGGCTAAGCGACCCTGGAGGGGACCAGCTGGCACTTCATCCCCAAGCTGAAGAAGCAGGGCGAGGGGGATGCCTGGCAGAACTCCCCCATCGGCGGCGAGCTGACGCGCGCCAAAGCCGCGAGCGCAGCCATGGGCTACACGCTGCAGGAGACCCGCACGTCGGTGACGTACAACCAGGTGAAGGCCACCGTGGTCGTGGAGATCAAGAACACGGGCGTCGCCCCGTTCTATGCGACGTGGCCGCTCAAGATCATCCTCGTCGATGAGAACAATGAGATCGTGACCAGCCAGACCATCGAGTCCACCCTGCCCTCGATCCTCCCGGACCAGACAGGGAAGGTGACCGCGCGACTGCCGCTGCCCGAGAAGTTCCGGTCGAACGACTCCGCGCAGAAGCTGACCGCCGCGATCCGCGTCGTGAACCCGCTGCCGAACGGCGCGCCCATCGCCTTCACGAACAAGGCCATGAACAAGCCGCTGCCCGGCTACCTGGAACTGGGGAAGCTCACCCAGGGCCGCGCGCCGAAGAACTAACGACGAGGCCGGAGCAAGGCGCGCGCCTCACGCGCACGTGGGCGCGTACCCCTGCCCCGCCCAGCGGCGCGGCTGCGCCTTCCGCGCCCAACGCGAGAGGCCGGGACCCCACACAAGGGCCCCCGGCCTCTCACTGCATCTCGCAGGTTTCTTCTACTTCGCGTGGTAGCGCGGGCTCGTACCGAGGTGTGTCGGGTACGGGTTCGTGGTTGCTCCGACGACGGATTCGTCCAGGCCACGGTAGGTGTATGAGTTGTCGAAGACGATTTCCGCCGGTGGGACGACGCCGTCGACGTACTGCGCGATCTCCTCGGGGGTCGGGCTGGAGCCGCCTCCCTTATCCGCGAGGGGGTTGACGTCGGGGTATTGACTGGGATCAGTGTTCATCATTGTTGCGGGGCTCGCGACGCCGTAGCCGGTGTACTGATTCCAGCCGCCGTCCGGGTTGACGGTCGTGTGTATCAGCAGCTGCAGCAGCTGGTTCGACGTCGCATCGGGCCACTTCTGGCGAGCCATTGCGAGGAATCCTGCGACGATGGGGGTGGAAATGGATGTTCCGACAGTCTGTATAATCTGCGCAGTCCCGTAGTCATACGCCTTGATAGGGCCACCAACGGCTGCCGTGGTAACGGACGATCCCCATGATGAGTAGTCCGCTCGCGCACCATTGATGTCAACTGCGGAAACACCGACCACTCCAGACCAGAAAGACAAGCTTCCAGCATCGTTCGCACTACCCGTATTGCCAATACCGGTAACGATGATTGTCCCCGATGCAGCAGCACGAGCTATAGCCCATTTCAGAGACGCTTGTCGCTCTAGGGACGTGATAGAGATACTGACAATGTCCGCACCGTCATTAATCGCATGATTGATCAGTGAGGCGTGCGTGTAAACGCTTACATTCTGGCAAGCCGGATCTGGCTCCGAGCCTCCGCTAACAGTCTGGTAACTGTATAGAGTAGCTTGCGGAGCAACGCCGTAGTCGCGCGCAACGAGAATCGAAGCGATCTCAGTCCCATGACGCCGACTATCGTCGTCAGGTTTGATCTGGCAAGGACTCTTATCAAGAACCGTGGCACCAGCAAGCTCTGGTCGCGAAGTGTCAACCGGCCCATCAATCATTGCGATCGTGACGCCCGCGCCCGTGTATCCCTTCGCCCTGGCTTGGTCGAGGTGGTAGTAGGAAAAGTAGGGTTGGTCGGCTGCGGTGATCGTGTCGGCGGCATGTGCCGGCGCAACGGGAACTGCTACGACTCCCAGGGCACAAGCGGACGCGCAGACAACCGCGAGGAGTACGCGCGAAACCTTATACTTGGGGCTCACCATTGGCGGGGATCCCATCCGTCATCCTCGCGCTTCGCGGGAGCCAGGTCCTTGTCCGATCCGTAGGTCTGAGACAGGGGATTCACGTAGCCTTCGGGCAGAGCATCGGGATCATCGTCCAGGTACCTGTACGGCTGATACTTGCGTCTCCTGGCTTTCTTCTCGTCCTTCGAACCACCCGCACCTGCTCCCATGCCGCTGCCCATGAAAGACCCTCGGCCTGCACCGGAAGCACCACCTTGAGCACTAGAAGCGCCTGCCACCCGAGGAGTAGCAGTCGTTCCATTTACGCCGCTTCCAGCTGCGTTTCCACTTCCTGCCTGCGAGGGGGCACCATACGTTCCAAATCCCTTGCCGCTATATGTCCCAGGAGTCACAGAACCTGCTCCCGAACCGCCAAAAGATCCCGCTCCCATGCGCGCAGCTCCACGCATGCCAAGGGCACCGGCTCCGAGCGCGCCGAGCCCGGCGAGACGCCCGGCAGAACCGTTATCAGCAGCGGGTCCTCCATTGATGCGCCACAGTGGGTGATCGATGTCAGTGGGATTAGCAGGAACGTGACCGCCCCACACAACTCCGTTTCGGTGGTGATTTGCGCCCACCCTCGTGTGCATGAGGTCCATACCCATCAGGTCCTGCGGGTTCGTGATGGGACGATCGTAGGAGCCATCCATATCGGGCGGCAGGTACCGCTTGGAGACTTGCTGTGATGCCAGCGCGCGGTGGCGGGCAAACTCGTCAGTCTCCGGATCAGCATACCCATCCGGATAAAGAGACTTATCTGAGCGTAGGGCTGCACGCCCGTAGTCATCGTCAGCACTACGACCGTAGATTCCCGGATCATGCGGCGAATACTGCACGTACCCGCGATTGAGGTTTTCTTGCGTTTGCGTTGGGAGTGGAAGGTCAATGCTCTGACGTCCAGCTCCAACCTTCACACCGGTTTGCGTCAGGGTATTGACACCGGCACTGAGCTCATTGAGCCCGCCGTTCAGACGCTCAAGGATTTCCGTTGCAGCCGCCTCACGCATGGCGTTCGCCTGCGCCTCGACGCCGTCCACATACGCCGCGCCAGTCGACAACACGGTGTTTGCAACCAGTCCTGGCACTACTCCCCCCACGACACCAATAGCAGGCGTATAGGGCAGCACAACCTTCGCGGCATTGCGCATTGCTGCCGTTTTTGAATCGATGAGTGTCGGCGACAGACGACGCGCGTCAGCGGCGGCCTGTGCAATAGCCTGACGTGCAGCAACATAGCGCGCAATCCCGCCCATATAGTACGAGCGCTTCGCTTCCAGACGTGCAACAGTCTGATCTGCCCACGCCTTGAGGGCTTCTCCAGTCTTTCCTGTAAACCCCTGATGCTGTTGGAAATGCTGCACCCGCTCGATCGCCTGATCGAAGCCGTCAATGACACGCTTATGTTCGCTGTCCCAGGAATGCAATTCTGCATTGTGTTCCGCTTGCGCGGCAAAAGTCATGACGCGGTCGTACATCGGCGAAGAAACCATGTGTTGTCCTTTGATTCTCAGAACTCGGGCATTGCGCCAGCTGCGGTAGGCGCATCATCGGGCTGTGCACTCGGGGCTGCGGAAGGCGCACTCGTCGTTCCAGCAGTAGAGGAGGCAACAGCGACCGAAGGATCGGACTGAAGCGCTCGATTGATTGCTTCGAGAACCGACGCGTTTGCTTCCTCGCTGTTGACGGCTTCACGAACAGCATCCGCCAGGTTCATCTGAAAGGTATCGAAGATAGCGCGCTCATCGGCAAGCATCTCGTCAACAGAGTCAAAGAACCGCACTGCACTATTGCGAAAATCCTGCGCGCCTTGCTCATTAGTCCATCGGGTTACTGTTTGGGCGCCATTGAGAGAGTTCGCGGCATCATTGGATTTGTTGAGAGCCGTCCCGCCCTCATCCATATCGCCGTTTGTCTGAGCGTGTTTTTCCTTATCGAAGCCATAATCGGCACTCATGCACTGTCTCCTGTTAGCAATTCAAGAACACCATCGGTCAGGATTCATCTTCTGGCCCCAGTGTAGTGCCAGTGCCGACTAGCTCACAACCAGTCGAGGTAGCAAGCACCTAGAGCAATCAGCAGCCTTGCCCCGGCCTCGTCGTTACCAAAGAAATTACGGCAGCGGCTTGACCGCGCGGTGCATGCAGGCGATGCCACCGGTGAGGTTGCGGTACTCGACTTCGCTCCAGCCGTTGGCGGCGATCATGCGGCCGAGTTCCTCCTGGGCCGGCCACGCACGAATCGACTCGACCAGGTAGTCGTAGGCGCCGTCGTTCGTGGAGACCAGGCGCGCGATCACAGGCATAACGGTCGACTGGTAGGCGTTGTACATGCCGCGGAAGACACGCGAAGGCGGGGTGGAGAACTCCAGGACCACAAGGCGGCCGCGCGGGCGCACGACGCGCGCCATCTCGCGCAGCGCGAGCTCCGGGTCCGGGATGTTGCGCAGGCCCCACGAGATGGTGACCGCGTCGAAGGAACCGTCCTCGAAGTCCAGGTCCATGGCGTTGCCGTGCACGAACTCGATCTCGGGGTGGCGCTCACGGCCGACCTCGATCATGCCTTCGGACAGGTCGCAGGCGACGACCTCGGCACCGCCCTTGGCCAGCGCGGCCGACGACGCGCCGGTGCCGGCCGCCAGGTCGAGGATGCGTTCGCCGGGGTGAGGGGCGACAGCCTTACGCAGGGCGGTCATCCACACCCTGTCCAAACCGCCCGTCATCAGCGCATCCATCACGTCGTATCGCGAGGCGAGGGAGTCAAACATCGAGGCGATCTCTTTGGGATCCTTGTTCAGGTCCGCGCGCGGGGATTCAGTCATGCGTCAATACTCGCACGTCTTCCAGCGCGCCGCCGCCCCTGCTCCTACCATGGAACCCATGCACAACGACTTCGGATGCTCACGCCTCGTCTTTCGGGCGTTGGTCCTACCCCCGCAGCACCCGGGGTCTACTTGCTCACTGACGTCTCTGCTTCCCGACTCCGGGGGCGCCGCCTGGCTAGGTGAGCGCCGCCAGATGATCGGCCTGGGACGGGCGCTCACGATCGAGTCTGCGACCTCGAGCGCGATCGCCGACGTGCGCCGCGCGTGGGAGGCTGCCCCCGCCTCGTCCTGCGTCGAGGGAGCCCCCTCGCCCGTCCTTTTCGCGTCCTTCGCGTTCCGCTCCCCCGCCCGCTCGGTTGCCTTCGTGCCCGCGCTGACTCTCATCGACGAGGCCGGGGCCCGCTGGGCGATCACGGCGAGCATTGGGGACGCCCCGGATCCGCTGGCGGCTGTTGATGAGGCCCTGGCGGGGGCGAGGCCTGCCCCGCGCGTGCCGGAGTCCTTGACGTTTGGGCACGGGTCGATGTCGCGCGGCCAGTGGCGCGACTCGGTGCGGGCGATGGCCCAGCGCCTGCGCGATGGGGCCGCCGACAAGGCCGTCATGGCGCGCGATATGACGGTGCGGTGCGCACACGGATTCGACGAGCGTTTCCTGCTCGAGGGCCTGAGCGATCTGTATCCGTCGACGTGGCGTTTCTGCGTGGATTCGCTGGTGGGAGCGTCCCCGGAGATGCTGATCGCGGCTTCGGACGGTACGGCGAGCTCTCGCGTCCTGGCGGGCACGTGCAAGCCCGGCGAGGGCGAGATACTCGCGTCGAGCGCGAAGGATCTACGCGAGCACGACCTGGCCTCCGAGTCAGTGTCCTCGATCCTGACGCAGCTGTGCTCCTCGGTGACGACTCAGGGGCCGTTCCTCCTGTCGCTGCCCAACGTCGTTCACCTGGCGACGGACGTGCACGCACGCCTGGGCGAGGCCCACCTCCTGGATCTGGTGGCCGCCCTGCATCCGACGGCCGCCGTGTGCGGCACCCCGCGCGACGCGGCGATGCGACTCATCGAAGAGCTGGAAGACACCGAGCGCGGCCGCTACTCGGGGCCCGTGGGCTGGGTCGACACGGCGGGTGACGGCGAGTTTGCGATCGCGCTGCGCTGCGGGCTCACCTCGGGCACGCGTCTGCGCCTTTTCGCCGGTGCTGGCATCATGCCGGATTCCGACCCGGACGCCGAGCTCGCCGAGACCGAAGCGAAGATGCGCCCGCTCCTGGACGCCCTCGGGGTCTAAGCGACTCGTCGACGCACAAAGGCCCGCCGCCCCTTCACGGGGACGACGGGCCTCGTCAGCGCGCGCAGCTCACTGAATCCGCACGGACACGTCCTGTGTGGCGCCGTCGCGCACGATCGTCATGGTGACGGTGTCACCGGCCTTGTAGCGGCGCACGTAGCCGATCAGCTGCTTGGGGCTGGTCACTTCCTGGCCTTCGACCTTGACGATGACGTCGCCTGCACGGATGCCCGCCGCGGAGGCGCCGGAACCTGCGGAGACGTCCTGGACCTCGGCGCCCACGTAGGTGTCGGAGCCGACGGTCGTGGTCGCGGCCTTGACGGTCACGCCGAGCATGCCGTGCGAGGCGCTGCCGGAGGCAATGAGCTGGTCCGCGATGGACACGACCAGGTCGGAGGGGATTGCGAAGCCCAGGCCGATCGAGCCCGCCTGCCCGTCGGAGGATGAGGAGAGCGACTTGATCGAGGAGTTAATGCCGATGACCGCGCCACTCGCGTCGAAGAGCGGGCCGCCCGAGTTACCGGGGTTGATGGACGCGTCGATCTGGATCGCGTTCGTCACCACAAGATCCGAGGAAGCCTGCGTGCCGTCCTCCGAGGTCGCGGATTCGTCCATCGAGACCTCGACGGGGCGGTTGAGCGCGGAGACGATGCCGGTCGTCACCGTGTTCGACAGGCCCAGGGGCGCGCCGATCGCCATGACGGGGGCACCGACCTTGAGGTTCGCCGAGGTAGCGAAGCGCGCGACGGTGAGGTCCGAGGGCGGGTTCTCCAGGCGGATGACGGCCAGGTCGGTGGTCTTGTCGTGGCCGACGACCACGGCGCTGTACAGGCGCCCGTCGGCGAGGGTCACCTGGATCTGTCCCCCGCCGAGGGCAGACGCGATGACGTGGTAGTTGGTGACAATGTCGCCCTGCGCGTCGTAGACGACGCCGGAGCCGGTACCGCCCGAGGACGCGCCCTTCGCCTGGATGGTCACGACGGCGGGCGACACAGCGGCGGCGACGTCCGTCCAGTCCGTCCCGGAGCCATTCGAGACGGGCACGGTGGCCACCGTTCCCCCGTTGAGGTTGGTGGGCGTGGACGCGCGCAGCATTGCGGGGCGCGCATAGAACACGGCGCCGAGGGTCAGGCCGATCGTCAGGAGCATCGCGCCGAGGAGGGCGACCCAGCCCGGGCCCTTCTTCGTCACGATGACGGTGGGCGACGCGAAGGCGTCCGGCGAGGCCGGGGCCGCGTATCCGCCGTAGGGCTCGCCAGAGGGGGCGGAGTATGTGCCGCCGGACGCGGGGGCTTCCTGGGCGGAGGGGGCGGGGGCCGCCGGCACGGCGGGGGTGCCCGGCGCGGCGGGTGCAGCCGGTGCCGAAGCGGGCGGAACCGTGCCAGCGGGCGGCGCGGGGATCGTCGTGGAGGAGGGCATCTCGCGCGTGGCGTCCTGCGCGGCCGGAAGCTCCTGGGTGGCCGAGTGGTCTTGAGCCGTCGAGCGCTGCGGGTAGCTGGGGGCCAAGGCCGTCTCAGCGTCGCGCGCCGAGTCGGCGTCGTGGGCCGAAAGATGAGGCTGAGTCATGGTTTCCTCTGGTGTCAGTTCGTTATCTGCCCACCAGTATGGGCCGTTTCCTCAAAGGGCCACTGAAAGCACCCTGGAAGTTTCCTGTAAACCGTTCAACCTCACAGCGAACACGCATCCCGTCAGGAGAGTACATCGCGGACGGCCGGGTACAGGTGCGCGGCGCGCTCGACGGGCGCGTGAATCAAACGCGGTCCGTCGGCGGGGTGGGCGAGCAACGACTCCAGTTCCCGAGGCGCGTCGGCTCGTGCGAAGGCCACGCCGTACGCGGCCGCGAGCGCCTCGTAGTCCACCGACTGAGCGAGGCCGAACCAACGGTCGTAGGCGTCGGCGCTGGCGGCGCGCCCATGTTCGAGGGTGGCGAAGATGCCGCCACCCCGGTCGTCCGCGACGATGATGTCGAGGTGAGCATCCACGCTCGCCGCCAGGGCGAGGGAGGAGGCGTCATGGCAGGCCGTGAGGTCACCCATGACGGCGGTGACGCGCTCGCCCGCGGGGGCCGAGGCCTCGCCCGCGTATCCGGAGCCCATGCAGATACCGACGGCGGTCGCGACGGTGCCGTCGATGCCGGCCTGTCCCCGGTTGGAGTGGACGATGCGCCCCTCCAGCGTGGGGACGGCGAGGTCGAAGGCTCGCACGGGGTTGGAGGCGCCCAGCACGAGGGGGCCCCTCGTCGAGGCGGCAACGCTTCGAGCGAGGTCAAGCATCGTGCGCCCGGAGCCGGAGGCGAGCAGGGATTCGATGCGCTCGTCGGCGTCGCGAGCGGCTTCGCGCACGCGAGAGGCCCACTCGGCCTGAGCGGCGCGGATCAGCTCACGAGCTGGCTCGAGGTCGGCGACGACAACCGAGGCGTTGCCCGAGATGTCCACCCACGGGGCGTGCGCATCGACAACGACGACACGCACGCCGGGGCACGCGAGTAGAGCCTGAATCGGGCGGGACAACGTCGGGCGCCCGGTCACGACCACCGCGTCGACCTCACACCCGAGCGGCGAGCTGACGAGGGACTGCTCGAAGGGGGTCACTCCCCCGCCGCGCCACGCGCCCGACGCCGGTTCGGCGAGCAGCGGGAATCCAGAGGCCTCCGACCACTCGCGGGCACGGGGCGAGGCCCCCTCACCCGCGACAATCAGACCGGCGACGGCAGGACCAACCACATCCTCCCATCGCGCGGGCACGGCAGGCGCGCCCATCACCCGGGTCGACCGAGGGACGAACGACGCCCCGACCTCGTCCCCTGAGTCGGAGGCGGGACGGACGGGGGTCAGCGGGTCACGGAAGGCGACGTTGATCTGCACGGGCCCGGGCGTGCCGCTCGGTGCCCCGCAGGCGGCCGCGACCGCGCGGGCGAGGTGTCCGACCAGGGAGGGCGAGGCCTCCTGAGGCTCCAGATCAATGCTCGCGCGCACGTGCATGCCGAAGAAGCCGGACTGGTGGGTCGCCTGGGAGGCTCCAACGCCACGCAGTTCGCCGGGGCGGTCGGCGCTCAAGACCAGCAGGGGCAGGCGCGCGTGCGAGGCCTCGAGAACGGCGGGGGCCAGCTCGGCGACGGCGGTGCCGGAGGTGACGACGATGGCGGGCAGCGCTCCGGTGCGCGCCAGACCGACAGCCGCGAAACCGGCGCCGCGCTCATCCAGGATGGGGCGCGCATCCCCGCTGAAAGAGCCCGCCTCGAGGGCGTAGGCGAAGGGCGCGGAGCGCGAACCCGGGCAATACAGGACGTGCGTGACGCCCAGGGTATCCAGGGACGAGAGGATAGCGCTGGCGGTATCGACAGAGGGCATACGCCCAGCCTACCGGGAGCCCACCCTCAGGTGCTCAGCCATGCCTTCGAGGCGCATGCCCCAGCGGGAGACGAGATCGCCGTCGACCGGGGTGCGGTCGATGAGCTCCTGGTCCGGCTCAAGGCGCCCCACGGGCAGGCAGCCACGCTCGGGAATCAGGGGCTGGGTCACGTCGCCCACCAGCAACGAGGCGGTGGCTAGTCCGGCTGCCCGGGGCACACCGGGTACGGCGGCAGCAGCGGCGACGCCGACCGACAGGCCGACGGACGTCTCGAGGGCGGAGGACACGACGACGCCGAGGCCGCTCTTGCGGGCAACCTTGAGTGCGGCGCGCACGCCTCCGAGTGGCGCGACCTTGATGATGACGACGTCGGCGGCCTCCTTACGGGCCACCTCCAGGGGGTCCTCAGCGCGGCGGATCGACTCATCGGCAGCGATCGGCACGTCCACGGATCGGCGCACCTGGGCCAGCTCATCCACCGTCAGGCAGGGCTGCTCGACGTACTCGATGGGAACGACGCCGGCGGCCGCAGCCATTGCCGGGATTGCCTCGCGAGCCTGATCGACCTCCCACGCGCCGTTGGCGTCGAGGCGGATCATCGCCTGCCCGCCCACGGTCTCACGCAGGGCGTCGGCGACGGCGGCGATGCGCGCACAGTCGCGCCCAACGCTGACGCCGGGCTCCGCAACCTTGATCTTCGCGGTCGCACACCCGCCCGAGGCCTTCACGCGTTCGTGGGCTTCCTCCGGCGATATGACGGGGATCGTGACGTTGACGGGCACGAACTTGCGTCGAGGCACCGGCGGGAAACGGCGAGCAGACTCGAGGGCTGCGGCCAGCCAGCGCGAGGACTCCAGATCGTCATAGTTCCAGAAGGGCGCAGCCTCTCCCCAACCGGCATGTCCGTGCAGGAGGAGCCCCTCGCGGCGAGTCACGCCGCGGAAGCGCGTCGTCATCCCTACCTTGTACACAAGGATGTCGTCGACGCCTTCGAGGGCATAACGCGTTTGACGGCTGAGCGTGCGCATCGGGATGCGCATCAGCGTCGGTTGCTGCGCTGCGTTCACAAGAACCCTCCTTACTTACCGGTAATATTGTCGCGCAACCTCACGCTATCGACAAATCCTACACGCATCAACTTGTAACCAATTGCGTAGTAAGTGCCACAAAGTGACAGACTCTTTGGAACGGTTGAACACGTGGCAAGCAGGCACGTCTCGCAGGACACACCTCCAAGTGTCTAGACACCATATAAAACGGTTACAAGCAAGTAGCCTTTGTTCCGATGCTAGGTTGCGCACCCCATAGCCCCACGTGTGTCCTTCGGCCGAGGCTGGTCTGCAACGCCGCCACCCCTCTCGAGCACGCACACCCCAACGCCTGCCACTGCCTCGTCGATTAGAATCCGACACATGAGTGCTCTCCCCTTCGTGTCCGACACCTTCGACCCGACCCGCTGGCGCGAGGTCGAGGGATTCGACTTCGCCGACATCACCTACCATCGCGGCATCTCGCGCGGCCCTGAGGCCGACGGCCGCCCCGAGGGCGCCGACATGCCGGTCGTGCGCATCGCCTTTGATCGCCCCGACATCCGCAACGCCTTCCGCCCCGGCACCGTCGACGAGCTGTACCGCGCACTCGACCACGCGCGCCAGACCTCCTCGGTCGCGGCCGTCATCCTGACGGGCAACGGCCCCTCGGCACGCGACGGAGGATACTCCTTCTGTTCCGGCGGCGACCAGAGGGTGCGAGGCCGCGACGGCTACCGTTACGAGGTCGAGGGCGCGGACCCCGAGGCGGCCACCGCCCAGCGCCGCGAGCAGATCGACCCCGCGCGCGCCGGACGCCTGCACATCCTTGAGGTCCAGCGCCTCATCCGCACGATGCCGAAGGTCGTCATCGCGGCCGTCCCCGGCTGGGCAGCTGGCGGCGGTCACTCCCTCAACGTGGTCGCGGACCTGTCGGTCGCCTCCATCGAGCACGCGGCCTTCATGCAGACGGACGCGAACGTCGGATCCTTCGACGCGGGCTACGGTTCGGCGCTCCTGGCCCGCCAGGCCGGGGATAAGCGGGCACGCGAGATCTTCTTCCTCGCCGAGCGCTACGATGCCGAAACTGCCGAGCGCTGGGGCGTCATCAACCGGGCCGTCCCCCACGCCGAGCTCGAGGAGACCGCCCTGGAGTGGGCCGCGACCATCGCAACAAAGTCCCCGCAGGCCATCCGCATGCTCAAGTTCGCCTTCAACCTGGCCGACGACGGCCTGGCCGGCCAGCAGGTCTTCGCGGGCGAGGCCACGCGCATGGCCTACATGACGGCCGAGGCCCAGGAGGGGCGCGACGCCTTCCTCGAACACCGCGCCCCCCGCTGGGAGGATTACCCCTACTACTACTGAGACCACTTTACTCACCGACACTCAGCCACCCACGGGCCCGGGATCTCCTCGATCCCGGGCCCGTATCGCTCACGCGAGATAGACGCGCGCCTCCCATTCTCCGAGGGTTTCCAGGACTCCCCGGTCCCCCTCGGGCAGGTCGCGGTTGGCCAGGAGGAGGTCCCCACTCACCCCGCGCGCCGCATCACCGAGGGAGGCGGGCTGGGAGGAGAGGTTGACGAGGACGGTTGCCACGGCCTCGGCGAGCGTGCGGCGGTAGGCGAAGATCGCAGGCGAGGGGGTCTCGATGCGCTCAAATGAGCCGGCCGCGATGACGGGGAGTCCGTGCCGGATGTCCGCGAGCGCGCGGTAGTAGGCGTAGATGGAGGATGGGTCGCCGACCTGGGAGGCGGCGTTAATCTCCCGATAGTTCGGGGTGACGCCAATCCAGGGGGAACCCTGCGTGAAGCCGGCGTTCTCGCTTCCGTCCCATTGGACGGGGGTGCGCGCGTTGTCGCGGCCGGTGAAGGCCAGGCCCTTCAGGACTGACTCGGGGCTCTCGCCCGACTCCACGGCCTCGCGGTAGTAGCGCAGCGCCTCGACGTCGCGGTAGTCGTCGA
>ERZ773068.844-NODE-844-length-15750-cov-3.023320_pt1 | contig 15750 bp, 18 predicted proteins | sample MGYA00580620_ERZ773068 | MGnify/ENA primary metagenome ERZ773068 (study PRJEB29015, sample SAMEA2737983) | human oral metagenome | biome: human oral; feature: human-associated habitat; material: dental | place: China | collected 2101 ... | reverse complement strand
TGCCACACTCGAAGCGGCTTATGTTATGTGCCACACTATCAGGGAGTATCATCAGGCCACAGGCGTCAAGATAGGATTCAAGCCTGCGGGAGGCATAGCTACTACCGAGGAGGCTGTAAGATTTTATACGATTGTAAACCACATCCTTGGCGAAGAGTGGATGAACAAAGACTATTTCCGCTTCGGGGCGTCTCGTCTTGCTAATAATTTACGGCAAGGAGATAAAATACTATTGATACTGTCGGAGAAATGAGTAAAGTCTTTAAGCACAATATTGTTGCTATTGCCGTCGGGCTTTTGGTAATACTTCTTTCAGTGATGCCGCCGAGCGGATTACCCAAGTGTAAAGTTCATTTTGCCGATAAAATAGTGCATTTAGTTATGTATTTCGCACTTGCCGCCTCTTTCTTTATCGGTGACCTTATACAATCAAAATCACTTAATATCGATTACAGGCGTATAGCGTTCGTGCTGATTTTCTGCTCTCTATTTGGCGGATTACTCGAATTGGTTCAGTGGTTTCTCCCAAATAGAAATACCTCCATTTACGATTTTTTAGCTAATATCGCAGGTGTCTTATTGGCTGTGATAGTGAATATTGTGATATATCGTATCAAAAAGGTAAAACAAAATAAATTTTAGTAATTCCAATACAATCAAAATGAAGCGAACATTAGTTCTAACCACATATATTTTATTAATAATTAGCAGTTTACAGGCTCAGAACACTCGAAAATTCACTGAGAGCCAAAAGCAGGCATTCGAAAAACAGTTTATCGACAAATCACGAAGTATCAGCACATTACAATCTGCATTCGTACAAACCAAGACCTCAACGATGGTTTCCCAAAGTGCTGTAAGCAAAGGCAATATGTATTACCGCAACCCTTCTATGCTAATTTGGGAGTATACAAGCCCTTCGAAATCGTCGTTAATAGTCGATGGGCGGTCTACTCGCTTACTCGACGAAAACGGTAATATCGTTGGCAACAAGAACGTGTCGAAGCAACTTGGTAGCCTGATTATCAATATGATAAATGGCAACAGCATTGTCGACAACAAACTGTTTACTACCGAAATATTCGAGATAGCCAACAATCAGATACTTGTTGTGCTGACTCCTCAGCAGCGGAGATTAAAAGATTTTTACAGCACAATAAAAATCAAAGTAGACCGCAACACGCTGATTGCCACCGAAATATCTATGGACGAAAAATCAGGAGACAATACAGTCGTCTCATTCACCAATATTCAGTTGAATAAAGATATTCCTACGGCTAAGTTTAAAATAAAGTAAGTTTTTTACTTTTTACGTGATTATAAGAACATTAAGGATTATACCCCGATTGTTCCAAGATTTGCTGAGCATTTGGGTTGCTTATTAATTCCATCGGAGTAACCCCCTGATTTCTATCCATATAAGCTTTTACTATCTGCCAACCTATATATTGTCCCGCACGCCCAGGAGATTTTTGCGTAAAAGGCTGTGTGAAAGGCGATTCATTCAAATATTTAATAATCAATATGTATTCGCCGCTGAAGAGATGTTGGTCGGCAATCAGTGTCTGCCACATAGGTTTTTCGTTTTCTTTGCACCACTGCCATTGCTCCTTCGTATAACCCATTATAATGTTCTCGTCCTCGTCAGGCAGCAACAATGAGGTCAGATACAGTATCTTACCCTTGTATATCATTTCGTCGAGCAGACGCTCTTGTTGTTCCTCGTACGGAAACTCGGTTTGCAGCCACACCGATATGTAGTCAGAGACAAGTTTTTGCGGTATCCAGTTTTGTATCAAATACTTATAGTTCTCTGTATTTTGGGCATATAACGGATAATCTGCTCCTAAATATTTATCGATACCGGCTGCCACTATGCTATCGGCAACAATCATATTCTGATTCAATAGCGACACACACATAATAATCTGAGGTACTGTCGTTTGCGGAAAGAAATATTTCCCACGTTTAAACGCCTCTGTTAGCTGCCGCTCTATCCGAGAGACATCGGAAAATTTATTTAAAGCATCTGTATATAAATGACTTGCAACACTGTCTGCGAAAAACTTAGGCAATATGGATAGTATTGTATCTCTGTTTTGTCCGAAATAAACTACTCCACCAAAATATATAGGTGCAAACTTAGGATATTTTTTGAACAGTTTATCGAGGTCGGCACCGAGATTTTTACTGTTCTTCAAAGCCCAAAAGTCTTTATCAAAGCGACTTATCTTTATTTCGACATCAATATTCGACACATCAGCCTTACGACTTGTCTTTTGTCCGCAAGCGAATGTCAGAAAGCCAATTGCAATAAAGAGAATTATCTTTTTCATTTTGTTGTAAATAACTATTAATAAGTATATTATTGTTTATTTTTTAGTATTAAACTTATCTTCGAGAAAACCGTCTGCTCGTCTCTGAAAATAACGGTAACCTCACTATTTTCATTTCTTAATCCACTGATTTCCACATTAATATCGGGTGACTGTATAGGATTTAACTGTGAAGTAAATTTTACGTTCTTCAGTTTTTTTATCTCTAAGTCTGTATTTTTGCACAACTCAGTGATTTCTAAAGCTATCTGGATAAGACATACACCCGGTGTTATCGGATTGCTCGGAAAATGAGCTTTGTATATTACGTTGTCGGCGTTCAAACTTATACCGAATATAGCTTTATCGCCCATTTTGTCCAACTCTCGGGCATTTATAGAATACAGATTATCAATCAACTTCATTTCGAACAGAGAAAAAGATAATGCCTGCGACTAAATCGCTATAAATAAGCTATTTGCGGAAAGAACGGGATTCGAACCCGTGAAGCGCTTTAGACGCTTACACGCTTTCCAGGCGTGCCTCTTCAACCACTCGAGCACCTTTCCTTTTTTTGTCCGTAAAAACGGCTGCAAAGTTAATAAAATTATCCTATTCCGAAAAGTTCTTTTGCCGAAAGTGTTGTAATTTCATCTACTCGCTCCTCGGTATGGTCGAAAACTTGCGCCATTTTTTTCAGCACCTCTACCATAAATTTAGGTTCGTTTCTTTTGCCTCTGTACGGCACGGGAGCGAGGTAAGGAGCGTCCGTTTCGAGCAGTAAACGACTGATACCTACCGATTTGATTATTTCGGGTAGATTGGTGTTTTTGTACGTAAGCACTCCGCCTATGCCGAGGTAAAATCCGAGCTTGGTAACATAGGCAGCTTCCTGAATGCCTCCCGAAAAACAGTGAAACACACCTCTTGGCGTATGATTGCCGAAATACCGCAATACCTCGAACACTTCGGCAAAAGCCTTGCGAACGTGGATAATGACAGGCAGATTGAGCTCCAAAGCCCACTGTAACTGCGTTTTAAAAACCTCTTTCTGTTGATTGACAAACGACGTTTCCCAATACAAATCGAGACCGATTTCGCCTATTGCAATATATTTTTTTGCCGTCAATCTGTTTTTAATAGCCTCTAATTCAGTTGCATAATCCTCGTTTACACTTGTCGGGTGCAACCCCATTGCCGAGAAGCAAAAATCGGGATATTGCTCCTGCGTCGTGTCGAGGCGGTCTATGGTACTGCTGTCTACGTTTGCCAGAATCACATTCTTTACTCCTACATCTATTGCCTCTGTTACAACACGTTGGCGGTCTTCGTCAAATTCTTCGCTGAATATATGCGAGTGTGTATCAATCATTTGAGTGTATCTTTATATGAATTTGTTCGAAATATTTTTCAGTTGCTCTATTTTCCCTACATCAGTAACTTGTAAATCAGGTTGTTCGTATCCTACTATCGACTCAGTGCCACACACAGATATATAGAAATCCGTTATCGAAAAAGGACTTCTAAAATCCTTCATCAAAGAAAATATCTTGGGCGAAATAACGTGTATACCATTGAAAGCTAACTTTTTATACTTGTCTGCATCTAAGTTGGCGAATGGTGTTTTCAGTTCACCCGTTACGGCATTTTGCCAACAGACCAAACGATTGGAGGTGTCGAATAGCAGATAACGACTTGTCGGTCTGTCGCTTACAAGTATGGTTGCTAAATTCTCGTTATTGTGTTGCCTGTAAAATGTTTTTAAATCGACATTAGATATTATATCTACGTTGTATGCTAAAAAAGGCTCATTTCCAATAAGTTTCTCGGCAAACGAGATACCGCCGCCCGTATCGAGCAGCTGCTCTTTCTCGTGAGAGATGATAACCTCGACTCCGAAATCGGTCTTCTCCACGAAATCGAAAATCTGCTCTGCAAAATGATGAGCATTGACTACAATTCGCTGAAATCCTGCACCTTTTATCTTCTCTATTGCAATCTGCAATAGCGGTTTCCCCGCAATCTCTACCAAAGCTTTGGGGCGTGTGTCGGTAAGCGGTCTCAGACGAGTACCCAGACCGGCGGCGAAGATAAAAGCGGTTTTTTTATTGTATTTCATTGTGTTTTAGCTTTATATCTACATCGAATTGCTTCAAATGCTCTGCCAGACTTTCGGCACAGAATACCGAACGATGTTGTCCGCCCGTACAGCCGAAAAACACGGCAAGATGAGTAAAACCTCTCTTCGAGTACACCATTATACTATTGTCTACCAAGGCATAAACATTATCCAAAAAACTCAGGACGTCGCTTCTGGTAAGCAGAAAATCTCTGACGGCTTGGTCTTTGCCTGTAAGCTGCTTGTATTCGGCATATCTACCGGGGTTATGTATAGCCCGACAGTCGAATACGTAACCACCGCCATTGCCCGAATAGTCGTGCGGAACGCCGCCTTTTTTATACGAAAAACTCTCTATCTGCACAGTGAGCCTGTCTGTCGTATCCTGTGTGCCGACACCGACACCAACAACGTTTTTTAACTCCGCAATACGGTAATTATCAAATACCTGCGAGATGTAAGGCAATTCGGCGAATGGGAGCAGTTTGTCGATATTACGCAGAGCCGGTGGGATAGACTCTATGAAATGAGCTTTTTTCTCTATCAACCCCCTAAAACCGTAAGCACCAAGCACCTGCAACTGACGGAATAGTACAAAATATCGTAACTTAGCCTCAAAATCGGCTCTGCTGATTTTACGATACCTCTGCAATCTATCTAAATAAGTATCAATAAGCTCATTACGCAGTTGGTCTGAAAAATTCGCTTTTGACTGCCACAGAAAAGAAGCAACGTCGTAATAAATAGCTCCTCTTCGCCCACCCTGATAATCAATGAAATATGGGTTGTCATCGACCAACATAACGTTACGGCTCTGGAAGTCGCGATACATAAAAGCCTCGTCGCCCGACGATTGCAGTATTATTTGGCACAGTTTCTCGAAATCGTTTTCCAGAGCAATCTCGTCCGGCTCCACCCCAACAGCCTTCAAAAAACAGTATTTGAAGTAGTTGAGGTCGAACATTACATTACGCCTGTCCAACTCAGATTGCGGATAACACACCGAAAAATCCAGCTTGTCGGCAACCTTAAACTGTATGTCGGGCAGATAGGCTATCGTTCGGTGCAGTATCGCCTGCTCTTCGGGGGAGAAGACGCCGCTCTGCCGCCCTTCCGCTACACGGTCGAAAAGCACAGTATCGCCCAAATCCGTCTGCAAATAACGTAAATAATCGTCGGATACAGCCAAAACTCTCGGCGACGGGATACTCTGTCGTTCGAATACTTTAGAAATTTCCACAAAAGCCCTATTTTCACGAGCATCTACCCCTACAACGCCTATCACAGAGGGACTCCCCGCTGCCGACAGTCTGAAATACCGTCGATTACTACCCGACTGTGCTATGGGCGATATTTCCGACGCCTCCACACCGAATAGATTGCGGTACAGAGCGATAAGTTGTTCTCTATTATTATTATAGAGCATAGCAAAATAATCTATTACAGGACAATATTATCTATTTATTCAGTTATAACCTATGTATCCGACTTATATCTTCTTTATTATCAGAGTACTATTAGTCCCCCCAAAACCAAACGAATTAGACAGTATCACATCTAATTTCTTTGATTGCGTAGAGGAGATAATATTTAGATTTTGTGAGTATTCGTCGGGGGTTTCGAAATTGATATTAGGAGCTATAAAGTCGTTTTTCATCATCAGCACAGAGTAGACTATTTCGCTTGCTCCCGCCATCCAGCACTCGTGTCCTGTCATCGATTTGGTCGATGATATGGGAGTCTTGTGCTCGGTGAATATTGAGTCTAATGCCATCGCTTCGGCAGCGTCGCCCTGAGGAGTAGATGTGGCGTGTGCATTGATGTAATCCACGTCTTTTGCTTTCAGCTTGGCATCATCTAAGGCTCTGTATATCGATATTCTACAACCCTCGGGGCTTGGCTGCGATATATTAAGTCCGTTCGACGAAAAACCGTACCCTACAACCTCGGCTAAAATCTTGGCTCCGCGTGCCTTGGCGTGTTCGTACTCTTCGAGCACGAGAGAGGCGGCTCCTCCGCTCGGTATCAGTCCGTCACGCGATTTGTCGAACGGACGCGATGCCTTAGTCGGCTCCGAGGTGTGTGTAGAGAATGCTCCCAGAGCGTCGAAACTACCCATAGAGTACATATTGGTCTCTTGAGCACCGCCGCATAGCACCAAGTCCTGAAATCCGTTCTTTATAAATATATAACCCAATCCTATCGAGTGAGAGCCGCTTGCACAGGCAGCCGAGATAGTCATATTGGCTCCCCGCAGTTTGAAAATAGTAGACAGATTCATAGTAACCGTCGAATTCATCGAGCGGAAAATAGCCCCCGAGCCAATAAGCGACGTGTCGCGTTTTGCCATAGCTATGTCGTTGGCTTCTATGACTGCCTTTGCCGAGGAGTCGTTGCCGTAGAATATGCCCATCTCGTTGTTTTCGAGATAATCGGTATCTATGCCGGCATCGGCAAAAGCCTCCACCGTAGCCATATATGCATACTCTCCCTCTTCGGCAAGCCCTATACGAAGGCGGCGGTCTAAGACACCTTTCAGTTGCGGTTGGGCTACAATACCCGTCAACGGCGACCGATAACCATACTCTGTCCGCTCCGCCTCTATGCCGATACCCGAACGCCCGTCGTAGAGCGAACGAGTTACCTCCTCGGCATTATTGCCTATGCACGAGTAAATACCTATACCTGTGATAACAACTCTTCTCATAATTATTTATTGGTAACGAATTTGATTTTGCAAAGGTAGTAAAAAAAGGCAGACATACAGACAGCATTAACTATCAATACTTTAATAAACATCCGAAAAATATTTATATTTGCTTAAATCTATTTAACAAATGTACACAAACAAATAATTTCTTCATAAATAGTCGATTATTTCTTTTTTCTAAAAAATAAATGCTCACGATTAAACAAAACGTGCATTTTCAATTCATTTTTTTCTAAAAAAAATAATCAAAAAATCAAAAAAGTATTACTTTTGCATTACCAAAAAAGTAAATTATAAAAATAAAGTATTAACTAATTCTTTTTATTATGTCAGAAGTAACACAAAAAGTAAAGGACATTATCGTTAGTAAATTAGGTGTATCGGAAGCAGAAGTTGTGAACTCGGCTTCGTTCACAAACGACCTTGGTGCAGATTCGTTGGACACTGTCGAATTGATTATGGAATTCGAAAAAGAGTTCGGTATTCAGATAGCAGAAGAAGATGCATCTAAAATTTCAACGGTAGGCGAAGCTATTTCGCATATTGAAGCCGCCATCAAATAATTTTGTGTATATGGAATTAAAGAGAGTAGTAGTAACCGGTTTAGGTGCTATTACCCCTATCGGTAACACCGTCTCAGAGTTCTGGGACGGCGTTGTCGGGGGGAAGAGCGGAGCAGGACCGATTACGCGTTTTGACACGGAAAAGTTTAAGGTCAAGTTTGCTTGCGAGGTGAAGGGATTCGACCCAAGTCTTTATATAGACCCCAAAGATGCCCGCAAGATGGATTTGTTTACACAATATTCTATTTCGGTGGCTGCTCAGGCTATCGACGATGCTCATCTGGACACGAGCAAATTGAATTTGGACAAAGTAGGAGTAATATTCGGCGTAGGTATCGGCGGTATCATCACTTTCGAACAGGAGATGACCAATTATGCGTTGAACAAAGAGATGGGACCGAGGTTCAATCCTTTCTTCATACCTAAGATGATATCGGATATCGCACCCGGAATGATTTCCATCAGATACGGCTTCAGGGGAGTGAACTTCACTACCACCTCGGCTTGTGCCTCTTCTACAAATGCTTTGGTAGACGCCTTCAACTACATAAGGTTGGGCAAAGCCGACATAATACTCGCAGGAGGAGCCGAAGCTGCCGTATGCGAGGCAGGGATAGGCGGTTTCTCGTCTATGCACGCTCTGTCGACCCGCAACGACTCGCCGCAGACAGCATCGCGTCCATACTCTAAGTCGCGCGATGGCTTTGTATTGGGCGAAGGTGCAGGTTGTCTGGTGCTCGAAGAGTACGAACACGCCAAGGCACGCGGAGCAAAGATTTATGCAGAGATGGTAGGAGGCGGTCTGAGTGCCGACGCTCATCACCTTACAGCTCCTCACCCCGATGGATACGGAGCAAAGATGGTGATGCACAACGCACTGGAAGATGCAGGTATGAAACCGACGGATATAGATTATATCAACGTTCATGGTACCTCTACCCCACTCGGCGATATATCGGAGCTGAAAGCCATAAAAAATCTGTTCGGAGAGCACGCATATAATCTCAATATAAGTGCAACAAAGTCTATGACAGGTCATCTGCTCGGAGCCACAGGAGCGGTAGAGGCTATCATATCGGTACTTGCCGTCAAGAACGATATAATACCGCCCACTATCAATCACTCGGACGACGATATAGACGAAGAGATAGACTATCGTCTCAACCTTACGTTCAATAAAGCACAGAAACGCACTGTTAGAGCAGCTCTGTCGAATACGTTCGGTTTCGGCGGACATAATGCAAGTATCATAGTCAAAAAGATTTAACTCAGGAATAATCGGTAATATCGATTACTCGATAAAAAAGGCTGTCGGAGGTAAGGGCAGCCTTTTTTGTTTCGACCGGCGATAGCTGCACAAGAGAGATATACACGTAAGGTATTCGTGGATATTCGAATAATATCTCCCAAAACACATCGAATAATGTTCGGAGGAGGTGGAATATCATTCGGGAGACGTAACCATACGTTGCTTTACATAAACCTACTGTCCGTTTAGTATAAAAAACGGAAAATTTCCGTACATATTTCCAACACCAAAGCAACAAAAAATTAGAAATGTGGACTGATACGTGTATCGGTGCAAAACGCCCGAAGACATTGTAGATTCGCTATTAATAAGACTTACGCAAATCTGTATATTCAATTCAGTATACGGAAACAGAGCTCTTTGAGGAGGTCTTCGGGAGCGGTCGCCGTGCTGCCGAAACCTTTGCTCTTGGCATCGGTATCACGGATATATCCGATGATACGTCGTATCTTGGCGTGGGGATACAGGCGTGCGGCGGCGGCAAAGTCTTTTACGAAAAAACGATTGATGCCGACACGTTGCGATACGCTCTCGGGCGACTTGTCTTTGAGCAGGTGATAATGAAGCAGGTTAACAAAGAAGTTGTAGACGACGGCAAGCGTTACCTGAATGACAAAATTTTTAGGGCTTTTGCCGAAATAATCGACGATACGGTATACGGTCAGAGCATCTTTTTTGCCCAGAGCGGCGGTCAGCTCGAAATTGTTGTACTCTTTGCTGATACCCACGTTACGCTCGACAATCTCAGGCGATATGGTGTCGGTGCGTCCGTCGTTGACGGCAATCTTGAGTTTGTCTATCTCGCCTGCTATCCGCAACAGGTCGTTGCCGATATTATTGGCAAGCATATTGGCGGCTTGAGCGTTGATTTTGACACCTACCTCACTGCAATAACGAACTATCCACTCAGGTATTCTGTCGTCGTATATGGTGGCGGAGTGGAAAAGGACGCCTATGCGTTCTATCTCTTTGACATATTTCTTTCGTCCGTCGAGTTTATCGTATTTATAGCAAAAAACGAGAGTTGTGGTCTGCACGGGAGCTTTCAGATAGAGTTCAAGTTTGTCGATGTTGCGTTTGAGGTTCTGAGCCTCTTTGACTATCACCACCCGACGCTCTGCCATAAAAGGGTAACGGCGTGCTTCGATTATAACGTCTTCCATCTTGACGTCTTTGCCGTACATTACGGTCTGGTTCATATCACGTTCGTCTTCGGCAACGGCGTTCTGCTCTATGTAATCGGATATCTTATCGATGAAATAAGGTTCATCGCCCATAAGAAAGTATATCGGAGCGTATCGACCTGCTTTGAGGTCTGCCATTATTTTGTCGAAAGAGAGTTTGTTATCTTCTTTTGCCATATTTTTCTTACTTTTGCCGAAAACAATTTTTGCAGCTATTATTTTTATAAATGAATCTACCCAAATTCGATTTCAAAATTAGAAAAGAAAACGGAAAGCACCAAATTTTCGACCGTATCCGTAAAACGTTTGTCGCCCTGACACCCGAAGAGTGGGTTCGTCAGAATATGGTCAGTTACCTGATAGATTGCCTTGCATACCCCGACAGCCGCATAGCCAACGAGGTCTCAATCAATGTCAATGGGTTGGCTAAACGATGCGACACGGTCATCTACGACAACAGTTTTTGTCCGTTGGTAATAGCCGAATACAAAGCCGAGACGGTAGAACTCACACAAAAGGTATTCGACCAAGCCGCCGTATACAACCAAAGGCTGGATGTCCCCTACCTGCTTGTGAGCAACGGTCGCAATCACCTCTTTTGCTATGTGGATAAGGCAAACCGTCGTTTTCGCTTCGAGGAGCAGATACCCGACTATCGCACACTTACGGGCAGGCAGGTCTGAGGGGATAGATACGGGGGAGTACGTTTTATTTTTTCTTTTTCTTCTTTTTCTTCTTTTTCTGCTGGAAAACATTGCCGCGTTGCAGCTTCGCCTTACGAAACTCCTCTACGCTCAGGAACGAGGCTTCGTCGTTTACCTCGAGCCTGTTTTTCGATAGCAGTCGTATGTCGTCTATCACTTTTTTGTCCGAGGCACTCTCTTTGTTGCGTTCGATGAGGCTCTTTTTGAGATAAAAACAGATAAGCTCCGTCAGTCGGTCTTTTTTCTCCTTATCGTCCATATCGGTGGCAGCCGTTATGAAGTTCTCGATATTTTTGCCGTAATGCTTGTATCGGGGTTTTCTGTCGGAATACGGTACTTTTACGGGTTTCGGGTTGACGTTCTCTTTGGTAACGACTTCGTAAGGATAATCTATATCGAGTTTGAAGTCGGACAATATTGCCAAATGATCCCACAGTTTATGCTTGAAGTCGGCTCTATTCCTCAGATAGGGGAAAAGCGTGCCCATCACTCGTATTATCTCGTTGGCACATTTGGTTCGCTCTTCTTTGTCTTCGATAGTAACGGCATATTTCACCAGGTTTTGTATGTTCCTGCCGTATTCGGGCAAGATAAGTTCTTGCTTAGAATTGTATTTCGGTATATTCTCCATCAATTTTATTTTATTATCAATAAATGTATATATCCTGTTAATCAATTTTTCATCTATTTGATTTCATCTTTTCTTATCATCGGCTTCGGTTTGGTGCCGACAAACTCTTTCAGATAAAAGGGCTCGAAATATGCCGTATCCTCGACAGCTCCGCTCTTCAACTTGTCTGCCGCTGCAGGTAACATATTAATACTGAGCGGGTGAATATCGTCCAAAAACACGGCATTGGGGTGTCTTATTGCCTGCCGACACTTGTCGGCACCGTTGCCGCAGAAGACAACCCTACCCTCCTCCAATACCTCTCGGAACGAGTTTTCGTCTATTATCTTTGCTTCCACTTCCGTCAGCCGCTTTGCGTTACCATCGAAAAGTGCCGTATATACCTCCATACGCCGAGCATCTATCATAGGGCAGTATAGCATATCGTCGCCTACCCGCTTTATTGCTTCCACTACTATCGTCTGCAATGTGTCCACGGCTATGAGAGGTACACCGAGGGCATAGCAAAGCCCTTTGGCAGATGACACCCCGATACGAAGTCCCGTATAAGAACCGGGACCGGCACTGACGGCGACGGCATCGGGCATCATATCGTTTCGGCGTGCAAAGTTAATAATTTCTTCCAAAAAAACAGGGAGCTTGGAGGCGTGATTTTGCGGCTCGTAGCAAACCTTGTCTATTGCTATCTCGTTATCGTTGCGTGCGAGCGTAGCCGAGCATACCGTCGTGGAGGTCTCTATGGATAATATGACGGACATAGACTATCGTTTTATTTTTAATTTTTGTCCTACACTAAGATTGTTAGATTTCAGACGGTTGTCTTTTTTGATTTTTTCCACCGTCGTGTTATATTTTTTCGCTATGCCGTACAATGTTTCGCCCCGTACTACCTTGTGTTTTACAGTACCGTGTTTCTTCGATTTATTTGTATCCGATTTCTTGGCAGTCTTTGTGTCTTTGGTAGTCTTTGTGTCTTTGGCAGTCTTTGCGGCTTCGGAACGTTTCGCTGGCTTCGAGGTTTTTATTTCAGCATATTGCTCCTCTTCGATCTCCTCCTCCATATCCGACACTCCGGCAGAGAGAGCTGGCTCAGACTGGCGTATGAGCAGCTTTTGCCCCTTCTTTATGTTGCCGGCATCTATATCGTTCAGCTTGCATATGGCATCGACGGTAGTACCGTATCGGCGGGCGATGGCAAAGAGTGTCTCGCCTCGCTTTACGGTATGATACACGGCAGCCTCCGCCGAAGAAGACGTAGACGACGACGCAGCAATGGCACTTATAATATCGTCGGTGGATATCTTTGCTTTATGTTTTGCCGAAGCGGGTGTCTCAGGCACTACCTCTATACCGTAGGGAAAGATACGACAAGCCGATATATAGCGGTCTTCGTAATACGGCTCGTCGGAGTCGGATATGACTATGCCGCTCTGTGTGGAGGAGTGTATGAATCTAAATCTACCATTCTCGATAGTATCGGATATGACCATTCCCACGTGCCCGATACGCTTGCCGTGGCGTCTGCCGGCAAAGAAGACCAAGTCGCCTTTCCTTATGTTATGGCGGGGGACACTCGCATACGAGTGGTATTGCTCTGTACCCGTACGAGGCAGGTCTATCGAGAAGTTTTTAAACACATAGACCATAAAACCCGAACAGTCGAACCCTCGCGGGGTAGAACCTCCGTAACGGTATGGAGTACCTAAAAATGTTCGGCTGAATTTGATGATAGAGTCTATCTTATTATCTACACTGTACGTTGTTTTTTTATGTTTCTTGCGAGATTTCCCGAAGATGTCGTTTTCGCTACCCGTGTCTGCACATATTCCTACACAAACACCTATCAATAATGCTGTTATAATTGTTTTTCTAAAATTCATACGGCATCGAAGTTCTTTAATATATTATAAATACGCTGTACGGGAAGCCCCATAACATTGTAAAACGAACCCTCGATACGCTCGACACCCACAAAACCTATCCACTCTTGTATACCGTAAGCTCCTGCTTTGTCGAATGGTCGATATTTGTCGATATAATAGTAGATTTCGTCATCGGTCAGGCAGCCGAAGGTTACTCGTGTGGAGGCGGCAAACACTTCTCTGCGAGCGACGGTAGTCACACAAACACCCGTTATCACTTCGTGAGTAGCGGCAGACAACGTCCTCAACATAGCGTGAGCCTCCGCCCTGTCTTTGGGCTTGCCAAAGACTCCGCCATCGAGCGTTACTATTGTATCAGCCGTTATCAACAGCGTATCGTCGTCGATAAACTCTCCTAAGGCTTCGGCTTTTTGTACGGCAAGGTATTGTGGTATCTGCTCCACAGGCAAATCGTGCGGGAAGCGTTCTTCCTGCCCATATATCGTTTTTACCTCAAAATCAATGCCTAATCCTCTTAACAACTCTTGCCGCCTCGGCGACTGTGAGCCAAGAATTACTCTGTACTTTCTCTGCATTAGTCAAAAAAATGCCACCTATCGAAAAGTTTTTGCAAAGGTACGAAATAGTTTTGAGTTCAAGACGACAAACGACAGTATTTTACGGAACATTATAAATTATTGGTATCCGCTAAAAGTTCCCTTTTCGGTTGCATTTAAATGGTTAAATAATGTATATACAGCCTGTCGAAAGTCTGACCCGATATGATAAGAAACCGTATACACAGAACTTTATTTCGATATAAGTTTTACGAGTTCTATTCGGTTGTTTGTAGCTTGTACCACCTTGAACGTCCAATCGTCTATCTCGATAGAGTCGTTGAGCTTCGGTATCTTCTGATAATGATGCAAAAGCAGCCCGGCAAGCGTTACATATTCGTCGGATTCGGGCAACGACAGGTTCAGTTTTCGATTGATAGTGTCTATCTCGAGGCGTCCCGATAGCAGGTATTCGCCATCTGCCACTTTTTTCAGTACATACTCGTTGATATCGTGTTCGTCTTCGATTTCGCCGAATATCTCTTCGATAATATCTTCTAACGTTACAATCCCTGCCGTGCCACCAAACTCGTCGATTACGACAGCAATACTCTTTTTCTCTTTCAGCAGAGAGTGCATCAACTTGTTTGCCGGCATAGTCTCGGGTACAACGGGTATTTTACGTAGCAATGTACGCCAGTTGTCGGTCGGTTCGAACAAGTCCGACGAGTGTATATAACCGATTATATTGTCTATATTGTCTTTGTAGATAGGTATTTTTGAGAAACCCGATTCGGCAAAGGTATTTCGGATATTTTCGAGTGAGTCGGTCTCTATGTCGAGAGCTACTATCTCGTTGCGAGGCACGATACACTCGCGTAGTTTGACAGACGAAAAGTCGAGTGCATTTTTGAATATTTTTATCTCGTTCTCTATACTTTGGCTCGACGATTGTTCGATAGTCTCTTCGAGTAGAAAATTCAGGTCTACCTTATCGAAGACATCGGATTTGTCGTTTAGACTTATCTTAGTACCGAACAGACGCAGTATACCTGCCGACATCCACACCGACAATTTGGAGACAGGATACAGGACAATATAAAAAATCAAAGCCAATGGCGAGAAAAACCTAAGCCAGAAGTTGGAATTGTACCGAAAAATTGTCTTGGGCAAAAACTCTCCGATGAAAATCACCAACAAAGTAGCTATCACTGTTTGTATAAGGCTCACAAGCAGAGTATTGTCGGTAATGTATTCTCTAATGTACGGGTCTAAAACCTTAGCCATAGCAATGGAATATACGACAAGTACGATATTGCACCCTACCAGCATAGTAGATATAAATTGCCCCGTGTTTTTATAAAACAACGAAATAACGGCTCCTGCAAACGATTTGTCAGTGCTATCTATCTTTGCCATCAGTCTGTTCGACGAGTTGAAAGCTATCTCCATACCCGCAAAGAATGCCGACAACAAGAGCGAAATCACTATTACCAAAATAATATCCATCTAAAAAATCTTTCCCAAAAAATTCGTCCGATTAATCGGTCAGCAAAAGTACAAATTAATTACCAATAAAATAAACAAAACGAGTCTGCCTGTATCAAAAACGGCAAACTCGTCGTAATTAATAATTATTTTATAAAATTATAAGAGAAATTTATCAATTAACTCTAAACTTATCTATGCCGTCTTTGAGGAAACCAATAGCTTGGCGGATAGCAGCCAATCCTGCATTGATATTGGCTTCGGAGGTTTCGGCTCCCATCTTCTTGGGAGTAGCAAATACGCGGTTA
>ERZ773068.843-NODE-843-length-15750-cov-3.864352_pt1 | contig 15750 bp, 11 predicted proteins | sample MGYA00580620_ERZ773068 | MGnify/ENA primary metagenome ERZ773068 (study PRJEB29015, sample SAMEA2737983) | human oral metagenome | biome: human oral; feature: human-associated habitat; material: dental | place: China | collected 2101 ... | reverse complement strand
TGGCCTGCTCCGGGTCGCCGTGGATGGCGCGGCGCGTCGGCCACAACACCATCGCCGAGACGGTCCGCAAGGTGCTGCTGACGTACTGGAACACCGTCGCCTTCCAGTCGCTGTACGCGCGGGCCGCAGGCTGGGAGCCGGGCGGGGAGGTGCCCGCAGTCGCCGACCGGCACGTCCTCGACCGCTGGCTGACCTCCGCGACCAACGAACTGGTTCGCGACGTCACCGCCGCGCTGGAGGACTTCGACACGCAGCGGGTCGGGTCGCTGCTCACTGCCTTCGTCGATGACCTGTCCAACTGGTACGTGCGCCGGTCGCGCCGCCGCTTCTGGGCGGGCGACCCTGGCGCGCTGGCAACCCTTCACGAGACCCTCAGCGTGCTGACCCGCCTGATGGCCCCCATCACGCCCTTCGTGACGGAGCGGGTGTGGCAGGACCTGTTCACCGTCATCGATCCGGACGGCCCTGAGTCGGTGCACCTGGCCAGCTGGCCCGTCGCAGACGAGTCGCTGATCGACCAGCAGCTGTCGCGCGCTATGGCCACCACCCGGCGTCTGGTGGAGCTGGGGCGTGCCGCCCGGGCCGAGTCGAAGATGAAGGTGCGTCAGATGCTCTCCCGGATGCTCGTTCCGACGGCGGCGCTGGCGGAGCTGACGAAGGAGCTCATCGCTGAGGTGCGCTCCGAGCTCAACGTGCAGGAGATCGCGTCGTTCACCTCCGCGGGTGATCTCGTCGACCACTCCGCTAAGGGCAACTTCAGGGCGCTCGGCAAACGCTTCGGGAAGCGCACACCGCAGGTCGCCGCCGCCATCGCCGCCGCGGACGCCTCCAAGCTGGCCAGGGAGCTGCGGGAGCTGGGTCGGACGCTGGTGCATCTCGACGACGAGCCCGTCGAGGTCTCCGCCGACGAGGTGCTGCTTACGGAACGTCCCCGCGAGGGCTGGAGTGTCGTCAACGAGCAGGGTGAGACCGTCGCCCTGGACCTCGAACTCACCCCGGAGCTGGTGCGTGCCGGCCTGGCTCGGGAGGTGATTCGGGTGGTGCAGGAGGCCCGCAAGTCGTCGGGGCTGGACGTGTCCGACAGGATCAGGCTGCGCCTGGCCGCTGAGGCCAAGCTTGCGGAGGCCATTGTCGAGCACGCCGGCCTGATTGCTGACGAGGTTCTGGCCCTGGAGCTGGAGCACGGCGACGTCGAGGATCCGACAGCCGAGGACCAGGAGCTCGGGCTGAGGATTCACCTGGCCAAGAGCGAGTAGCAGCGGAGCCGCGGGATCTCACTTTCGGTGGGAGCTCCATAGTCTGGAAAGTCAGCCTTTTGGCGGATCTCCGGGCGAAGGGGCGTCGCGGCTTCCCTCAGAAGCCCTGATTGCTATTAGGCTGGAAAGCAAATCTGACGACGGGAGAAGTGATGGCACTTCCTTTGGGTCCCTGGCGCCTGACCTACACGCCTGGCCAGTGGCTGATTCTGGCGGGGCCACGGCTGGTCACCGTGATGCAGCCTGCACCGCCGAAGATGTCGACGCTGGTGGGACAGCTATGGACTGACATGCAGGCCGCTGGGTCGCTGGGATCGCTGATGGAGTTGCTCCGTGGCTATTCGCTGGACCAAATGCCGGACTTCGCCGCGTTCGTGTGGGACGGCGGCGCTCTGCATGGCCTCGCCAGGGGGCGTATCGCCGTGGTCGACGCCAACACTGGGCAGACCGCGCTTGACGGTGAGGGGGCCCTCACCTGGCATGAGGGCCACTTCGGGGCGATCCGGGCGCTGCGCATCGACATGGGGTTGATGGAGCCCGACCATGTGCTGCATCTGCCGCTCATCACCGGTGCGGTGGGGGCGTCGTCGCTGGTGATCAGCACCGATCCCGACCAGCTGGTGCGGTTCCCCGACGAGAACAACCTGCTGCCGGAGCCCATTGCACCGGCTCCCTCCCTGCCGTCGGAGCCCCTTGAGCCGGCTCCCGCGCCGGAGCCGTCGATGAACACCTCCATCGACTCGGGACGGCATGTCGAGGACTCCCAGTTCCAGCGCCCCGAGCAGAGTTTCCGTGAGGAGGAGTACGCGCCCTTCGGCATCGGCATCCAGGTCAACACGGGGGAGTTCACCAATGTCTCCGGCGGTCTCGTCATCGGGCGGGCCCCGGATGCGGGCCGTGGCCCGATGGGCTCGGGATCGCTTCGCGTTCCCAGCCCCGGCAACGACATCTCACGCAGCCATCTGCTGATTGAGCCGGTCGGACGTGAGGCGCGCGTGACAGACCTGAACTCCACGAACGGAACCACCGTCCAGCCGGCAGGGGAGGAGCCCTACCTGCTGGAGAACGGCGACTCCGTGACGGTGTCCGTCGGGACTGTCCTGAATCTGGGTGACGGCGTCAGCCTCCGCATCGAACGAGCCCGATAGATCACTGAGGCGAAAATGGCCGGTTTCCCCGCGGGAACCGGCCATTTCGCTGTTTTCACGGTGTTTTGCCGCTCTTGGGAAACAGGATGACGTGACGTCGCAGTGAGTTGAAACCCATTTTCTCCACACATGACCCTCCGGCCTGTAGATTACGGGTCATAAACCCTGGGGCGACCATGGAAGGGAGAGGCGGATGGGTCGGCTATGGCAGAGGAGCGTAAGCCTGGCAATCGTGATGGCGGTTGCCGTGGGAGTCAGCGGATGTCTGCAGAATCCGAATGTGAAGAATGCGACGGGGGGAGGTGAATGGGTTGCCGACGGCGGCAGCACGGATGGCGACAGGAAGGTCACGATCTTCGGTGCGTTCGGCGGCGATGAGAAAGCTGCTTTCGAAGCCTCGCTGCAGAAGTTTGAGCAGGAGAGTGGCATTGACGTCGAGTACGCCAACAGCGATGACTTCACCACCTTGATCAAGACCAAGATCCGTTCGGGCGATACCCCGGACATCGCCCTGTATCCGCAGCCGGGCGGTCTGCTGGAGGCGGCTGCGGAGCAGTCGATCCAGCCGATCGACACCTACCTGGACTACGACGCCTTGGACTCCACGCTGGTTCCCGGCTTCATGGATGCGGCCCGCTACAAGGGCCGTGTGTACGGGGCTCCCATGCGCATGGCGGTGAAGTCCATCGTCTGGTATCCGGCCGCTTATAAGGACCTGGGGTTGAGCACCGAGCCGAAGACCATGCAGGAGCTTGGGGCCCTCGCTGATCAGATCAAGGCCAAGGGCGTCGCCCCCTGGTGCCTCGGGGTGGAGTCCGACGCGGCGACCGGCTGGCCGGCCACCGACTGGATTGAGGAGATCGTGCTGCGGATGCACGGCCCCGAGGTCTACGACCAGTGGACCAGCCACAAGATCCCATTCAATGACGAGCGCATCGTCGCCGCTTTCGAGGAGTTCGGGAAGGTCGCCCTCACAGAGGGCAACGTCTACGGCGGCAGCCAGGGTGTGCTGGCTACCAACTTCGGCACCACCATGAATCCAGCCTTCGGCACCCCGCCGGGGTGCTATTTCATGCGGCAGGGCAATTTCGTCGCCTCCATGCTGCCATCCGATGTCCAGGCGAACCTGGACAATGCCGTCGGGACCTTTGCCTATCCTCCATATGAGGGCGGCTATGAGGGAAAGCCGATTCTGGGTGGCGGCGACATGGCGGCCCTGTTCAATGGGGATGACGAGGACGCCATTGCGGTAATGAAATTCCTTACCAGCGATGAGTTTGGCGCTGAATGGGCGAAGGCCGGTGGCTGGCTGTCCCCCCACAAGACTTTTGACATGAGCAACTACCCCAACCAGACCACTCGCACGATTGCTGAGATGGCGACCAGCGCGACGGTGTTCCGCTACGACGGGTCGGACCTCATGCCCAACGCCGTGGGCGGCGGCTCCTTCTGGACGGGGATGGTGGACTTCCTGTCGGGTGCCAAGACCGCCCAGCAGGTGACCACCGAGATTGAGAACTCTTGGCCGAAGTGACGAAGTGATGAGCGAGTCAACACATGGTGCGGCGGAGACCGCAGCCACACCGGAGGAGAGGCGGGCCGCGAGCCCGGCTCACTGGCCGCGGGCCCTCATGGGGCTGCTCGGCATGGTGCTGATCGGATGGTTTGTCGGCAACGCCTTCCTGGCGCTGGCCTACTATCCGGAATGGTTCAGCGTCGGCGTCCCCGTGATCAACAAGATCATCCAGGCCCTGCTGGCCATGATCTTCGGTATCGGCGGCTCCCTGGCGTTCTTCGCCAGCATGAACCTGTTCATCAACGGGCTGCCGGGACGGCTGTCGCAGTTCCTCATGCCCTACGCCTACGTGCTGCCGGGCTACTTCACCATCGGTCTGATCCTGCTCTACCCCACGATCCAGACGGTGAACTACTCGTTCGCGAACGCGGACTCCACCGCATACCTGGACCCGTGGTACGGGAACTTCGCGGCTGTCCTGGGCTCGGATGAGTTCCTGCGCACCATCTGGAACAACGTGCTGTGGCTGCTGCTGGTGCCGGCCTCGACTGTGGTGATCGGCCTCATCGTCGCGGTGCTGGCTGACCGGCTATCCCCGCGAGGTGAGAAGCTGTCCAAGGCGCTGATCTTCCTGCCGATGGCGATCTCCTTCGTCGGTGCGGCCACCATCTGGCAGTTCATCTACGACTACCAGTCGGGTGACAAGCAGATCGGGCTGCTCAACGCCATCGTCGCCGCGTTCGGTGGGTCGCCGGAGCCGTGGGTGCAGCACGAGGCGGGTGCTCTGAACAGCCTGCTGCTGATGGTGATCGTGGTCTGGCTTCAGGTGGGCTACGCCATGGTGCTGCTGTCCACCGCCATCAAGAACGTGCCCGAGGACACCCTGGAGGCGGCGCGCATCGATGGGGCCTCGGAGTTCAAGATCTTCTTCCAGATCATCATTCCGCAGATGAAGGGCACCATGATCACGGTGTTCGTCACGGTGTTCATCATGGTCATGAAGATCTTCGACATCGTCTACGTCATGACCAACGGCAACTACAAAACCAATGTGATCGCGAACATGTTCTTCCAAGAGCTGTTCGTGAAGCAGAACGCCGGCACGGCCTCCGCGATCGTGGTGCTGCTGCTGCTGGCTGTGATCCCGGTGCTGATCTACCAGGTGCGTCACTTCAAGCGTGAGGAGCAGGAACGATGAAGACCGCTGAGACGGGGCAGAGGCGAAGCTGGGTCGCCATCATCGTGGTGACTCTCCTATGCATCCTGTGGCTGCTACCCACCGTCGGTCTGCTGGTGACCAGCTTCCGACCCATCGACGACATCAACTCCTCAGGCTGGTGGGAGGCCATCTTCAAGCCGGCGTTCACGCTGCAGAACTACGTGGGCGTGTTCGACAAGAGCGACATGGGGATGGCGTTCATCAACGCCCTGGCGGTCGCTGTGCCGGCCACCATCATCCCGATCATGTTCGCGGCCTTCGCGGCCTATGCCTTCACATTCCTGGAGTTCAAGGGCAAGGACTTCCTCTTCATCACAATCGTCGCCGTGATGGTTGTTCCGCTGCAGGTGGCGCTGCAGCCCATGCTGGACCTGCTCGGTCCCCGTGGCCTGGGCATCGCAGGACAGTACGTCGCGGTGTGGATGCTGCATACCGGTTTCGGCATGCCGTTGGCCATCTACACGCTGCGCAACTACATGACGACGCTGCCGAAGTCGATCATCGAGTCGGCGAAGATGGACGGGGCGACGCACTACCAGACGTTCTGGCGGCTGGTGTTTCCCATGTCGACTCCCGCGATCGCCGGGTTCGCCATTCTGCAGTTCCTGTGGGTGTGGAATGACCTGCTCATTGCCCTGCTGTTCCTGAAGCCCGACAACCAGACGGTGATCGTCTCCCTGAAGGGGATGCTCGGCACCCAGGGGCAGGGCTGGGAGCTGCTGACCGCTGGCGGCTTCATCTCCATGGCGTTGCCGCTGCTGGTGTTCATCGCTCTGCAGCGGTACTTCGTGCGTGGCATGACCGCCGGTGCGGTGAAGGGGTGATCGACGCAACTTGAGATACGGCTGCGGTCCCGTCCTCCTGTCAGGGAGCGGGGCCGTATCTCTTGCCTCTTTCAGGGCCAACCCACGGTCACGGCTGGCTCCGTGGCTCGACAGCACCGTCGTCTCTGACCGCTCCTAGGCCAGGAAGTCTAACTTTAGTTAATAATCTTTCAGGCAGAGGTGGCGCTATTCCGTGTGATACTCGAAACCCCTGACGTGGCATGTCGCTCTCTCCTGCCTGAGAGTCTTTTGGCCTAGTCAGAGAGGCTTATGGTTATGGTTGACTCCTGATCTCCGTCGCAGCAGTCGCAAAGAGCCTGTCTGGATACTCGCTCGTTGAGGGAGTGGCGTGACTCGTTCCGTGCGCGCTTCGCGCCCCGTCCGATTCCGTTTATCCCCCAGGTCGGATTCGCCGATTGTGGTCCTGCAGCCCTGACGATGAGTATGCGCTCACTCGGCATCGACGTCGACGAGAATGAGGTGAGGATGCGTGCGCGTGTCGGACACCATGGTACCTCAGCAGCGACGATCGTCCGCGTGGCACGGTCGTTTGGTGTCGCTGGTCGGGGCGTCCGCACAGGCTTGGACGGCTTGCGTCAGCTAGGTCGCGGCACCATCCTGTTCTGGCGTTTCAACCACTTCGTCGTGCTTGAGGCCGCGTACGCAACTGGTTTCGTCATCGTTGATCCGAAGGCAGGGCGTCGTTTCGTCAGCCGCAAAGTGATGGATGAGAGCTTCACCGGGGTTGCACTGGAATTCATGCCGACGGAAGACCAGGTTCCGCTCAGAACCTGCATGCGTAGCCGGTGGGTTGAGGTCCAGCATTTCCTCCCTCGATGGCCGCACTGGCTTGGTGCGGTCACCCTCTCCGCTCTGCTTTTCGCGTTCACGCTTATCCTGCCGTTGGCGATGCAACTCCTCGTCGACAGTCGAGGGGCGGCTATAGGCATCGCGGGAATCGAGTCCTGGGGCACCGTGCTGATTGCATCGACACTCGTTGCTTACGGTGCTCTGCAGTGGCTCCGGGGCAGGGTGATCGTGCAGCTCCAAGCGACTATGGAGCGCGACAGCACCCGGAGGCTGTTCCTGCATCTCGTCCGGCTGCCGTTCTCGTACTTCCTCACGCGACACCCCGCAGAACTTGGTGAGCGCCTCCGGACGGGATCCCGTCTGCGTGACATGCTCTCGGTGCCGATCGTCAGCGTCGTCCTCGATGCTGTGCTCGTCGTCGCCTATATCATCGCGATCTGGCTCCAGAACACGGTTCTCGCGCTCGTCGCTCTCGGCCTTATTGTCGCGCTCCTTCTACTCGTAGCGTTCACGTGGCGCCGCCAGTCCTTTCTAGCTGCCGACGCCCTCGACGCCCATGTTGGTTCCGACTCTGTGCTCCAAGAGGTGCTGGAGAACATGTGCACGGTGAAGTGCCTCGGTGCCGAAGCCACCGTCGAGACGCGGTGGCAGAACGCATTCGCGCACGCCATCACTGCGAGTTCATACCGCGAACGTCACCTCAGCGCAGTATCGGCAGGACTCGCAACGTTGCAGTTTGGCGCACCGCTCATCGTCCTCAGCACCGGCATCTGGCAGACTGTGGATGATTCGTTGACTCTGGGCCAGCTTTTTGCAGGCAGCATGCTGGCAGTCACGCTGTTCGCATCACTCACTAGTCTCGCGCAGACCTCCCTTCGGGTGGCGACTCTGGCTCCTGACCTCACCCGGGTACGTGACATCCTCGGACAGGCGACCGAACCCTCGGGTGCTGCGATGCCGCCGACGGGCGCGCAGACGACCGTGAGTCTCCGGGGAGTCCGGTTTGAGTACCCGGGAGAGAAAGCCCCTGCAGTCGATGACATTACCTTTGATATTTGGCCCGGCGACTATGTCGGAATTCTCGGGGCGTCCGGGTCGGGAAAATCAACACTGGCTGATCTCATCGCTGGTATCGAGGTGCCGACCGGTGGCGACATCCTCATCGACGGGATCGATCAGGCGGAGGCGGCGACGGTCCTTCGTGACAGGATCGGATATGTCGAACAGAGTACTCGGCTCCTCTCCGGAAGCATTATCGAGAACGTGCGTCTGGCCAACCCAACCGCATCACGGGAAGAGGTGCATGGAGCTCTTTCGATGGCCTGTGCCGATGAGTTCGTTGATGCGCTGCCCATGGGATATGAAACGCTCTTGGGACACAGCGGTAGCGGACTCTCGGGGGGGCAGCGTCAGCGCCTGGCACTCGCACGCGCCCTTCTCAAGAAGCCGTCTCTGCTGATCCTGGACGAGGCGACGAATGCTGTTGATCCCGAGACGGAGCAGCGGATCCTGAGGAACGTCCGTGCCACGGGATGCACATTGATCGTCCTGGGCCACCGACTCAACCTCGTCGAGCAAGCGTCTCGTGTTCTCGTCCTTGAGAGAGGTGCGATCGTCGCCGCTGGGAGCCCGGATAAGATCCGGGCTCTCCGTGACACGGGTGCTCTGCTCCTCTAGTCGGAGCCTGTGTCACCATGATGGAATGGAGTCCCATCAAGTGGGACTGCTGTCCCAACGTAAATCATTGGAGCGAGCATGACCACCATTACGACGGACGTCCTCATCGTCGGAGACGGGGTTCTCGGTCTCTTTCTAGCCTGGGAACTCGTCGAACAGGGGGCAGGCAGCGTGACGATCGTTGCTCCGGGAGACCGGCGTGGCGGTGCGAGCCGCGCGTCTGGGGCGATGCTTGGATGCTTCGCAGAAATCTCGAAAGACACGCTGCGAACCGATGCTGGGCGGGCAAAGTTCGAAATCGGCCTCGGCGCACACCGGATGTGGCCGGAGGTGCTGGCTAGCCTCACCGAATTCGCCTGCGACTTGCCGTTGCACACGGTATCCGACACCCACGTCATCCTCAACACCTGCGGTGGCGAGCTAGATTCGCTCAACTTTCACGCGATGATCGATGCGCTCGAGGAATACAACGAGCCGTGGGAGGAGATCGATGCCGACGATATCCCCGGGTACAACCCGCGTACGGATGCGCGAGCTTTGCGAGCGATCCGCCTTCCTCACGAAGGAGCGGTCCACAGCGGACATGTTCTGACGGTGCTCGACCGCCATCTCTTCGATCGCGGTGTGATCCGCGTGGCAGCTTCCGCCGGGGCTATCACGACAGAAGGAGACCGAGCCACGGGGGTCGTGCTCGACAACGGCGAAAGTATCGCCGCCGACACCATCGTCGTCGCGGTCGGTGCGGCTTCGGGTGAACTTTTGCGCACTGCTCTGCCGCGTCACGAGATCATGCCCACGTTCTCCGGTTTCGGGGTAGCGATGATCGGTCGTCGTGAGTTTGGTGAAGGTTTCACGAGTGTCGTGCGCTCCCCGAACCGTTCCGGCGCGTGCGGCCTGCACGTCGTTCCGCTTGGGGAAGGGCTGGAATATATCGGAGCCACGAACTTTGTGTTCGCGAAGCCGCGCTATAGCTCTCTTTAATCAAAATCCGATGTCTGTGGGGTATTCGGGTCGGCCGGGGGAATCGGGTTTCCCGGGTGGATGTGGTGGATATCCCGTCGGGTGTGTAATATCCTTGATGCGTGAAAACAGTTGAGATATCTCCAGAGGAATTCCGGATCCTCCAAGACTACAAACACGAGGGTCCCCACAAACTCATAAAAGGAAAAGCCGAAGCGATCCTACTGCTATCACGAAACGTGGACATCGGGGTTGTGGCAGAACTCGCAGAACGCACCACCGCAACCATCAAAACCTGGCTACAGGACTGGCATGAAACCCGACTCGCGTCAATACACACCGGCCATGCTGGCAACCTCAACGCCTCCAAACTCACCCCCCAGCAGCGGGCAGAAACCATCAAGGTGCTGCAACAACCACCCGGCCAGCTGGGTCTACCCGCCGAGTTCTGGACCGTACCCGACCTCGCCAACTGGATCGACTCCCACTTCCAGATCACCTATGCCTCCGAGACCTCCTACCACTTCCTGCTCCACCTGGCCGGGTTATCGTTCCACAAACCCGGGGCCGTCGACCAACACCGAGCCCCCGAGGCCGAGATCACAGCCCGCATGAACCAGATCCGTCACGAACTCGACACCTCCTGGAACGACCCGGACGTGATGATCATGGCCGCCGACGAGGTTCGGATCGAACACGAAGCGATCCTGCGCAGGGCCTGGCACCGCACAGGCGCCACCACGAAACTACGGGTCAACCGGATCAAGCAGGCACAGTCCCAACATCGGGTTCCTCCACGAACACGACGACACCGCCGACCTGACCGCCCTCGACTGGCAAAACACCAACAACATCATCAACGCCCTCACCGAACTCACCCTCAAATACCCCGGTAAACGAATCGTGATCGTGTGGGACAAAGCGAAATGGCACACCTCGAAACACCTCCGCTCCCACCTTGGCCAAGGAAACCCTCTCGAGAACATCCACCTCATCAACCTCCCACCCTACAGCCCCGACCACAACCCCATCGAACACGTCTGGAACGAAGCCAAAAACCACATCAGCAACCACCAACACACCACCTTCACCGACACCCGCCACGCCTTCGAAACCTACATCACCACAAACCAATTCCCCTACCGACTCAACAAATGATTTTGTTTAAAGAGAGCTATACGAAGGGAATATCGGTGTGGCGAAGTTCATTGCCGAGTGCGCTATGCAGCAGTTGGACGAACAGACCTGCTTCCACTCAATCGCAGAAGTGCGCACTGGCAATCGTCCTGTCACTCTCGACGGGTTCCCTCTCGTGGGATGGTCGACGGTCGATGGGTTGTACGTCTTGACCGGCACCTATCGCGATGGTTTCCATAGCGCCCCCGCTCTCGCTCGACACGTCGCGCTTGAAATCCGTGGGGAAGCGGGGATTATCGATCCGATGTTCCGACCGGATCGCGCTCCCCTCAGCACCTGGACGGTGGAGGAAGCGATCGATGAATGCGTGCTGCACATGGCCGCCGGCTGGTTCGAAGCGCGTGCGATTGCTCCTCCCGAGGTCTCATCAGTGATACTGCACAGGATGTTCAGAGAGCAGGCTGAGAGCGTCTACAAGGCGATTCCTCGCGTGATGGGTCTCGGCCCGGATCTCATGATCTATCTGTCGGGGCCGCATGCTGACGAGGGCCGGTATACGGAGATTATGCGTTATCTTCGGCGAGTGTCGTCTTGATCAGTCGTCTGCGGACGGTAGCCGTGTTCTTGCGTGCTGTACAGCTTTGCATACAGGCCGCCCTCACATAGGAGGCTGTCGTGGTCGCCCTGCTCGACTATCCTCTTGCCATCCAGCACGATGATGAGGTCGGCCATCCGCACTGTCGAGAAGCGGTGCGAAACGAGCATCGTGATGCGTCCAGCCTGCTTCTCGGCCGCTGCAGCTGTGGCGAAGCGTTCAAACAACGCGTGTTCGGTCTGTGTATCCAGTGCTGCGGTCGGCTCGTCGAGAAGCAGCAGCAACGGATTCGTGTTCATGAATCCCCGGGAGAGAGCGACTCTCTGCCATTGGCCGAAACTGAGTTCCTGACCCTCGGGCCAGCGTGAGCCGAGCTGCGTCTGTGTTCCGTGCGGAAGCGCTGTCACCAGATCATCTGCTCCACCTCGCATGATGGCGTGCCCGATGCTTGCGTCGTCGGTGGATGCGGTGAGATCGCCCACTCCCACGCTAAGGCCGAGTGTGAACTCGAAGCGAGCGAAGTCTTGGAACGAGCCCGAGAGACGCTGACGCCATTCGGTTGCGTGGATCTTCGCAAGAGGAACATCATCGATCAGCACCCGCCCGCTCGTTGGCTCGTAGAACTTGGCGAGCAGTTTCACGAGTGTGGATTTCCCGGCGCCGTTCTCGCCGACGATGGCGACCACGGAGCCAGCGGGGATACGCAGGTTGATTTTTTCCAGGACATTCTCAGTCTCTCCGGGATACCGGAAGCTTACGTTCTCGAACGACACCGCGGACCGGATCAGCTCCGGCGCCGCATGGTCCTCTGCTGCCCGTGTCACTGCGGCATAGTCCTCCAACCATGCGAGGCGGCGGGCGCCGGTTAGGAAGACCCCGCGGATGAATCCGACCTCGTTGACGGTTGCGGCGACGAAGTCTGACATCTGCACCCCGGTGGCCAGAACGAGTACGACCTCGCTGGCGGGGGCATCGAGAACGAAGACGACGTAGAGCAGAGTCAGCCCGTAAGCCAGCCCGAACACGCCCCAGGCCAGCGCGTTCCAGCCAGACGAGAGGTAGGTACGACGGCGCATCGGCCGGTACCATCGCCGCCACTCTGCTTCGTGCGACCGGGCGATCTCGGAGCGTATTCCCGCGATACGGACATCTTGCGCAGCGCCCGCCGTCGTCGACAGCTCGAAGAGATGCTCGGTGAGCCGACGGTGAGGGGCCACCTGCTCCTCGACCACATTGTCCTGCCGCGGCAGGACAATGGCGGCGACCACGATCGGAGCGGTGAACAGCACAAGGAGCGGCAGCAGTGGTGAAACCCCCGAGAGGAGCGCGAGAACCACGCAGAGCTGGAAGATCCATATCGCTGTGATGACGAGCGAAGAGTACAGGTGGTCGAGGACGAAAACCTTCTGGCGCAGAAGAGCGAGCCGATCCAGGTATTCCGGTCGCTCCTGGTGCTCGATGGTGGAGATCGATGCCTGGAGCCGAGCGATATGGGCCTCCAATGCGATGATGAGTCGCTCCCGAAAGCGACGTGCCAACCGCTCTGCGACCATCGAGAGCAGCCAGCCTGCGCACGCGGACGTGACCATGCCTCCCAGTGCGATATGCACTCGCACAGGATCGCTCGCCGTGATGCCTTGAGTGAGCAAGAGCAGCCACAACGCGACGAGCGGACGTGGCAACGCCGCGAGGAGCTGGAGCGCGAGTGAGCCGATCATCAGTCTTGGTTCGTTCGCATATCCGATCTTCACGAGTCGCCACATCGAGATGGCTCCACCAGGGACTCGGACTTCGGCAGGGCCACTTGGGTGCTGCTCGCTACCGGGCTCAATCATCGTCCACTCCTACCGTGGCGTCGGCGAATCGGCTTGCTTGCAACTCGAACATGTGTTTGTAGTGACCGTCGAGTTTCATCAGCTCGCCATGTGATCCGCATTCGGCGATGCGACCGTCCGCGAGCACCGCGATGCGATCGGCCTTGCGCACAGTCGAGAGCCGATGTGAGATCAGGATTGTTGTGACGTTTGAGATGGTCCCAAGCAGCCGGTTGAAGATCTCCTCTTCGGCCCGGATATCTAGATTCGCCGTAGGCTCATCGAGGATCACCAGCCCTGCCCCGCCGCGCACCGCGCACAGGACGCGCGCCAGCACGATGCGCTGCCACTGCCCTCCGGACAGCTCAGCACCACCCTCGAACCGCTTCGACATCGGGGAGGCGAGCTCGGCTAGGCCATCTGCGCCTGCCGCCCGCAGCGCATCGAGGACAGCCTCGTCGCTGTGCCTGCGGCCCGGGTCGACGTTGTCACGCAGGCTGCGCTCGAAGCGCACAAAGTCCTGGAAACCGACAGCGATCCGCGCACGCCAGGATTCGACGTCGAAACGTCGGAGATCGACTCCATCGACGAGCACCACGCCGTCGGTCGGATCGTAGAAGCGACACAAAAGTTTCGCGAGGCTTGTCTTGCCCGCGCCGTTGACTCCGACCAGCGCCAACGACTCGCCGGGCCTCACCTGGAGATCGAGGCCGTGGTAGATGTCGATCTCCGAACGTGGGTACCGGAACCGCAGGCCCTGCACGCTAATTCCCACCGCGCCCTGCGGCACCTCAACTGGCGAAAGGTCCTTCTCGATGTCGGGGGTCTGGCGGATTCCCCTGAGTACGCGCTCGGTCCTGAGGACCTCCGCAGCGACGTCATCGAGGGCCCATCCGAGACCACCGAATGCGATCCACTGCACTCCGACCGCGAGCTGCGATGCGGTGATCACGCTGGCAAGGCTCCACTCGCCGCTCAGAGCAAGGTTCCCCATCCGACCGAAAACGATCACATTCGCGATGACGACGACGGCGGCTCCGATGAATACGCGACGACGCCGTAGACGCGTAGCCGTGGTTTGCGCATCGTGAAGGGCGAGCCGACGTTCGATAAATCGCCCCACCGCCCATCCACCGAGACCGAAAAGCCGGACCTCCTTCGCCGCCCAAGGCTCGACCGCCAACTCGTAGGCATAAGAAGCCTGCTGTTCCGCACGTGCCACGTCATCGGAGCCGCGCTGCTCCCACATCGCGCTCTCCTTCAACAGCCAGTGCGTCGATGCCCAGGCCACCGCCAGCACGACGGCCGCCCACCAGCTGTACCAGGCGAGCGCGACGGCTGAGACGAGGCCGACAAACAGCTGCAGCAGGGAGCCTCGAATGAAGTCGATGGCGAGGGAGAGTGGGGGACCGTTTCCCCCGCGATCGAAGTCGTTCTTCACGGTAAGCGCGGGATCCTCCAGGTGCGAGACCCCGTCCGGTTCAAGTCCTCCCCGCACCAGGCGTTGGTTCATCTCACTGGCGATGCGATGACCCAGCGTCTGGCTGATCGCACCCGAAAAATGCGGGGTGATCTGCAGGACGAAGAAGCCCACTGATGTCGCCACGAGCATCGAGAACATCGACGGGTCCTTCGACAGAACAGCCCCCACGGTGTGTCCCATGAGGACTGCGAACAGAGCGGGCAGTACCGCCCCGACGATGAGAAGCACCCACCAGAACATGGTCAGAATCGGTGCAGTTCGCCAGAAGGCAACGAACACCGAAAGAGCTCTGCGCAGGAGCGAGATCGATTGGCTCTGGCCTGGCTGTGTTGACTCCGACATGTACCCCTCGCAATCGACACGTTCACCCGAAGAGTTTCAGCACCCCACCGACGGCGGGACCGAACCCACCCTACACGTCATCAATTCGCCGCGACGGTAATGATCGGAAACGACAACGACCGCCCTAGGGGATGCAATTGCCAGGATTGCACCGATCGTAAGCAATCAGTATAAGGCGACGCACAGGTCGGCAATGAGACTCGCGTACAATTTTCGGGAGCGGCAGCGTTTGCCTCACGTGAGTATGTTCGCGGGTGGTGGCGTTCCCCTATGTACTCTGAGCAGGGAGTTGTCGCTGGCTGCGCGCCGTGAGAGCACCACGAAGTTCACCCGGGCCTCTCGGCTGGACTCGTGGCCATGCCCGTAGAGCGATCCGTATGGCCACCTCGCATCATGGTTCTGCTGGCCAGCAGCAACACAGACTAGAGTCGCGGTGAAGGCAGCCAAGTCACGGGCATAACTCACACTCACCACCAGTCCAGCCTGCACTGGTGCACCCGAGGGAGGCGCCGTCAATTCTCTCAGCGACTCCGAGCGCGGCGCCAAGTCGGCAAGGAGGGTGCGACCACGTGGCCGGTCGCCGCGTTGGAACATGACGAAACACATCAACGTTATGACCGTCGTTGACGACAACGATCGAGCGCATCTCTGCTACGGTAACACCCATGACCGTGCCGCCCCTGGTGATTCTTGGAGCCGCAGTTGACGCTGTCGGGGCACCTGGCTACGGTCGGACATGCTACGTTGCGCAACGTAGGGGGAGCAAATGTCTACATTGAGGCTTATTCATAGGGTTTGTTGACACGCGTTAGAAGGCGCAAGGGGACGGCTTGCCCCGTGAGATAATTAGGGTGTGAAAACAAACCATCTTAGGAACAAGCCGTCACCGGGAAATATGAGCATAAAACCCTGATGCCAGTGAAGTCCTCGACCTGTGCGCAGGCATCCACACCCACACCAAAGGCCAGC
>ERZ773068.841-NODE-841-length-15762-cov-6.250716_pt1 | contig 15762 bp, 10 predicted proteins | sample MGYA00580620_ERZ773068 | MGnify/ENA primary metagenome ERZ773068 (study PRJEB29015, sample SAMEA2737983) | human oral metagenome | biome: human oral; feature: human-associated habitat; material: dental | place: China | collected 2101 ... | reverse complement strand
CGAGCTGCCTCACACCTATGCTGAGCTGATTTGTGATGGTCACCATGTGGATCCCAAGGCCTGTGATATTTTGCTCAAGCAAAAAGGCCATGAACATGTAGCTCTCATCACTGACTGTATGACTGCAGGAGGTCTGGACGACGGCGACTACATGCTGGGAGAATTTCCAGTAGTCGTAGCCAATGGCACGGCCCGCCTCAAATCTACCGGCAACTTAGCAGGATCAATCCTGCAGCTCAAAGACGGCCTGAAAAACGTGGTTGAGTGGGGCATTGCTAACCCTCACCAAGCAGTCATGATGGCTAGTCTGATTCCAGCAAAATCTGTACACATTGATGATGTCTGCGGCCAGATCAAGGAAGGCTACGATGCTGACTTTATCGTTCTGGACAAGGATTTAGAGCTGGTTGCCACTTATCTGGATGGTGAAAAACGTTTTACAGTATAAAATAGTGAACCATTCGTTTTAAAAAGTCTCCTTATATTTTTCAGAAAGGATAGGTTAATGGCCTATCCTTTTTGTTGGGTTTGGTAAATTTTCAAAGCTCAATCTTAGGCCGTTCCTTATATCTGCTTCAAAAGAGTTATTTCTGAATGGAACTCCCATCTTTCCTTGCAGAATGTTCTCAACCTTTGAGGTTAGATTAAGAGCTGTATGCGACTTTCTTCAGTAGTCTAATCAGCCAGAAGATGTGAAATGCGGGATGAGAGAAGTTTGAATTGCTGGTGGGGGCGTGATATAATATGATTATATGATTAGACGGGGGTAGGATATGAAAAAGATTGATGTGAAATTTCTGGCAATGGGAGTTTTTTTCCTTCTTTTCGGGCTTGTTTTGAAACGTTTTTTAATGACCTTTATCGGCTTGGCCTTTATCAGCTACAGCTTTTTCAGTAAAGGCATGGCACCAACGAAAGAAAATATTTTCAAACCAAAATTTCCTAAAAAGAAAAAAGGGAAATGAGCTTTGTTGGCATTGGCGAGGAAGCTTCTGCCGGATAAAAGAATGCTGAACTGTGCATAGATAAAAATCAAGGAGGCATGAGATGAAAGACTATCTCTTAAACAATGGTGTAAAAATTCCAGTCCTAGGCTTTGGTACTTGGAAGGCTCAGGATGGTGAGGAAGCCTATCAGGCAGTGCTGGCCGCTCTCAAGGCAGGCTATCGGCACATTGATACGGCAGCGGTCTATAAGAATGAAGAAAGCGTCGGCCGAGCCATTAAGGACAGCGGCCTTGCGCGTGAGGATCTCTTCATCACGACTAAGCTTTGGAATGGCAATCATACTTATGAAGAAGCTCAGGCAGCTTTTGCCCGTTCTATGGAAAGGCTGGACTTGGACTATCTGGATCTTTATCTCATCCACTGGCCCAATCCAAAACCTTTGCGAGAAGAGGGTGCTTGGAAAAAACGCAATGCGGAAGTATGGCGGGCCATGGAAGACCTCTATGAGGCGGGCAAGATTCGGGCTATCGGCGTCAGCAATTTCCTGCCCCATCACCTAGAGGCTCTGCTTGAGACAGCGCGCATCACTCCGGCTGTCAATCAAATCCGCCTAGCACCAGGCGTCTATCAGACAGAAGCGGTGGACTTCTGCCGTGAGCGTGGTATTTTGCTAGAAGCTTGGGGACCTTTTGGTCAGGGAGAGCTTTTCCAAAATCCAGCAGTGCAGGCTGTCGCAGACAAGTATGGCAAGACTATTGCCCAAGTCGCTCTGGCTTGGAGCTTGCAAGAGGGCTTTCTGCCTTTGCCTAAGTCGGTCACTCCGAGCCGAATCACCAGCAATCTGGATTGCTTTGACATTGAGCTAGATGCTGCTGATATGGAACTTCTTAAAAGCATACCTGTCGAAGCCGGGGCCCCAGATCCGGATCAGAAGGATTTTTGATGAAAGTGATTTTTTGTCAAAGTTCAGACAAAGAAAGCTTGTCAGTTGATTAAGGAACTCGCCTTTTTTAGCTATGCCAGCGAGACTGTCACAGTTTCAGATCAGCACCATGCAGTCTTGGAGCTTGCTGGTTGGCTGGAGATTTAGGAACAAAAATTTGAAAGTATCCCCAGTTTGAAGTGAACTGGGGGTTTTTATCTATGGCAATATGGAAATGCTATAAAACAAGAGCTTTCTGTGCTATAATGAGGTATGTAAAACGAGACCAATATCCAAACAAAAACAGTTAGATAAGGGAGTCAGATGAAAAAGACCCAGGAATTAGAAATAGAAAAGCAGCTGATTGAGCGCCTGACTAGTGGAGAAAGTCAGTGGACTTATCGTCAGGAGTTACGAACAGAGGAGCAGCTGTGGGAGAATTTTTTTGCTAAGTTAGAGCAAAATAATCTGCCTGCCTTGAAAGATCAGCTGTTGACTGCGCAGGAGAAGGAGCAAATCAAAAATCAGCTCAACTTTGTTAACTACTATGAAGCAGCTAAATGGCTGGCAGGTGAGAATGGTATTGCCAAAGTCCAGGTCCAGCGGGAGGATGCCAGACTTGGAATGATTCGTCTCTCAGTGATCTGGCGGGACAATGTGGCAGGCGGCAAGTCCAGCTATGAGATTGTCCATCAGGTGGAGCGTGATAAGGCCTATCCTATGGATCCGAACCGCCGTCTGGATGTGACTCTACTCATCAACGGCCTGCCCATGATTCATATCGAGCTGAAAAGCCGACAAGCGCCTTTTTTGGACGCTTTTCGACAAATCCAGAAATACGATAAAGAAGGCAAGTTTCATGGGATATACTCCAGCCTGCAGATGTTTGTCGTATCCAATGTCATTGACACCCGCTATATTGCAGCCGCAAAGGAAAATAAGCTCAACGCACAGTTTCTGACCAAGTGGGTTGACAGCCAGAACCAGCCGGTTACAGACCTCTTTTCCTTTGCGGAGCAGGTACTGTCAATTCCACGCGTCCATCAGATGGTCATGCAGTACTCTGTCATTGATGATGTGAGAAAGGCGCTTATTTTACTGCGGCCCTATCAGGTGCATGCCATCGAAGCCGTCCGAGAAGCCTCCATGCGTCAAGAGTCGGGCTATATATGGCATACGACAGGTTCTGGTAAGACGCTGACCTCCTATAAGGTGGCTCGAAATCTCCTGCAAATCCCAGCGATTCAAAAGACCATCTTTGTCGTGGACCGCAGAGACCTCGATGACCAGACTACCTCGAGCTTTCTCTCCTATGCGGCTAATGATGTTATTGATATCGATGAGACGGACAATACCAAAGAGCTGGTTCGCCGTCTCTCTGCTGATAATAAAGCACTAGTCGTCACGACCATTCAAAAGATCAATGCTATGCTGCGCAAGTTTGAAGAGGGATATTATCAGCGGGAATATAAGAAAATCAAAGAGCTCAGAGTGGCCTTTGTCGTGGATGAGTGCCACCGAGCTGTTACGCCTCAAGCTCAGAAGTCTCTCAGCGAGTTTTTTGTCTACTCGCTCTGGTATGGCTTTACCGGAACACCTATCTTTGGGGAAAATAAACGCAAGCAGGTAGGCGACTTAGCCCAGACTACCCAGCAGCAGTATGGTGAGCGTCTGCATGAATATACGGTCAAAGAAGCCATCCATGACAATGCCGTTCTAGGCTTCAAGGTGGACTATCGCAATACCCTCATCACGGATGCAGCAGAAGAAGCTATCCCTGATAGTGCCTATGAGCATGAAGACCATATGCTGGAAGTGTTGGATGCTATCCTCAATAAAAGCCATCGTCAGCTGGGACTTGAAAACGGGGTCGGCCGGACCTACAATGCTATCCTGACTGTCAAGTCTATCCATCAGGCTCAGCGCTACTATGACCTGCTCAAGCGGGTCAAGGAAGGCCAGACTCGCATTCAGATCTCTGAGCGGACGAAGCGCGTGCTGCCTGACTTTCCTAAGTTTACTATTACCTACTCGGTGACGGAGAATAAAGAGGAATCCTCTGCCAATCAGGATAAGATGAAGCAGGCTTTGGAGGACTATAATCAGGAGTTCGGCACTCACTATAATCTATCGACCCTTCGGAGCTTCAATACTGATGTCAATGAGCGCCTAGCCAGAAAGAAAGAGAAGTATCTCTACCGGGATGAACAACTGGACTTGGTCATCGTCGTCAATCGGCTCTTAACAGGCTTTGATGCTCCTTGCCTATCTACGCTCTATATTGACAGAAAGCCTATGCAGCCACAAGATCTGATTCAGGCTTTCAGCCGAACCAACCGGATCTTTGACCAGCGTAAGTCCTATGGGCATGTCATGACTTTTCAAAAGCCGTTGGCCTTTAAGGAAGCAGTGGACAACGCCCTGCGCCTCTACTCCAATGGTGGGGAAAATGAGGTGCTGGCTCCGGAATGGCCGGAGGAGAAGGCTAACTTTGACCGAGCTTTGGCTGACTTTCAAGGGCAACTATCCAGTAGCTCTGAGGAAAGACTGGCTATCGAAAGCGCCCCGACAGCCTTGCTGAAGAAGCTAGCCAAAAGCTACCAGCAGCTGGACAAGTATCTGGCCTCTATCCAGATCTATACGGAGTTTGATAAGGAGGTGCTTTATCAGGAGACTGGACTCAGCGATGAGAATCTAGAGGACTATTTAGGCCTGTATCAGAATATCCTAGCTGAGCTCAAGCTCCGGAAAGATGGAGAAGAAGAGGAAGAGCCACTGGACATCCTTTACGAGCTAGAATCTGTCCATGTTGATGAAATCAACTATAGCTATATCCTCTCCCTCATCCAAGCTTTTATCCCCCAAGAGGATACAGACCGCCCAGAGCTGAGTCCAAAGGATATCCAAGCTGTGGATGACTACATCACAAGCCTAAGCAAGACCAATTCAGGCCTAGCCCAAATCATCGCTGATCTCTGGCAGGAAATCCAAACAGAACCCGAAAACTATCGCAGTCAATCCATCTCTCATATCCTAGAGCAGATGATCCAGTCGGTCATTGACCGGCATATTCAGGCTTTTGCCAAAAAGTGGTATGTTGGAGCAGATGAGCTTCGCTATCTCATCGACAACTACCGTAAGGGAGCTAAAAAACAAGCTGGCGAAAGTCAGCTCAATCAGAGCCAGCGCTACCAAGACTACAAAATAGAAGTCGAAGATGCCCTCAACCCTCTGCGCTACAAAAAAGAAATCAAAGAAGCCTACATCCGATTGATTGAGGAGGTTATCGAGCCATTGAGAGTCGGAAGGTAGGGGAGAAAGGTAATCACCGAAACTTCGAAGAGTAGCTTTCATCTAAATATCCAAGCAATCTAAACGCTGAACACTATCTTTTGCTAAGATTTCTGGGCAATCTGACTTTCGAACAGTCCTGTTTATAAAAAATTACATGATTTCTACCTGTTGCACGATGTAGTTTACTAAAATATCCAAGCGTTCTAAAGGTCGAATAATAACATTTACTAAAGATTAAAAGTATTCTAAGCGTAAAATGTTCTGATAACCCATTTTTTTAAAAGAGATAGTCCCCATCTGAAGGTGAAGAAATCATCAGGTGGGGATATTTTTTGTCTTTTCGTTACAAAATGCTGTTTCGGGGATAAAAAGCGACAGTTCAGGGCAACTTCTTAAAGATTTATCGTTGCATGCTATACTTAGTTTATCACATTATTGGAAAGGTTTTATTATGACAACGAACTATAACATTCGTCCCCTGACTTATAGCAACTTTACTCACCGTGAGTTTGAAAGTCTGATGATAGATTCTCATCAGATTATCACAAACTTTGCCAAGGCCAATAAGAATGAGGATATGTATGGCAAACATCTGGAGCCCTTTGCGAGCAAGCTAGAGCAGTTTCAAGAACAGCTGGCCAGCGTGGAAAAGAAACAAACCACGAGTCTGGCAGAGGTAGATAAGGAGCGGGACAGTGCTCTGGTCGGTCTCTTTACCCTGCATAGGGGCTTTGCCAAGATAAAGGAAGCGAATTTTAAGGTGGCACATGAGACACTGGCTCCAGTCCTTGCCAAGTACAAGGATATCACCAAGCATAATAATGATGTCGCAACTGCTGAGATTAAGAGCCTCCTCAAAACTCTTAAGGAGGAACCCTACAATACGGCAGTGACCACTCTGGGGCTCTCACCTGTGATTAGCGCAGTGACGACTGCTCAGGAGGACTATGATAAGGCCGAAGCCCTAGCGCGTGCAGCCAAGTCCAGCAAAGAAGTCGGTAAGACCAAGCAGCTGCGCACGGAAATCTCTCGCACTTATGACCTCTTTATGCGCTATACCGCAGCCTCCGCAGAAGCCTATCCAGAGAAGAGCCACTTTGCCAAACTTCTCAAAGATCTCAACACCATCCGGGACAGCAAGCGCCGTCTAGCCAGCCCAAATAAGAAAACCAAACCGGAACAAGCACCGGAAGTAACAGGATAAAAAACAATCCCTTAGAATTATATTTCTAGGGGATTTTTGGTATTTAATGGACATAGAGTAGGGAATGTGAGGGGACTAAAACTTATAAGAAATTTTGTACTTTTACAGAAGATGATATCAATCTGGTATCGTCTTTTATGCATAAAAACTTTATAGAATGAGGAAGAGTTGATATAATAGTAGAAGTATATTGATAAAGGCTGTAATGTTTAAGTATTTAGTAACTTATTAGAGAGGTATTTTTTAAAAATGATTGACGAAAATATGGAAAAGGAAAAAAAGTATAAGTTTCGTTCGCTTACATCAAACAAAAATGTAGAAATTCAACCAGTCACATTACAAGCTTTGGAGTATGTTATAAGTGATAAATCAGAACCAACAAATGTGGCTATTACAGGGAACTATGGAGCTGGTAAAAGCAGTGTCATTGAGAGTTTTGAGAAGCGTTTGCAAAATAACAGCTCTCCCAAAATAGGAATTAAAGAAGTAATTGAGTTTTTTAAGAAATTTTTACATGATTGTCAATCAGAAAAAATAGGAATAAGAAGATTGATTGAGCTTCTAAAAAAAACTAAAAATAAAAAGTTTATCCATATTTCTCTTGCTCAGTATGATGAAACTATAAAAAATGAAGAAAAAGGACTTAATAACCGTCAAATTAATACAATTGAGGGAAAGATTATCAATCAATTACTCCATCAGATTGAACCTAACTCAATTAGAAAATCAATTTTTAAAACACTTGATGCAGAGTCGCGAATTCATCCTTGGAAGAATACAGCTTATTTGTTTTCTTTTTTACTACTGTTTCTATATTTTTTCAGTTTTAATACATGGGTTAATTTGACTAAGGGAGTCTCTTGGCTCTCTTGGACGACTAATGTAACTTCTAGATTAGTAGCGCTCGCTATCTTATTCATTCTTTTGCTATATGGAATTTTTTATTTATTAAAGTTACAAAGAGACATTGGATTCATTAAACACCTATCGCTAAAATCAGATAAAATTGAGACGGATATAGAAGTTTTTTCAAACGAGACTAGCAAAGTATCTTATTTTGATAGATATTTGGATGATGTAATATATCTGTTTAAACAATCTAAGGCAGATGTCATAGTCTTTGAAGATATTGAGCGTTTCAATGATTCAAGAATCTTTGAAAAAATTAAGGAACTAAATATTGTTATCAATAGAAAAAGAAAAGTATGTAGAGAGTCTAAATTAGTATTTTTCTATCTTGTTAAAGACGATTTATTCGAATCACAAGAGCGAACAAAGTTTTTTGATTTTATTATTCCGGTAGTTCCTGTTGTCACCGCTTCAAATTCCTATGATAAATTAAAAGAAATATTAGAAGATATCGGACTTGATGAGGGATTGGATGAAAAGTTTTTATTTAATATTTCATTGTACCTTGATGATATGCGCCTGATTAATAATATTTGTAATGAATATCTGACCTACAAAAAGTCATTAGGTGATTTGGAATTAAACTCTGAAAAAGCATTTTCGATGATAGTGTACAAAAATATCTTTCCTAAAGACTTTTCTCTTTTACAAAAGAATCAAGGATATTTATATGAATTGCTGCATTCAAAAGATAAACAGTTAGAAAAACGTAAAGAAGAGTTAACGACAAAAATTCAATCATTGAAGGAAGATATTGAAAATGCACAAGTAGAGCATTTTCAGGATGAAGTTGAGTTATACGGTTCAATTTTTAAAATTCCTGCAGATAAAAGAGTGATTAAAGTAAATGAAAAGTCTCAGGCGGAGTTCTCATCCTATCATGAATTTATCATGGAGCTGCTGAAAGAAGATAGCAAAATCACTTCTTTCAGGGATTTTTATGATGCTTATCACAATCAATCCAGTATTGAAGAAAATCTTGATTCTGTATTTCCTAATAAAAATAGTGCAGAATTTCAAGAACGTCTAAAAAACACTAAGAATAAACGAAATTTGCCCTGTTTAAATGATAAACTTAAATCGTTACAAAATGAACTATATGAGTTGGATAGATTCAGATTGTCAGATGTCTATGAATCCTCAATTCAGATTGAGAATTTTGATAGTCTGTATTCAGAATCAATTAAAGAAAATCCACAATTTGCTATTATTCCTTTTTTAATAAGAAATACTTACATTGATGAAACATATCAAGATTATCTGACCTATTTCTATGGTAATACAATTACAAAAGAAGAAAAGGAATTTATTGTAAATGTTATTTCGGGACGTGATGGTAATTATGATATTTCTTTAACCAATATCAATGAAATAGTTAATCGATTAGAACTTAAGGATTACAAATATAGCTATATTTTAAATTATAGTTTGTTTGAATATCTTCTAAAATTTGAAGAGGAAAATGATTCTTATGATCGGCTGGATCTGATTTTCCACCAAGAGACTATCTTGGATTTCTTAATTAATTTTTATAACACATTAGATAGAACAACACTAAGTCAAGGAGAAATCTATCAAGAAGAGGCCATCAAATTGTTTTTGGAGAAATGGTTGTATTATAATAATTATGTTTTTAATAAATATGTAGAAATTAACACAGGTAGATATGTTTCTCCAGATAAAAATAATCTAATATTATCATTGATGAATTTAGTGGATTTGAGTAATATTCCTGAAAAAACGAAAGTATTGATTGCTGAGTATATAAGTGATAATCAACAACTACTTTTTGCATCTCAGAATTATAAAATCTCGCAATTCACGCAAAATTTATCAAATATTGGTATAAAGTTTAAGGAATATATTTATCGAGATGATATCTATGATAAGAGAATACTGGATTATACTTGTCAGAATAATTTATATTTAATTTCTAAGGCTAATATACGATTTTTTGTAGACTTCTATTCTAAAAAAGATGTTTCAGAAGATGAATTTGTTCATAAGAATTTTGAACTTCTTAACACAAATATTGAATTGAAACCATTATTAGATTACTGTTTATCCTCGGAAGAAAATTTATTGCAATATGCAAAGATGTATATTGAATTATCAAATGGTAAAATGGAAGACCATCCGTCCTATATTGAACGGTTGCTTAATCATGATATTTTGTTTCAAAATAGGGATGCAGAAAATGAAGTAATAACGCTAGCTGAAGCGATATTTAATAGTATTCCAAAGTTTTCTATTGATTATACTGTAGATAAATTTAAAGAATTATCTGGTAAGAATAAGCTGAAATTAATAAATTACCTTGTATTAAAACAAACAGCAAAGGTTAATTCTGAAGTCGTTCTTATTTATTTTAACAATACTGAACTTATTGATAATTATTTAATTGACTTCATTAACCACGATCCTAGTTTTAAATTGAAAAAAAATATATTTTTGCAGCTTGATAAGAACTTACAAGATGTTTTCAGTACTCAAATTGTATCTGCAAATAATTTGGAATTGAGTATCTATAAATCAATGCTTAAAGTAATAAATACTTATTATGAAGACTTTGATATAAGTGGACTTCCAGATGATAGATTAGAGGTTTTGATAGATTTGAAGATTATAAAATTTAATGCTACTAACCTGGAGTTTATCAGAAACGAATATCCGTCTATGAATTATTATTTTATTTCAAGGAATATCAAAAAATATATTGAAATTGAAGAAGATGTTCATGATGAAGCTGAGCTTAATGATTTATTGAAATATAGTGAGCTTGATGATTCTTACAAGCTACAAATAATAGATCTTTTAGATTATGTATGTTTGAAAGATCAAAAATTTTCAATTGAACTTATCACTCACATCTTAGATTCTAAATTTGATATAAATGATTTTAGCTATATAATTAGTTCTGACTATTATGACAATGCTGATGAATCTATCAAAAACAAGATAAGAGAACTAGCTAAAGAGCATTGGGACAAACTTATTAATCTAGATAGTAGTGAAATTAGTATCAGTCTATGCGAGTGGTTATTAGGTCTGGACGATATTGATGATTCGGAACGTAAAAGCTTGCTCAAAGATAACTTATTATCTAATCCTGAAATGTCAAAATATCGATTGTCTTTGTTAGGGGATAACTTAGATTTATTTGAGCTGTGGGAGATAATGGATACCTTGAGTGATTCTGATATATATGCAGAATGGGTTGTAACTTTTGATAAATTGAATCAAAATGAAGATAGAGGTCACAATGGGAACCAATCAGTAGTTGTGCCAAATAGTGAATTCAATATTAAATTGCTAGATTATCTAAAAGAAAAGGAACTAGTAAGCAAGAAATCACGTTCACATTCAAGAGGCATGACTTTATATGGATTTAGAAGTGGACAAATTGAATATGAGTAAGATTTTAGAAAGAGAAATAATGGTTAATAACGATATTCCTAAGATTAGATTTAAACAATTTAATAATAATTGGAAATCTAAAAATCTAGGGAGTCTTGGCTCAGTTGCTATGAATAAAAGAATTTTCAAGGAGGAAACTTCTGAAACTGGTGAGATTCCATTTTACAAGATTGGTACTTTTGGTGGTGAACCAGATTCATTTATTACACGAGAAAAATTTGAGAACTATAAATCAAAATATCCTTATCCAGAAATTGGAGATATTTTGATTTCTGCCTCTGGAAGCATTGGTCGAACTGTAGAATACCAAGGAGAAGATGCTTATTTTCAAGACTCTAATATTGTATGGTTAAAGCATGATGAACGATTAGATAATTCTTTTCTCAAGCAATTTTATTCCATAGTGAAATGGGAAGGTATTGAAGGAACGACTATTAAGCGGTTGTATAATAAAAATATTTTAGAAACCCCAATAACTCTTCCCAGTCCAGAAGAACAATCCGCCATAGGCTCCCTCTTTCGCACTCTAGACGATTTGTTGGCTGCTTACAAGGACAATCTTGCCAACTATCAGGCTTTCAAGGCTTCCATGTTGTCTAAGATGTTTCCTAAGGCTGGTCAGACAGTCCCAGAGATTCGTTTGGCTGGATTTGAGGAAGAGTGGAAAAAAATTAAATTAAAAGAAATAGTTTGTGAAGAGAAAAAAGGAAAAGCAAAAGCAGATATGGTTGGCACCCAATCAGTGTATCTAGATACTGGATATTTAAATGGTGGGAAAAAAATAATGGTAGATTCTCCTTCTGACATCTCTATTGACGATGTTATTATTTTATGGGATGGTTCTCAAGCTGGTATGATATATTATGGTTTTGAAGGTGCCTTGGGATCAACATTGAAAGCTTATACAATATCAGGAAATGGTGCTTTTGTGTATTATCAACTTAAATCTCATCAGAAATTGATATTTGAAAAATACAGAACACCCAATATTCCTCATGTTGTAAAAACCTTTTTAGCTGAATTTGAAATTTCCATTACCTCATTTCAAGAGCAATATGTTATCGCTTCTCTCTTTTCCAATCTTGATAGCCTTATCAGCTCCTATCAAGAAAAAATTTCTCAGTTGGAAACCTTGAAGAAAAAGCTTTTGCAGGATATGTTTATTTAGGATATTTTCTTAGTAGAAAGGAACAACATATGTCAGGAACAGAATTCAAGCGTGAAAAGAAAACAGATCAACCAGTTCTTGCCCTTTGTTATGATTTTGATAAGACTCTTTCGCCTGATGACATGCAAGCACAGGGGTATATTCAGTCTGTAGGATTTAATATTGGCGAGTTTTGGGAAAAATCAAATGGTTTAGCTTCTGCAAATGATATGGATCAAAATCTTGCCTATATGTATACTATGAAGGAAGAAGCTGCTGGAAAAGTTTTATTTACTAAGAAAGAACTTGCTAAGTACGGTTCAAAGGTTACATTATTTCCTGGAGTGGAAGAATGGTTTGAACGTATAAGAAAATACGGAGAAGAAAAAGGTGTTATCATTGAGCACTACATTATATCCTCTGGTTTAAAGGAGATGATTGAAGGGACATCCATTTCTAAAAATGGTGCCTTCAAAAGAATATATGCAACTTCATTTTATTGTAATGAAAAAGGTGTTGCAGTTTGGCCTTCTCAGGTAGTGAACTATACAAATAAAACACAATTTTTATTTAGAATTTCTAAGGGAGTACTTGATGTAAATGATCCTGCAGTTAATGATTCTTTCCCAGCTGATCAGTTGCGGATTCCTTTTAGAAACATGATTTATATTGGTGACAGTGATACAGATATTCCGTGTATGAAGTTGGTGAATTCACATGGTGGTTATTCTATAGGTGTTTTTGATCCAGAAAAAAATGACAGAAGAAAAGTTCATAAAATGATTCGAGAAAATCGGATTGGTTATTTTGCTCCAGCTGATTATTCTGAGGGAAAAGAATTAGATAAATTAATTAAGTTAATGATTGATAAAGCAGTATTCAATGAACAGCTTGAAGATAAGAAAAACGCTTATAAAAAAGAAGCATCATTACCTAGAGAAAAATCAGAAGAGGAGCAAGAAAAGTCAGATTTGCTGGACGCATTGGAAAGCAGTGCAAATTTCCAAAACACCCATAACGTTATTAGGAAATTATCAAAGTATAAGAACTGGCAACCTGATGATATTTTGAATCTTTTAACGATTGCGTGCAGTAATAGTCAGGTACGTTATATCCTTAGTGACTTTGATATTAAAAAGTTCTACCTTGAGATTTTAGAAAAGGCTCCTTCAGACATTGAAGAAGTTGAGTTGATTAGAGAAATTATCGATCCCAAAGAAGATTAATAGGGTCGAAAAGGAGATTATCATGACATCTGTAACGCAACGGATTTCACAAATTAAACAACCTCGTGGCGGTTTTCTGCCGGCTAAGCTCTTTTCAGTGACAGAGCTTTCAGATGGGAAAGAATTGTCTACTCAAGAAAATATTGCACCTAGTTTAATTGGGCTTTGTGTTGATTATCTGAGTAGATTTATGAGTGGTTCAGCAAAGGAGCAGGCATTTGAGATTTCTTTGAAGGGTGCTAGCTTAGCTGGGGAAGAGCTTTGGGCTCAAAAGTTCCTCGGCAATATTACTGGTCTGGATGACAGTTCTATTTCCAATGCTTGCAAGCTAGTAGGCTTTGATGTGGTCTATCGCGCTGGTCTGAGCTTTTACAAGCCCATTGAGGAGATTGAGCCTGATCCTCAGACCCTTGCTAATATCCGTACTATGGTTAAAAGAAGTTTGGCTTTTTTTACGGACTATGGGCCGGTAGTGAAGGATGGTTTCACCTTGGAAGGTGCCTATACTAAGTTAATTACGATTGGAGATGGGGATTTTTTGACGGCAGACACTTTGTGGGATTTTAAAGTGTCAAAGGCTAAGCCAAAGAAAGAACATACCTTGCAGTTGCTGATTTATTACCTCATGGGTATTCGTTCCATTCACCCTGAGTTTGCTAGTATTGAGCACCTAGGGCTTTATAATCCTAGACAGAATCTGGTTTACCGATTAGCTATCTCAGATATTCCAAAGGAAACGATAGAAGTAGTCGAGCATAAAGTTATCGGTTACTGATAACCGCTCTGCCATTTCCCAAACCTAACAACTAGAAAGAAACTTATGACACAAGAAACAACTCAAACTTCCCAAGGGCTTTATCAGGCTCTCTGGAACTCAGCGGATGTGCTCCGCTCTAAGATGGATGCCAATGACTACAAGTCTTACTTGCTAGGCATGGTCTTTTATAAGTACCTGTCTGATAAGCTGCTCTTTTTCGTGGCAGAGACTATGGGAGAGGAGACGGAGGACTTAGAGCAGGCGCTGGATATTTATCGTCGTTATTACGAGGATGAGGGGACCAAGGCTGACCTGATCGATGTCATCAAGCAAGAGCTGTCCTATGCCATGGAGCCAGATCTGACCTTTACGAGCATGGTGCTGCAGGTCAATGGGGGTACCTTCCAGCTGGAGCATCTAGCACAGGGCTTTCGCAATATTGAGCAGAGCGATGAGCTCTTTGAAAATCTCTTCGAGGATATTGACCTCTATTCTAAAAAGCTAGGGGCAACACCTCAGAAGCAAAATCAAACGGTCGCAGCGGTCATGAAGGAGCTGGCAGTCCTAGATGTAGCTGGTCATGCTGGTGATATGCTGGGTGATGCCTATGAGTATCTGATCGGTCAGTTTGCGACCGACTCGGGCAAGAAAGCCGGAGAGTTTTACACGCCTCAGCCGGTAGCCAAGCTCATGACCCAAATTGCTTTTCTGGGACGTGAAGACCAGAAAGGTTTCACTCTCTATGACCCGACCATGGGGTTTCGTGTCATAATAATGACACAGGCAAATAGTCAAGTAAATACAAGGGTTTTAGAGCTTCTACCAAAGTTTAAAATCAAAAAAATGAATCGTTGGTGTGCTGTTTAGAGCAGTTATTACGAAAATAAATGTTGTAAACAGTACATCAGCATAAAGGAGGAACTCACATGTCTAATGCAAAAAAAGACACGATTGAAGCAAAAGGTTTTGCTATTCAAATTTATACTGAAGACTTTAAAAATGACTATATAAGTCTAACGGATATTGCAAGATACAAAAATGTGCATGAACCTAAAGATGTTGTTAAAAACTGGCTAAGAGTAAGAGATACAATTGAATTCCTTGGTCTCTGGGAGACTATTCACAATCCTAATTTTAAAGGGGTCGAATTCGACTCCTTTAGAAAGGACGCAGGAACAAATGCATTTACATTATCACCTCAAAGATGGATTGAAAATACAAATGCGATCGGTATTGTTTCTAAATCTGGTAGAGGCGGAGGAACGTTCGCTCATCCTGATATAGCAATGGAATTTGCTTCATGGATTTCAGCAGAGTTTAAGCTCTATTTAATCCAAGACTACAAAAGGCTTAAGTCAGATGAAAATTCTAAGCTATCATTAGGTTGGAATTTGAATAGAGAAATTTCTAAGATTAACTATAAAATCCATACAGATGCAATCAAAGAATATCTATTAAAGGATCTTACCAACGAACAGTTATCCTATAAATATGCAAGTGAAGCAGATATGCTCAATGTTGCCTTATTTAATAAGCGAGCAAAACAGTGGCGTGAAGAAAATCCGGATTTGAAAGGTAATATGAGGGACTATGCAAGTCTGAATGAGTTACTGGTGCTTGCCAATATGGAAAGCTATAATGCAATTCTTATCGGTAAAGGTATGGAACAAAAGGAAAGGATGATAGAACTTAGAAAACTTGCAAGAACACAATTGATATCACTTGAAAAACTTGGTGATAGTGGTATTAAAAAATTAGAGGGAAAGAAATAATTATTTTAAGTAATTAATAGATAAATTATTGTTTACCAGCTGTTCAGAATCAAAGCTATCTTATTGACCTACGGTCAATAAGCATCGCAAGTCTGCGACTTGCTCAATTATTGTTTATCATAACTATCATAAAAATATAGAAAGGGAAATTGCTATGACATTAGAGA
>ERZ773068.839-NODE-839-length-15782-cov-23.520951_pt1 | contig 15782 bp, 9 predicted proteins | sample MGYA00580620_ERZ773068 | MGnify/ENA primary metagenome ERZ773068 (study PRJEB29015, sample SAMEA2737983) | human oral metagenome | biome: human oral; feature: human-associated habitat; material: dental | place: China | collected 2101 ... | reverse complement strand
TCGAGATCGTCTCTGCCGAACGAATATCCACCGAGTTCAATAAGATCCTCCTCTCCCCTCGCCCATCAATAGGGCTGGAGCTCTTTGAGCAGACGGGGCTGATGGCCGAAGTCTTCCCCGAACTTCTTGAACTCAAGGGCGCCGAGACCCGTGATGGCATCGGTCATAAGGACAACCTTACCCATACTTATAAGGTAGTAGACAACATGGCTAAGGCACTCGCCGCCTCTCGCCCCGGAGAAGAGATGAACCTCTGGCTATTGTGGGCTGCTCTCCTACATGACATCGGCAAGCCACGTACGAAGCGCTTCGACAAGCGTCTCGGCTGGACCTTCCACAATCATAATTTCATCGGGATGAAGATGGTGGCGAAGATCTTCCGCCGTCTACGCCTTCCGCTGGATCATAAGATGCACTACGTGGAGAAGCTTGTTGATCTTCACATGCGACCTGCTACACTCGTCGACGAAGGTGTCACTGATTCGGCGGTGCGCCGTCTACTCTTCGAGGCAGGTGATGACATAGATGATCTGATGCTCCTCGTAGAAGCAGACATCACTAGCAAGAATCCTCAGCGTGTCCGTAAGTACCTGGATAACTACAAACTGGTACGTAGGAAGCTCGTCGACATAGAGGAGAAGGACCGAATACGGAACTTCCAGCCTCCGATCTCAGGGCAGATGATCATGGATACCTTTGCACTCACCCCCTGCCGTGAGGTAGGCTTGATCAAGGATGCCATCAAGGACGCTATCCTCGACGGCACCATCCCCAACGAGTATGAGCCAGCCTACGCCTTCATGCTTCGTGAAGCAGAAGCGCTGGGTCTGCACCCCAAGGACTCGGGCAAGGAAGGATAAAGCGCCCTACAGGGAAGAACGCCCCTTCACATAGGGAAGGATAGCCCAAGCAAAGAGAAAGTCGCTCACAGCGCTTCTATAGACTTCACAGGGCACTCCCCTACCCTACCGATACAGCAAGCCCCCACTTCGTACCCTGCGGTATGAAGTGGGGGCTTTACTTTCGGTGACTATGCTTAGTCGGGAAGGCTTACTAAAGCGCTACCCAACGTACGAGAGCGAAGTCCATGCGGTGTGGGAGCTCGGGGTGCGTAGGCACGATACGGATCGCACGCTTGTAGAGTCCGGGGCGAGACTGAGTGAAGGCGAGTTCGTATACTTCCTTCGTGCCCTCCTTCTCTACGAGGCGGAGAGGCGTCTTAGCCACCAGACGGAGCTTCCCATCAGCTTCCTCACGAGCGTCTACCAGCTCTACCTCGAGGTCGCAAGAGAGGCTTGCCTTGTCGAGTACCAGGCGGATGGTCTCATGCGTACCGGTATAGCGCTCGTTGGATACGTTGGACGAATTACCGGAGTCTTCGACAGAGACGATACGAAGGCTATCCCATTCGCTCGCTACTGCACGCTTCCAATCGACGAGCTCACGTGCGATCTTATTCCCATTGGCGTGAAGATGCGCCGAGCGGGCAGCAAGTCCCGTGTAGAAGCGGTCGAAGTAATCGTCCATCATACGACGCATCGTGTAGTGAGGTGCGATGAAGTTCATTGAGTTCTTCATCGTCTGTACCCATCCATCAGAATAGGGCTTCCCTTCACGATTGAAGTATAGTGGTACGATCTCCTTCTCCAGAAGGTCGTAGATCGTCGTAGCGTCGAGCTTGTCCTGTAGCGTCTGATTGCTGTAGGTACGCTTATCGGTGAGTGCCCAACCTGCGCCCTTGCGGTAGCCTTCGTACCACCAGCCATCGAGGACCGATAGATTGAGTACACCATTCATCTCTGCCTTCTCACCCGACGTACCCGAAGCTTCAAGCGGTCGTGTAGGGGTGTTCATCCAGATATCTACTCCAGCGATGAGCTTGCTTGCCAGACGCATGTCGTAGTTCTCGAGGAAGATGATCTTACCTAGGAACTCTGGGCGACGGCTGATCTCTAGGATGTACTTGATGAGTCCCTGACCACCACCATCAGCAGGGTGTGCCTTACCTGTGAAGAGGAACTGCACTGGGTACTTAGGATTGTTGACGATGCGCTCCAGACGCTCTAGGTCGGTGAAGAGCAGGTGTGCACGCTTGTAGGTAGCGAAGCGACGACCGAAGCCGATGAGCAGAGCGTTGGGGTTGATTCCCTCGAGGACGGAGACCGTCGTCTCGGGGTCACCGCTATTGCGGATCCACTTCTCGCCGTAGAAGGAACGGATGTGCTCGACGAGGCGAAGCTTGATACTCTGATGCGTCTCCCAGAGCACTTCGTTGGGGATCTGCTGCACCTTAGCCCAAGTATCTTCGCTCGTCTGGTGCTTGAGGTAATCTCTGCCGAAGTACTTACGGTAGAAGTCCTGCCATTCGGCCGAAGCCCACGTAGGAAGGTGCACACCATTAGTGACATAGCCTACATGAAGCTCTTCGGGGAAGAAGCCCTTCCACACGGGTGCGAACATCTCCTGAGACACCTTGCCGTGCAGGAGGCTCACACCATTGGCTTCCTGACAGGTGTTCAGAGCGAAGACGCTCATGGAGAACTTCTCATTGCTATCGGGACACTCACGGCCGAGGCTCACGAAGTCGTGCCACGAGATGCCGAGGCGGTCGGGTAGATGCCCGAGGTACTTACCCAGGATATCCTCTGCGAAGTAGTCGTGCCCAGCGGGGACAGGCGTATGTACCGTGTAGATCGAAGAGGCACGTACCAGCTCCAGAGCTTCTTCGAAGGGAAGGCCTTCGCCCTCTACGTAGTCGACCAGGCGCTGAGCGTTCATGAAGGCCGCGTGCCCTTCGTTCATGTGGTAGACATCCTTCGAGATGCCGAGCTTCTTCAGCAGGAGGACACCACCGATACCGAGCAGGAATTCCTGCTTCAGACGATTCTCCCAGTCACCTCCATAGAGCTTGTGGGTGATGGGGCGATCCCATTCGCTATTCTGAGCAATATCTGTATCGAGGAGGTAGAGGCTGATACGTCCGACGTTGACCTTCCACACGTGGCAGGCGACGATGTGTGTAGCGTAAGGTACTTCGAGGACCATAGGCGTCTTGCCGTCAGCTTCGAAGACCTGTTCGATGGGGAGCTGCGTGAAGTCCTGAGCTTCGTAGGTAGCTTCCTGCTGACCTTCAGGGCTAAGGGTCTGCGTGAAGTAACCATAGCGGTAGAGGAAGCCCACTGCCGTCAGGCGGACATTGCTATCACTGGCCTCCTTGAGGTAGTCCCCTGCCAGGACACCCAGACCACCCGAATAGATCTTGAGGATGTTCGTCAGCCCGTACTCCATGCTGAAGTAGGCTACCGAAGGGCGCTTCGTATCAGCGGGCTCAGCCAGGTAGGCACGGAAGTCTGCATATACATCGTCGAGCTCGGCCATGAAGCTCTTGTCTGCGATGAGTGCAGCGATCTCCTCGGAGGAGAGCTGGCGTGTGAGTGTGACGGGGTTGCCTTCTGTTGCCTCCCAGAGCTCAGGGGAGAGACGGCGGAAGAGGTTTTGAGCCTTGGGGTTCCATACCCACCAGAGGTTGTGTGCCAGTTCATCCAGTCTACGGAGCTCCTCGGGGAGCTGTGCGTAAGCATAGATGTTAGTCCATACGGGCTCGTTGGCACGCTTGGTTACGATCATGAGTTAAAGCTTCTTTGCAATAAGAGTGACGTTAATTATCTATTTCTAGGGCGCAAAGGTACAGATAATAAATTACCTACCTCTCTACTAGCCAAGTAGCCTCCCTCCCCTACTCCCCAAGGCCTCCCACCCTATACCTTAGGGCATCTCCCTCCTCCCCCTCAAGCCGTCTTCCCCCGCCCCTTCGATTCACCTTCATTCACCCTCTCGAGGCCCCCCTTCCGACACCCCCAAAAACCGACCTACGGTAGGTCGCCGAAAAAACCTACTGTAGGTCGTCGATGCGACCTACCGTGGGTCGTCAAGGCGACCCACGGTAGGTTTTAAAAGCACCCCGCCACAAGGCCGTCCTACAGAGGCTATAGAGCCAGGGGTTTGTACTATATTTGCCCTAGAATTTCTGGATCGGTAGAGATACATGGCTACGAGGGTAGATTCCTAGCCCGAATAGCACAGGAACCAACGGGCCGAATCTGGATGCATTCCGATCCCCCTACAAAGCACTAAATGAATAAACTCATGAGATACTCCCAGACCCTTCTCGAAGAAGAGCTAAAGAATCGTGTAGGAGAAGACTTCTTCGCCGACTACAACTATAGCACCATCAAGGGACGCATAGACTTCTCTGTCGCAGACCGGCTGACTTTCATGGGAGAGGCTATCGAGTATCTCTGGGCCGAAGCTAAGCGTGGGAGAGCTAATCTAGACCACGCTTTCGTCCAACTCATCCTTACGATCGGGAGAGCACAGCTACAGACCAAGCAATCCCCTCCTCCCTATCTCGGAGCCTTCAATGCGGAGCACATTTATTTCATTCCCTACTTCAAGCTCCACGATATATTCTCGATGAATGACTTCAACTGGAATGTCACCCCCTCTGACCACACGACGAAGGAGTTCGCCCTACTCTCCGAGCGCGTACAGTCCATCATCGAGCAGGAGAACCTCACCTTTGACTTCATCAAGGACGAGAAGGAGCTACGCAAGTTCATCAAAAAGAACTTTGTGGTAGGTAAGGAGAAGACGACCAAGATCCCCATCACGAAGACTAACTTCATCACCATCTACAGCAAGTGGGAAGAAGCCGTACGTCCTACTATCACCATCGACTGGGAGAGTGCTAAGAAGCAAGGGATCATCAGCGCAGACTTCTACCTGGCAGACCTCCTCTCTCGAGAGGGGCTCTCGCTTAAGGACCGTCTCTATGTCGTCCTTGAAGAAAAGAAGTATCGTCTCGTAAAGGGGAAGAGCACGCTGGGAATATTCGAGTTCGGAGAAATACCCTTCACTGATGACCAACGAGCCTATAATGACTTCTGGAATAAATATCAGCGTCCTCCAAAGAAGGAGTATTGGGACTTCCTAATCGGACGAAGGGATTTACTCGTACCCCAAGATGTCCGAGAGCGAAAAGGTAGCTACTTCACCCCTCGTGTCTGGGTAGAGCTCTCACAGCAATACCTGGCAGATCAGTTCGGAGACAACTGGCAGGAAGAGTATTATGTATGGGATTGTGCGGCGGGTACAGGCAACCTACTCAACGGGCTGAGTGAGAAGTACCGTATCTTCGCATCTACCCTTGACGAGGCAGACGTACTCGTGATGAAAGATCGTGCAGCCAATGGTGCGAATCTTCTCCCTGAACATATCTTTCAGTTTGACTTCCTCAATGATGAGTTCGACTGTGGCAAGCTACCTAGGGCCCTACTTGACATCATACAAGACGAAGAGAAGCGCAAGAAGCTCATCATATATATCAACCCTCCTTATGCCGAGGCTGCTTCAGCTAAAACTGTCACAGGGACAGGGGCAAATAAAGCAGGGACAGCTACTAGTAATAAGACCTATAGTCGATACAAAGACTTAATAGGTAGTGCATGTAATGAACTCTTTGCTCAGTTCCTCATCCGCATATACCACGAACTCTCGTTATGCAAGATTGCAGAGTTTTCAAAGTTGAAAACTCTGCAATCTTCCAACTTCCAAGAGTTCAGGAAACACTATCGAGCGAAGCTCGAAAAAATTTTTATCGTTCCAGCCAAAACATTCGACAATGTAGGTGGAGAGTTTCCTATCGGCTTCAAAATATGGGATGCCTCAATTGAGGAAACCTTTGAACAATGCTCTGCAGAGATATACGATAAATCTGGGCTCATCGGAAGAAGAACCATCAGACCCGAGTATACATTCATCAACCGCTGGTATTCTACCTACTACCCAAAGAAAGGGGATCTAGGACTCTCCGCAATCGGAATAATGAATACAAGGGGAAATGATTTTCAAAACACGAACTATATACGCATTACTACCCTTGACAATAGAAACCATACGAACCACATTACACTTGAGAATCTTATTCCATCGTGTATTTACTTAGCTGTTAGGCATTGCATTCCCGCCACGTGGATCAATGACCGAGATCAGTTTGCATCTCCCCTCCCCACCTGGGAGAAAGACCAAGAGTTTCATAGTGATTGCTTAGCCTATACTCTCTTCCACGGGCAGAATCGCATCAGCAGTCAGGAGGGAGTAAACCACTGGATACCTTTCATCGAAAAGGAAGTGAATTCTCCTACTCTATTTAGTAGCCACTTCATGACAGACTTCATGTCGGGGAAGCTTTATAGCCAAGGAGAAAATGCAAGCAATGAACTCTTTGAACACGAAGCACCTCTGTCTCTCATTCCTCAGGAACCTATGCGATTCTCACCAGAAGCGACAGCTGTCTTTGAGGCTGGCCGTGCTCTGTGGAGACACTACTTTTCACAGGCTGGGAGTGAAGCTGATCCCAATGTAGCTCTCTACGACATCCGCCTCTACTTCCAAGGACGGAATACTAAGGGAAAAATGAATAATGATAGCCCAGACACGAAGTATATGGAGCTTATCGGGGCACTTCGTCATGCCCTCAAGATCTTGGCTCGAAAGATCGAACCAAAGGTCTACGAACATGGCTTCCTCCCGAAGCTAAATACGCTATCATAGTTCTCCCTCATCCTCCTGCGATTGGTCTAGGGGACACTGCACTCTTCTGTGCAGTGCCCCTTTCTCTTTTTCCAGAGGGAGCGCCACCCCCAAAAACCGACCTACGGTAGGTCGCCCAAAAAACCTACTGTAGGTCGTCGATGCGACCTACCGTGGGTCGTCAAGGCGACCCACGGTAGGTTTCCAAAGCGCCCCATAATAGCCCCCTCCTGAAAGACACCATACAGCCCCCCTTTCTCTGCACAGATACCCCCCTCTGTTTCCCAAGGCATCTCCACCCTCTTGCGAGCCACAATTTTTCCCTCTTCGCCACCACACCTCCAGACTAAGCGTATAGGTCGCTTATCGTATCTTTGCCCTCCGACTGGGCAGAGACTATGCCAACCAAATTACCTCAATACAGCTATGCGCAATTACCTCTATTTACTCTTGGTGCTTCTACTTGGGGGCGGAAGTAGCTTGGCACAGACAGCCGTCACGACCGCCAGCGGACAGACCTTTCACCTGGGAGATAGCCTCACTATTGGCCTTCCTCACACGCCAGGGGAAAGATACCAATCGATGGGTTGGACTAGGGGCGATATGAAGATACCTGCCTTTGCCAAGGGTAAGCTGAAGAGGCACATCATTCGCCCGAAGAAGGATATGTTCGGGGATATCATCACCGAGCCAGATACCCTGTACTTCTTGAGCCTCCCTCAGTACCCGAAGGATAGCCTCATCGTTCACCTTGGTGAGGCTGTGCAGAAGGGGGAAATCGTGACTGCACCGGTAGAGCACACGCCTCTCTACCCAGAGGCTGTGGAGCTTCTCCCCCAGGACTATGTCCCCGCACTCATCAAGGCAGGCTACACGACGTACACGGATATAGCGCTCAAGGCATATGCTCAATCCTTGGGGAATGGCGAGTCATCGAATAGCGCTACGAACAATCCCTTCGAGTACCAGCGACAGCGGGCTACTCTTCTGGAGAAGCTAAAGGAAGCTGTGGAGAAGTTCGATCTAAATCGAATCTACTATGCACGGCATCAGCTCGTCACTGATGGATATGACTTCACACGCTCTGGCTACCCTTGGGCAGAGTTATACGGGCCTGCCGTCCCCTTCCTCTCTACTCCAGGAGACGATAGGGTATCGCTCTACCTCACCACACGGCAGAGAGTACCCTTCATCAGCGTACCTGCTGAGCGAGCCGAAAGCTATGAGAAGCGCTCTGGTACTCTGGGGCATAATGTCCATACACTCCATGCACGAGTTTACTTCCGACTGCTCCCTGTCGAGAGCTATGCAGAAGACAGTAGCCGTATCTACCGAACGAATATAGATTACCTCGGGCTAGACCTCTACGAATATCCGCACTGCGCCTACTATCACCTAGGCTCGGGTAGGGCAGAATGATCGCCCACCCTTCCCTAGTACAGACAAGAAAGACAGAGGCCTCAGCACACGCTGCGTGCTGAGGCCTCTGCTTTCTTCTTCCCTTAGCTATTTATCCCGCTTTCCCTAAGGGATGGGAAGGACTTATACGCTTGATATAAGAGTCTTGAGGCGTAGTGTTACTTTCTTTGTACCTTTGCGTAAAATGGTAAAATAGAGATACAGCATGAAGCTATACTTTGTCGGTATCGGTGGCATAGGCATGAGTGCGCTGGTACGCTACTTCCTCAGCAAAGGGGACGACGTAGCGGGCTATGATCTGACACCTTCGCCTCTGACCAAGGCACTCACCGAGGAGGGTGCACTGATCCACTACGAAGATGATCCCGAGCTCATCCCTGAGCCCTTCCGCAGTCGGGATACCTTGGTCGTCTTCACCCCTGCTGTACCTCGAGATCATCGGGAGCTGAACTTCTTCATCCATCAGGGTAATAGGGTGATCAAGCGAGCAGAGCTCCTGGGCGATCTGACCCGCCGTGAGCGTGGGCTCTGTGTCGCTGGTACCCATGGCAAGACCACGACCTCTACCCTGCTGGCTCACCTTCTGCGCTCGAGCCACGTAGACTGTCATGCCTTCCTCGGGGGGATCTCCAATAACTACCAGACCAACTGCCTCATCTCTGAGAAGAGTGACTATGCAGTGATCGAAGCGGATGAGTTCGATCGCTCCTTCCATCACCTCTCCCCATACATCGCTGTCATCACCTCAGCAGATCCCGATCACCTCGACATATACCACACGGCCGAAGCCTATCGTGAGAGCTTCGAGCACTTCACCTCGCTCATCTCCTCGGAGGGTGCGCTGGTGATGAAGAAGGGTATCCCCGTGACTCCTAGGCTGAAGAAGGGTACTCGCCTCTTCACCTATACTACAGATGACGAAGACGCAGACTTCTGGGGTGATCATATAGAGATACGTGAAGGGCATCTCTTCTTCGACTGGCACTACCCCGCTCTAGACGGGAAGCCTGCAGGGACGCTCCACGTAGAGCTAGGTGTACCCCTACTCATCAATGTAGAGAACGCTGTAGCTGCGATGGCTGTGGCTTACCTCTGTGGTGCCCAGCTTGACGAACTGAGTCAAGGTGTAGCCTCCTTCCGTGGAGTCTACCGACGCTTCGACCGTCTCATTGATGACCCTAGATGTGTGCTTATCGATGACTACGCACACCACCCCAATGAGCTTGACCCTAGTATTCGCTCCGTGCGTCAGCTCTATCCTGACCGCAAGATCCTCGGGATCTTCCAGCCCCATCTCTATAGCCGTACACAGGACTTCTACAGGGAGTTCGCCCACAGCCTAGACCAGCTCGACGAAGTGATCCTGCTCGATATCTATCCAGCACGTGAACTGCCAATCCCTGGGGTCACCTCGCATCTGATCGCCGAGGCTATGGAGCATAAGGATGTCATCGTCCTCCCCAAGGAAGGACTCCTACCCCACCTACGCTCCCTCACTACGCTCCCTGAAGTCATCCTGATGGTAGGCGCAGGAGACATCGATCGTCTCGTGCCTCAAGTCGCCGAAGAGATCCGCCAGCGCCTATGAACAGAAAGATAGTCGTACGCAATATACTCCTCTCGCTCCTAGCTCTCGTGATGCTCGGAGCTTTGGTCTATCTGGCACTGAGCACTCCGAAGATCAAGGCTGGTGATCGGTGTCGTCGTGTAGCTATCGAGGTGAAGAGTGAGACCGGGGGCGATCCCCTCTTCCTCACGCCTGATCGTATCGCAGACGAACTAGCACGTCGGGGCATTCAGCTCCAGGGCAAGCGCCTGGACTCCATCGACCTTCGCCATATCGAGCGCACGCTGCTGAGCATCCCCATCTACAAGACAGCCGAAGCCTTCGTCGCCCCTTCTTCCTCCTCGGTACAAATACGCCTTACGGAGAAGTGCCCCCTGTACATCGTGCAGGAGCCTTCGGGTAAGAGCTACTACGTCACGCAGGGTAAGGGCACCATCAGCGTCAAGCCTTCCTTCGCAGCCTACCTACCCATCGTCTCGGGGGATGTAGACCTCCAGCAGGCTACGAGCTCCGTATACGCCCTGATGCAGGTACTGCGTGAAGATCCCTACTTCGCTAACTACTTCGGGCAGGTCTACGTGGATCGTACCGACGGGATCGTACTCATACCCCGCATAGGCACGACACGGGTCATCATCGGCCGGAGTCCTAACTGGGCGGAGAAGCTACGTAAGTGGCGTATCTTCGCCGAGAGCGTACTCCCTAAGCGGGGGATGAACGCCTTCTCCTATGTCAACCTCGACTATAGCAACCAAGTCATCGCCCGTGATCGCTACGCTCCCGTAGGAGAGCTCCTCGATGACGAGGGCGAAGCTATCCACCAGCCTCTTCCCACGCCTAGCCCTTCGCCAGCAGTAAGCACCGAAGCGAAGAAGACCCCTGCCCCAGCCCCCCAAGCGAAGGATAAAACTTCTTCTCCAGCTAAGGAGAAAGCCCCCAGCAAGGACAAGCCTAAAGAGCAGGTGAGAGACAAGGCTAAGGACAAAAACAAAGCGAAGGTCGTAGAGCCAAAGAAAGACCCTAAGAAGGACGTCAAGAAAGAGGCAAAGAAGCCCCAAGCACCTAAGCCCACTCCCGCCAAGAAGCCCAATAAACCCGAGCCAACCAAGAGCAAACCTAACCATCCACAAAAGAAATGAACGAACATAGGGATAGCATATATGCCGTCATCAACATAGGGAGCTCCTACCTCTCCGGGATGCTCGCTACCAAGTCACAGCAGGGCCGTGTACTCCCGCTCGTGGCACATCGTATCCCCACCAACGGATGCGTACGTCAGGGCTCGATTCACAACATCGAAGAGGCTGCCCAGCGTATCGGTTCGCTCCTCGACTCCCTGAGCCTCTCGCTCCCCGAGGAGGCTAAGATCGAAGGCGTCTATGTAGGGCTAGAGTGCCGGTCGATGCGCTCGGAGCGCTATGATGCCTTCATCGATCTCGGACCCGAAGGATGCGTAGTGACGCCTGACCATCTAGAGACGCTGAAGGACCAAGTCAACGATGCCAGCTATCCAGGCATGACGATCCTCTCGGTGACCGATCCCCGCTACCGCTGTGATGGCAAGCGTGAGCCTAACCCCCGTGGCGTACGCTGTAGTCGTCTGGAGGCGCAGTACCTGCTCATCGTCGCCCGACAGAATATCATCGTCAACGTACGTGAGACGATCGAGGATCGCCTCCAGCTACGTCTCCTGGGTATCCTCCCCACGCCTATTGCCGAAGCCTCAGCTACGCTGACGATGGAGGAGATGGCTCTGGGCTGTGCCTACGTCAATATCGGTGGTGGGACGACCTCGGTAGCGATCTATCAGGAGCGCTTCCCTGTGGCCCTCTTCGTCCTCCCCCTGGGTGGGAACAATGTGACACGCGACCTCACCCAGCTCTCCATCCCCTTACTCGAGTCCGACGCCGAGCGTCTCAAGGTCGAGCGAGGATCGATGAATCTCTCTATCCCCCGCAATCAGGAGATCGAAGCCACCTCTGTGGATGGAGGATCGACCAAGCGCTTCTCCCAGCTCGAAGTCAATAGGTATGTCAGCGCCCGAGTACTGGAGATCCTGAGCAACGTGGTCAGTATCATCCGTGAGGCAGGTTGCGCAGAGAGTATCTCCAAGGGCTTTGTCTTCGCCGGTGGCGTGACCCGTACCGATCACTTCTACGAGACCCTGCGTCGTCTCTCCCCTGAGTACCGCCCAGCCTCTCTGAGGAGAGATATCTACGAGGATGGCTGTGACAGTGGTCTCGTCGAGGCGTTCATGACGGAGATTGCCCTAGCCTACCAGGCGAAGGAGCCAGGCGTCACCTTCGAGCTCCGCTCCCTCTCCTCACTGATGGACGAAGAGCCCAGCAAGTCCTTCGCCGAGCCCGCGAAGGTAGCCGAACCAGAGCCCACCCAGCAGAGCCCCAAGGAAGAGACCTATACCTACACGACCATCAGCCAACCGCATGGTCTTGACGAAGACTACGAGGATGACTTCGACGAAGACGATGAGCCCCAGCCCCGCAAGGCGAAGGAGCCTAAGAGCAAGGGCCCTTCGCTCCTGGATCGCCTGACCAAGGGCTTCAGCGACTTCTTCGGAGCAGAATCAGGTGATGACTATTAGTGCCTATACTCTACAGACGACAATGGATACAATCGAAAGAGGAAGTTTAGCCTTCCAGTATAGCGAGAGTGAGATCAAGCAGCTCATCAAGGTCGTGGGCGTAGGTGGCGGCGGTGGTAATGCCGTCAGCAAGATGTGCACCAGCGGCTCCGTCCCTGGGGTATCCTTCCTCCTGTGCAACACGGATGCCCAGGCGCTTCACCACAGCCCCGTAGAGGACAAGATCACCATCGGCCCGACCGTCACCAAAGGGCTAGGCGCAGGGGCTAAGCCCGAGCGTGCCCGAGAGGCTGCCCTCGAGAGCAAGGAAGCCATACGCGAGGCGCTTACTTCGGGGGAGACTCGTATGGTCTTCATTACCGCTGGTATGGGTGGGGGTACAGGTACGGGGGCTGCTCCCGTGATCGGTAAGATAGCGATGGAGGCGGGTCTCCTGACTATCGGGATCGTCACCATCCCTTTCCTCTTCGAGGGGACAGCGAAGATCCTCCAAGCCCTTGAGGGGGTGAAGCAGATGCGTGAGAGCGTCGATGCCCTCCTGGTGATCAACAACCAGCGTCTTATCGAGGTCTATAAGAACTTCACCGTCAGCGAAGCTTTCTCCAAGGCCGACGATACACTGAGTAATGCTGCCCGGGGCATATCGGACCTGGTGAATATCACCGGTACCATCAACCTCGACTTTGCCGATGTCGATACCACCCTGCGCAACGGGGGTGTGGCCGTCATCAACACTGGCTACGCCGAAGGGCCAGAGCGTATGACGCTAGCCATCCAAGAGGCTCTGAATTCGCCTCTGCTCAATAACAACAACATCAGCAAGGCACGCCAGCTCCTGATCAACGTCTACGAGAGCAGCGAAGCTCCGATGACTGTCTCCGAGCTCACGGAGCTACAGACCTTCACCGAGGACTTCTCTGACAAAGTCAAGACCATCTACGGTACTGCTCCCCGACAGGATCTGGGTAAGAAGATCGCCGTGACGATACTTGCCTCAGGCTTCGGCTTCGACGAGGACATCTTCATCCCCACCAGTGCTAAGCCCAAGGACCCGCTGACGAAGATCTCTGAGGAGAAGGAGCGGGACGAGCAGCAGAGACTCATCGAGCGTGTCTACGGACATGCAGCGACCAAGCGAAGCAAGGCCGAGCCTGTAGCCCTCATGATCGACGAGCTTGACGACGAGGAATTACTCATCATCATCGAGGAGACTCCCTCCTACCGCCGTGATCATCGAGTCTTCGAAAGTAAGCGCATGGAGAAGAGCTCCGACCGAGCTATCCGCATCGCTCATCAGGGGACGGGAAGTAGCCTGAGGGAGCGTCAGGAGCGTGGTCTCCGCTCGGCCTTTGAGCTACGTACACCTCAGCCTGAGGAGTCGCAGCGCTATACCACCCCTACGACCTTCTCTACGAGAGAAGAAGTGAAGCCTACCCCCTCTGTAGAGGCCTCCCCCACGACCAAAACCGAGGAAGAGGATGAGCCAGCAGACAACGTGATCCGCTTCTCTGGCTTCTGATCCCTCCCCCATCACTTCAGTACTAATCTATGATCATAGCTGTAGACTTCGATGGCACGATCGTACGCCATCGATACCCCAAGATAGGTGAAGAACTCCCCTTCGCCACCGAGACTCTTAGGATGCTCATACGCGAGGGACATCGACTGATTCTCTGGACGGTCCGCGAGGGTAAGCTCCTCGATGAAGCCGTCGAGTGGTGCCGGGATCGGGGAGTGGAGTTCTACGCCATCAACCGTGATTTCCCCGAGGAAGATGCCACGGGAAGTGGCTTCTCTCGTAAGCTCAAGGCCGACCTCTTCATCGATGACCGTAGCTTCGGTGGTCTACCCGACTGGGGCACGATCTATCACCGCATCCGCGCTGGGAAAGCGCTGGAGGGCGCTTGGCATCTCCTAGCCCTCGAAGAGGAAGAAGAGCGACCCGGCTTCTTCGCCCGCCTCTTCTCCAGGCGCTAGCCACGTGCCACAGACTACACCATACTCCTATCCCCCTACTATGCGTACTCGCTATTTACTCTGCCTGCTGAGCCTCCTCGGGCTCCTCAGTGCCTGCTCCTCGGGCTCAGGCTCGAAGCAACATCAGACACAACAGGCGCATCACGAGAACATCCAGACAGCAGACACCACCCTCGTGGGCAAGCGTCTGTATCTGGAGTTTGACTCGAATAGTTCGGTCGTCGAGTACCTCTCCTCCCGTCACCTCTTCTGGAGCAGTCGGGACTCGGTACACGGCTACAAGGAGGGTGAGGACAACTATCACGCCGTGCGTATAGGCCTGCATGTCTTCTTCGTCAACTGGGTCGAATCCGACGGCACGACCGTGAGTCAAGTACTGGATCTCAAGGAGCGCACCTGTCAGGCCTTCCTCACTTCGCACGTCTACTCAGGACGGGACGTCAACCGAGGCACCGTCACCCTCTCGGGCAAGATCACACGGATCGAGGACTCCAATCACCTCCTGCTCAACTAGCTCTGGCCCACCTTCGCTCCTGATGAAGCCGAAGGTGGGCTTTTCTTTTCTCTCTACCTTCCCCTCCCCCCTATCCCATGTCTAGCATCTACCGCATCGACGAGCGAAGTATCACGGAGCATCTCCTTGAGCTCGCTCAGCGGGGTAATAAGCCCTTCACCGAGCGCCTCCACCCTGGTATCCCTGGGGTGCTAGGGGTAAGGCTCCCCGATCTACGAGCGCTAGCCAAGCACATCGTGCGAAGCGGTACTGCTCCGGCGTACCTAGAGGAAGCAGAGCGGACAGAGCGCTCCCCCGAAGAGGACTTCATGGAGGCTCGTATCCTGCACGGCTTTGTCCTCGGGATGCTCCCTGTGGATGACTTCCCCGCCTATCTAGAGCATCTTCGACGCTGGGTGCAGGTGATCCACTCCTGGTCGGTCTGTGATTCCTTCTCCCTCCCGCAATCGAAGAAGCTCCTCAGGGAGCACGGGCAAGAGCTCTGGGACTTCTTCGTCCCCTACCTCCAGCACAGAGAGGAGTATCGGGTACGCTTTGGCGTGGTAGCCCTCATGCAGTACTTCATAGATGCCGAGCACATCGGCGAGCTCCTTCCCCTATATTTAGCGGTCAAGCACGAAGGCTACTACGTGCAGATGGCGCTGGCATGGGCCCTAGCCGAGTGCTACACCTTCTACCCTGAAGAGACTCATCCCTACCTCGCTGATGGGCGCTTCGCTCCCTGGGTGCACAACAAGGCCATCCAGAAGATCTGCGAATCCCGCCGTATCGACCCCGAGGTCAAGGCTCTACTCAAGACCCTTCGGGTGAAGGTGGGGTAAGTTCTCCGCCTTCTGACTACTTCCTATCAAGGGGGATGCTTTGACAGCTATCCGAGGCATCCTCCTTGTCCTTTCTCCTTCCCCAAGGCAAGTGAAATAAAGGCGAATATAGAAGCTCCTCGGCGAAGCGCTTAGCCCTCCTTTCCACGCCTATTCCTTCTCCCCTACCCTTACCACTGCTACCTCCTGAGAGGCATAGCTCCTTTCCCTACAGAGGATCATGGGGACTACGAGTAGAGCGCTGGTGGTGATCTTTCGGGAGGATATACCTATACTTGCAGGCGAAAGCCG
>ERZ773068.831-NODE-831-length-15881-cov-5.232023_pt1 | contig 15881 bp, 10 predicted proteins | sample MGYA00580620_ERZ773068 | MGnify/ENA primary metagenome ERZ773068 (study PRJEB29015, sample SAMEA2737983) | human oral metagenome | biome: human oral; feature: human-associated habitat; material: dental | place: China | collected 2101 ... | reverse complement strand
GGCCAGCATGGTGCGGGCCAGGGTGGCCGGCAGGCTGTCGGCATCGAGGGTGCCGGGCGGTGCCGCGGGGGGCAGGGGGGGATGGGGCAGGGCGTCTTCGTACATGCCTTCCATCTTAAACGCCGCCCGGACATGACAGGGCCGGGCTGCGGGCAAACCCTGACGCATGGCGCGCTCTGAGGCGAAGGGATGGTGCAGCAACGGCCGGGCACGCCGCGGGATGACGGCAGCCGTTGCCGCTGGTAGGCGCGGGAAGGCCGCAAGTCGGGCAGGGGCAGGCAGCCTGCGGGCGCAGGCAGATACTGCCGGCTCTGGTTGCGCCGTCTCCCGCTTCGGGCCGCAGGGCGCACTCCCTGGAGCAGGTGTACCCCATGCGAACCGAACATCCCTTCCGACTGATTACCCGTTCCGATTTCGATGGCCTGGTCAGCGCGGCCATGCTGCGTGACATCGGCGTGGTCGATTCCGTCCTGTTCGTGCACCCCAAGGACGTGCAGGATGGGAAGGTGCCGGTCGGCCGCCATGACATGCTGGTCAACCTGCCCTATGTGGCCACCGCCGGCCAGGTGTTCGACTATCAGGCCCCGGGGGCACGCACGCTGCCCCGCGTGGGCTACAGCAACCTCGTCATGGGGGTGGGCGAGCGCTCGGTGTCGCGGGTCATTCATGACCACTTCGGGGGCGAGGCGCGTTTTCCGCATTTTTCCGCCGCCATGCTGGCAGCGGCCGACAAGGCCGGCAGTGCTGCCTATACGCTGGCCGATGTGCTGCATCCGCGCGACTGGACACTGCTGGGCTTTCTGTGCGACCCGCGTACCGGTCTGGGCCGTTTTCACGATTTCCGCATCTCCAACCTGCAGCTGATGATGATGCTGGTGGATGCCTGCCGTTCGATGGACATCGACCGCATCCTGGCCCTGCCGGACGTGGCCGAGCGCGTGCGCTGCTACCACGAGCACGAGTCCCGTGCCATCGAACAGCTGCGCCGCTGTGCGTACATGCAGGGCGATGTGGTGGTGCTGGACCTGCGCAACGAAAAGACCATCTACGCCGCCAACCGCTTCCTGGTCTACGCGCTGTTCCCCAACGCCACGATGTCGCTGCACATCATGTGGGGCCGCGAGAAGGCCAACACCGTGTTTGCGCTGGGCCGGTCGATCTTCAACACGACGTCCCGCGTGGACATCGGCAGCCTGTGCACCCGCTATGGCGGGGGCGGTCACGAGTATGCCGGTACCTGCCAGATCGGCAACGACTGGGCCAACCAGCGTCTGGACGAGGTGCTGGCCCGCATCGAACAGGAAAGCCGTCGCACGACAGCTCCAGCCGCGCCGGCAGATGCCGCCGTGTGAAGGTGCTGGCGCGACTGTAGCGTCATGCCGCGATCGACGCTGCCTCCCGGCATTGTCGTGTGAGGGGGCCGCGATTTTTGGCCGCGGTTTTTTCATGGGATCCCGCGGTACGGGTGTGCGGTAACGAACGGATTCGTGATGCGTGCCCGGGGCCGTAGGGCTCCGCCCACGATGGCATTGCAAGGGGGTATGCCGTGCACAGACACATGAAGCTCAGCCTGCTGGCAGCCGCCATCGGCGCCATGATGACGCCCGCCTGGGCACACACCCAGGATGGGGCGGATTCCGGCGGCACTGGGGAACTCATGGCCGGGCCGGAGGCTGCTGCAGGCATTCCCGTCCTGACGGGCCCCGCCGTCACGACAATTTCTCCCACCGGGGGGAACTTCATGATGGCCAGCACACGGGGAATTTTTCCGGGGAGCGGATGCTGACGGGGGTCGATGCCGTACCCGTGCCGCTGTGGCCGTCGCGTGCCCTGCCGCCGATGCAGAACCTGCGCAGCGTGGGCCTGTACGAAATTGCGCCGGTGGACCCGATAGGCGATGGCATGGGAGGCGTACCCGAGGCCCACGCCGTCAACCGTTTCCTGCGTCGTCACCTCGATACTTCCGATGGCGCCCGTCTGCTGACCGACCTGCCGGAAGTGCACCTGCAGGGGGCGGGCGGCCTGTCGTCGCTGCCGCTCATCCGGGGCCTGGGGGCTGAGCGCCTGCGGCTGGTGATCGATGACCAGGACGTGACCGGCGTGCCCGTGCGGGCACTGAACCCGGTCCTGTCCCATCTGGACCCGCAGCGCGTGCGCCGGCTCTACGCCTGGCCCGGGGTGGCTCCGGTCAGTGTGGGCGGTGACAGCATCGGCGGTGGCATCGTCATCGAAACCGCCGGTCCGCGCTTTGCCGATGGCCCCAGTGCCCCGCTGTCCGGTGGTCATTGGGGGGCCCACTACCGCACCAACGGTCAGGGCATCGATTTTCTGTACGGGGCCTACTATGCCACCGACGCGCTCGGCCTGCGCTACCAGGGCGGCTGGGCCCGCTCGCAGAATGTCCGGGCGGGCGGCAACTTCAAGGCCGCCGGGGCCGGTCGTGACGGCAACCCGGTACTGCGTGCCGATGAAATCGGCTCCAGCAGCTTCCGCGCCCAGCATCACCAGCTGGCGGCTGCCTGGACGGCCGGCACGCACATGCTGGAAGCCGAGATCGGCTGGGAAAGTGTGCCCTTCCAGGGGCTGCCCACCCAGCGGCTGGACCTCACCGACAGCGAAGCCGGCATGGCCGGTCTGCGTTACCGTGGCATGTATGGCTGGGGCGACCTGAAAGCCCGTGTCTGGCACCAGCGCATCCGCAATCACCTGGATACCGGCCGTGATCGTGCCCTGCGCACCGATGGTCTGCGTGCCCGCAACGAAGGCACCACCGACGGCGTACGCGTGCAGGCCGACGTGATGCAGGGCAGCCGTGACATCCTGCGCCTTGGCGTGGAGGGCCTGTCCGAAAAACAGGATACCGGCTGGCAGACTGCCGCCCGGAACACCGTCTGGACCCTCGACGACGGCCGGCGCGAGCGCGTGGGCGGTTTTGCCGAATGGGAGCGCAACTGGAATGCCGACTGGAGCACGCTGGTCGGGGTGCGCTACACCCGGGTGATCACCCGCGCCGGTGCCGTCAGCGCCACGGGGCCGCTGGATGGCTGGGCCACGGATGCCGCTGCCTTCAATGCCGCGACCCGCGAGACCACCGACAACCACGGTGACTTCTCGGCTCTGGCCAGTTACGCGCCGCGCATGGGCCACCGCTACGAGCTGGGCCTTGCCCGTGCCACCCGTTCGCCCAGCCTGGCCGAACGCTACGGCTGGTCCACCAGTGCACTGGCCGCGGGCGTGGCTGGACTGCCGGGCGATGGCAACGGTTTCGTTGGCAACCCGGCCCTGAAGCCCGAAGTGGCCAACACCATCAGCGCCACCGCCAGCTGGGAAGACCCGACCGGGCCGATGCGCTGGGGAATGAGTGTGACCGCCTGGGCCTCACGCATCCGCAACCACGTGGATGTGGCGCGCTGCGCGGAAGACCAGTGTGGCAGTGGCAATGCCGACGCCACCGGCCGGTTCGTGATGCTGCGTACCGTCAACCAGAATGCGAGCACCCATGGGATGGACCTGCGCGTCCATCGTGGCCTGGGCGACCGGAAAATACTGGGTGATGCCTTCGTCGTGCACGGCCAGCTGTCGTGGATGCGCGGCCGCAACGACGTGACCGACGACAACCTGTACGGGGTCATGCCGGGCCGCCTGCGTCTGGCGCTGGAAATGAACTGGTCCGACGACCGTCTGGGCCTGCGCAACACCCTGGAATGGGAGGGGGTGCAGCCCAGAAAGCGGCTGTCCGCCGTGCGCAACGAAGTCCGTACGCCGGGCTATGGCCTGATCCACTGGCGCAACCGTCTCATCATCGGCATGGTGGGGCTGGATTTTGGCATCGAGAACCTGCTCGACCGCCGCTACACGCTGACCGGGGGTGAAGCCTGGGTCGGCCAGGGCAACACCACGACACTCGACAGCGTGCCCTGGGGCGTGGCCATGCCCGGACCGGGACGCACGTACATGGTGGGATTGACCTACCGGTTCTGAGGCAGTCCGGCTGGCGGGAGCCAGGAAGGGGCAGCGGGATTTTTGCTGAGACATCCGGCGAGGGGGCGAATGGCCCCTGCCCGGCCGTGCCTGCCCGTCCTCAGAGGTCTCCCGCGCGGGGACGCATGAATTCATGAATCCCTCCAGGGGGTGAACGCGATTCGGCGGATCCAGTGACCGTGTATTTCGGTTTACGGGAACAATGGTTCCGACCGTGGGTCGGGGGAAGCGTGGGTCGGGGGAATAAATGAACCACGATTCAGTAACGGCGAAAACCGCTGGATCGTGGTCCGGTCGTGGTTTGAAAAAGACGGCGACCGTGTACGCGTCATGCTGGCCACAGCCCGGAAATGCCCATTTTACCGGGCAAACTGGTTCGGTTTCGTCGAAACCGGGTCGCTAAATTGATATCCATCAAATCTGCACCGACAGCTGCGCAAATATCGGTTTTTGATACAGACCATTTGCCAGTTTGGTCATGAATTTCATCGGTGCGCTGTATATAATGAAAAGAAGCAAAGTACCGGTCTGCGCCCGGTGCGCATTCGATGTGCCAGCGCAGGGTCGGTATCAGGGCATGTTCATGCGCGCTCTGGCGCGTGTCGTGAACATGCTCCAAGGGTAATCCCTGATCTCGCGGCCGCTGCACCTGCATCGGCCGTGCCCGTGACAGGGGTTCCCGAGGGGACACACGGCGGCCGTGCATCTGCCCAGGGGGCACGCGGTTTCGCCTTCAATACAGGTACCGACATGCGGCATTGCAGCAACCGTCATCGCTGGCTGGCCCGGCTGACCTTCCGGTTCTTTCCTGTTCTGTCTTTTTCCCGTTTTCTGCCATGGGGCCGCCTGCGTGCGCGGGTGTTCCTGGCAAGCCTGTGCGCACCTGCGCAGTTTCCCGTTCATGTCGTCGCGCGACGGCATGGCTGTCTGACGATGCTGCCCCGCGTGGCAGGGCGGTCAGCCTTGCCTGCGTGGGGCCTCGTCGGCACACGGCTGCGGCCAGCGCGGGCGCGAACGCGTTCATGACACGCACTGGTGTGCGTGGCCCATGTGTTTTCTGGTTTCTCTGATGCCTTTCCTTTCCCTTTTCGAGCAAGGAGTTTTCCGATGAAACGCTTTTCCAGAACCCCCGTCTGCGCCGGTGTGCTGCTGGCCTGTGCCGTTGGCCTGGCTGCCTGTGGAGGCAGCAGCGGTGGCAGCAGCACGCCCGGTACCAATAGTGGCGGATCGGGCAGTACCGCCTGGCAGACCAATGCCAATGGTGACGTGGCCCTGAAGTTTGCTGCCTACAATGGTGGCGAAAAAATCTCCTGCGCCAACTCGCTGGCCCTGGGCACCAAGCTGCGCAGCGTCAAGATGGAGGACTTCCGCTTCTACATCGCCAATGTCAACCTGATCAGGGCCGATGGCACGAAGGTACCGCTCAAGCTCAAGCAGGCCAACGACTACAACTACACCAGCACCGACGGCAACACCACGCTGAGTCTCATCGACCTGGAGCAGAAAGGCGTGGGCGAGTGTGATGGCACGGTCGAGACCAACGACACCATCGAGGGTACCGTGGCGGCAGGCTCCTACACCGGCGTGGAAATGACGGTGGGTGTGCCGTTCGAGCTGAATCACCTCAACACGGCCGACGCTTCCACCCCGCGGCTGCTGCAGAATTCCGTGCACCCGGGCATGTCGTGGAACTGGCGGGGTGGCCGCAAGTTCACCAAAATCGAATTCGGCCAGAACACGGCGGCCGACCCCACCCCGTGGGAATCGGCCGATGTGGAGAACGGCAAGGCCGACGACGGCGAAATCCGCATGCACCTGGGCTCCACCGGCTGTGTGGGCGACCCGGCCAATGGCACGCCCATTTCGTCCTGCAAGGCACCGAACCGCCTGACGGTCACGCTCAACGGTTTCGATCCCACCAAACAGGTGGTGGCCTTCGATGCCCACGCGCTCTTCAACTATGACATTGCCAGCAAGGCCGAAGGGGCCGGTGGCTGCATGTCGGGGGCAACCTCGGCCGGCTGCGCCAAGCCGTTCGAATTCCTCGCGCTGGACTGGAAGGCCGATGGCAGCGGTACGGGCCTGCCCGTGGCCGGCAAGACGCAGAGCGTGCTGAAGGCCGTCAACGGCCAGTAAACGGAGGGACGGACGGTGGACGGGCAGCAGACGCCGGGTGTCTGGCAGGTGGTGGGGCGCTGGTTGCCCCGTATGACCATGGCGCTGGGCGTGGTGGCTGCCCTGGCCGTGCTGGGGGGCTGCGGGGGTTCCTCCGGCGGCAGCCCGCCGGCGCAAAATGGCAGTGGCAGTGGCAGTGGCAGTGGCGGCCAGAATGCCACGCCGCGCGGCACGCCCACCGTATTCAACTGGAATTACCCGGCCTATACCGCGCCCGATGCCTGGGTGTGGAACCTGCCGCCGCACATGCCGCCGCCGCGCGTGCCGGCCGACAACCCCATGAACGAGGCCAAGGTGGCGCTGGGCCGCTACCTCTTTTACGACAAACGCATGTCGGGCGACGGCACGCTGTCGTGTGGGGGCTGTCACGAGCAGGCCAGGGCCTTTGCCGATGGCAAGGACCGCCCCACCGGCATTACCGGCCAGAAGCATCCGCGCAATGCCATGGGGCTGGGCAACGTGGCGTATCACGCCACGCAGACGTGGGCCAATCCATCGCTGCTGACGCTGGAGCGGCAGATTCCCAACCCGGTATTCGGCACCGAGCCGGTGGAAATGGGCGTGAACGATGGCAACGTCGACCAGGTCATGAAGCGGCTGGCCGGGGCGAAGGATGTGGACTACGCCACCCGCTTTGCGCAGGCCTTCCCCGATGCGCAGGGCGACCCCATTACCTGGGAACATGCCCTCAAGGCCATCAGCGCCTTCGAGCGTACCTTCATCACGGCCGACAGCCGCTACGACCGCTATCTGCAGGGCAGGGACACGCTGAGCGCACAGGAGCTGCACGGCAAACAGGTGTTCGAGCAGGCGCAGTGCAGCGCCTGTCATGCGGCGCCCAATTTCGATGACCAGTTCATGTCGGCGCAGACCACGTCGCTGGTCGTGCGCTATCACAACATCGGCCTCTACAACCTGGAAGGCCGTGGTGCCTATCCGAAGGACAACAGCGGCGCCGAGGAAATCACCGGCAATCCGGCCGACATGGGCGCCTTCCGTGTACCCAGCCTGCGCAATGTGGCGGTGACCGGCCCCTACATGCACGATGGCTCGGTAGCCACGCTGGAAGAGGCCGTGCGTATCATGGCGGGCGGTGGCCGCAATGTCGAAAGTGGCCGCAACAAGGGGGATGGCCGGGCCAATCCGTTCAAGGATCCGCTGGTGCAGGACCGTGGCCTGTCCGACCAGGATGTGGCCGATCTGCTGGCCTTTCTCCACACGCTGACGGACGAGCGTTTTCTGAAGGATCCGGCGTTTTCCGATCCGTTTGCCACGCAAAAACAATGACAGGACCAAAGCGATGAACAGAAGAATGAGGGTCAATGTGCTGGCAGCCGCCATTGGCATGGTGCTGGCGCCTGCGGGGGCACAGCAGCCGGCGCAGGATCACCCACCTGTCATGCCGGACTGGGCGGCTCCCGCCACCCGCCTGCCTTCGGTGAACGTGCGTGGCCTGCGTCTGTTCGATACCAGCCAGGAGGCATCGGCCCCCGGTGCCGATGCCCCGGAAGCCAGCCGCATGAGCCGGCGACGCGCGTCCTCACCCGACACCAGCAGCCTGCTGAAGGATATTCCCGGCGTGGAGGTGTACGGGGCCGGTGGCGTGTCAGGCCTGCCCGTCATTCATGGGCTGGCCGACGAGCGCCTGCGCCTGACGGTGGACGACATGGACCTGCTGGCCGCGTGTGCCAACCACATGAACCCGGCGCTGTCGTACATCGACCCGGCCAAGGTGGAGAGCGTGCGTGTGTATGCCGGTATTTCGCCGGTGAGTGTGGGCGGTGACAGCATTGGCGGCAGCATTCAGGTGGAATCGGCCCCGCCGAAATTTGCCGACCCGGGCGAGCCTGCCCTGAAAGGCGGCAACGTCGGTGCCCATTATCGCAGCAATGGCCACGGGGTCGATGCCAGTCTGGGCGCCTACTACGCCACCGAATCACTGCATCTGGATTACGAGGGCACCTGGTCCCGCGCGAAGAATTACCGCGCCGGCAGGGTCTTCAAGGCTGCGGAAGCGGGGCGTGAGGGAGGCCGTGTCATTGCGGCCGATGAAGTGGGATCCAGTGGTTTTCGGGTACAGAACCACAAGCTGGGTGCAGCATGGCGCCATGGTGTGCATCTGCTGGAGGCCGACGTGAACTGGCAGGATCTGCCGTTTCAGGGTTTTCCCAACCAGCGCATGGACATGACGGCCAACCACGCATCGGTGGCGGGGCTGCGATACCGGGGCCAGTTCGGCTGGGGCGATCTGAAGGCACGTGTCTGGCATCAGCGCATCCGTCACAGCATGGACATGGGCAACGATCGCTACAGCTACGGCACCGGTATGCCGATGCGCACCAGTGCCAGCACCGACGGCGCCACCGTGCAGGCCAGTCTGATGAGGAGCGAACACGAAACCATCCGTCTGGGCATGGAGGCGCTTTTTTACCGGCTGTATGACTGGTGGCCGCCCGTCAGCGCCAGTGGCGCCATGGGGCCGAACGATTTCTGGAACATCGACAACGGCCATCGCGACCGGCTGGGCGTGTTTGCCGAATGGGAGCGGCACTGGAATGCGCAGCTCACGAGTGTGCTGGGCGTGCGTCATACACGTGTGAGCACCAGTACCGCGCCGGTACAGGGCTACAGCAGCCTGCCCACCTGGGCCGACGATGCCGCCGCCTTCAATACCGGCCATCACAAAAGGAACGACAGCCACTGGGACGTGACGGCCATGGCCAGTTACGAGCCGGCGAAGGGCCGCCGCTACGAGGCCGGCGTGGCCCGCAAGACGCGTTCGCCCAGCCTGTACGAACGCTATCCGTGGTCCACCAACACCATGGCGGCCGGCATGAACAATTTTCTGGGGGATGGCAATGGTTATCTGGGCAATCCGGATCTGAAGCCCGAGGTGGCGCACACGCTGAGCGGCAGCGCCAGCTGGGAAGATGCCACCGACCCGCAGCGTTGGGGCATCACGGCCAGTGCGCACGTCACGCGCATTCACGATTATGTGGATGCCGGGCGCTGCCCGGCCAGCCAGTGCCGCAGCGGCAACACCACGGCCACCAGCGAATTCGTGCTGCTGCGCTACGCCAACCAGGATGCGCGCATTCTGGGGGCGGACGTGTGGGGGCATGTCCGGCTGCTGGAAAAGGGTGCGTGGGGGCGCTTTACCCTCAACGGCAAGCTGTCCTGGCTGCATGGCAAAAACCTCGATACCGGCAGCGGCCTGTACAACACCATGCCGGCCAACCTGCGTCTCGGTCTGGAAAACCAGAGGGCCGTGGCCGAAGGGCAGCTGACCACCACGCTGGAATGGGAGGGCGTGCAGGCCAAGAAGCGTCTTTCCAGCGTGCGCAATGAAATCCGCACGGGTGGTTATGCGCTGCTGAACCTGCGTACCCGTTTCGAGCGGGGAGCGCTGGGCATCGATTTCGGCATCGACAATCTGCTGGACCGGGGCTACGCGCTGCCGCTGGGCGGTGCCTATGTGGGGCAGGGCAGTTCGATGATGCTCAACACCGTGCCCTGGGGTGTGGCGGTGCCGGGGCATGGCCGTTCTGTTTACGTGGGCTTCAACTATAAATTCTGAGGGTGGCCATGATGATGAAACGGACCGAACGGGCTGATGGGGTCGAGGCCGTGCGGAGGGTGGAGACCGTGAGCAGACATGCCGGCACGTGGGATGACGCTGTGTGGCCTGAACGACGGGCTGATCGGCTGGAACCTGTTTCACCGTCCGGAATTTGCGTTGCACGCTGTGCCGGTGCAGCAGCCCTGCTGATGGCACTGGCTGCCTGCGGCGGTGCCGAAGGCCCCAATGGGGAAAAAGGCCCCGTCATCGGCACCCGCCCGCAGTCGCTGACCTTTGCGACCCTGCCCACGCTGGCGCCGAACGAAACGGGCACCGTCACCGCCACGGCCAGCTCCGGCCTGAAGGTACGCTACAGCAGCCTGACGCCGGGCGTGTGCACGGTGGAGGCCGAAACCGGCAGGGTCAGTGCGCTGGCATCGGGCACGTGCACGCTCTCGGCCAGCCAGGCGGGTGACACCACCTGGGCGGCGGTCACGCAGCAGCAGCAACTGGCCGTGTCGCCCGATCTCAGGTTCGACGACATCGGTGATCTGGTGGTGGGTGACGCCGCCATGCTGACGGTCAGCACACCCCGCGGGCAGAAGGTGCGCTACCGCAGCGAGACACCCACCGTCTGCAGCATGGATGCCAGCAGCGGGCTGATGACGGCGCTGGCGGCCGGCACCTGTACCGTGGTGGCCGAAGTGGAGGGGGCTGCTTCTGGCCAGACGAAGGGACAGTTCACCATTGCGGCGGCCCCGGCCGTGACGGCGCCCTCGGCCCCCGAACAGGTCAGCGCCCGGCTGGGTACCGAAACCGGTACCGTGCAGGTGCAGGCCAAACGGATACGCGGGGGCGGCACGGCCGTGACCCGCTACAGCGTGACTTCCACGCCGGCCGGCATCAGTGCCGAAGGGACTTCGCTGCCGGTGACCGTCAACTGTCCGGCCGGCAGCTGTGCCGGATATTCCTTCACGCTGGCGGCAGCCAATGCATCGGGTGCCGGTCCGGCTTCGGCAGCAGCCGAAGTGATCAGCCGCTATGCCGTGGTGGCGAAGTTCAAGGAGCCGGACTACGCGCACGACATGACCGAATTCCACGGCCATTTCAATTACAACCTTACCCGGATGACCGTTTCCGGTCTGCAGGGGGACCTGAGCGAAGTGATGGCCGGCAACAACCAGGCCGGCCAGCCGTGGCCGGATGGCATGCCGCTGGTGCCGCTGCGTCACCAGCTGTCTGCCGTGAATGCCCCGTCGGGTGACGGGCTGCTGGTGACGAGCTTCCGTCACGACCACACCCGTACGCTCTCGAACGATTCACGCGATGGTGGCACTGATGGCTGGGCGCCGGGCAAGGGGGGCTGGAAATACTGGGGCTATGCGCACGGTAGCCGTACTGCGGAAAATTCCGGCAACGCCTATGTGCGGATTTTTGTGAATACGAAGGATCCGCTCACGCCGTTGACCCAGGCGCAGATCGACCAGCTGGCCTATGCCGACTGTGCGCCCGAGGGCATGATGGGGGATGACTGCATGACCGGTACTTCGGTGGCGGCACATGGCACGCGTGGCTCGATGCGGGGGTATCCGCTGTCGCAGACCATCGTGCGGGAGGAGGAATGACGGATCCGTGAGCATGATAAGAAACGGATTGTCCGGCGGACGGCAGTGACCCAGAATCGGCTCCCAATCTTGCTCAGGGAGAAATCACATGGGACTGCTGAAAGACAAGGTGGCGATCATCACGGGAGCCAGCGAAGGAATCGGATATGAAAGCGCCAGACTCTTTGCCAGGGAGGGCGCCGCCGTGGTGGTGGTAGCGCGCAGGGCGGATCGTCTGGACGCACTGGTAGCCGAAATTGAAAGCGAAGGCGGCAGGGCAGCGGCGCTTGCGGGTGATGCGCGAGACGAGAACTGCGCCCGGGAAGCCGTGGTGCTGGCACAGAAGCAGTTTGGCGGACTGGATATCGGCTTTTACAATGCCGGCACGATGGGTGCGCTGGGCAGCGTGACGGATATTGCGGTTGACGGTTGGCAGGAAACACTCGACGTGAATCTGACGGGTGCATTCCTGTCGGCGCGACACCAGATACCTGCGCTGCTGGAACGAAAGGGAGGGGCCCTGATTTTTACATCGACATTCGTCGGACCCAAACTTGGCCTGCCCGGCATGGCAGCCTACGCATCGGCCAAGGCAGGTCTGGTCGGGCTCATGCATGTGCTGGCTGCGGAGTATGGACCACAGGGGCTGCGGGTGAACGCCTTGATGCCGGGCGGGACGGAGACCGCGATGGGCCGTGCCGCAACACCCACGCCGGAGCAGCAGGCATTCGTCGAGAACCTGCATGCGCTCAAGCGCCGGGCACAGCCGGACGAAATCGCGCGTTCGGCCCTGTATCTGGCTTCGGATCTGTCGAGCTTCGTGACGGGTACGACGCTGTATGTGGATGGCGGCGTGGGGATCACCCGAACCTGATCGAGCCATGAAAACAGGGACGAGAATGCGAAATTCGGCCAAGGCCGCCAGGGCCGCCAAGGCCACCGAGTCTGGCGAGGCAACAGCTCCTCCGGGCGTAATACCTCCGACACAGGTGTCGCCGGACGCAGCTCCTCCGGAGCAGGTGGTGCAGGACGGCGCGGTCGTTTCTGCCGGATCGCAATCGGTAGACCAGCGTCACGCCGCCGTGGTGACGCAGGCCTGCCGGCTGATCGAATCCCAGGGGGAGATGCCGGATCTGGACACACTGGCGCGCAGCGCGGGCATGAGCCCGTCGCATTTTCATCGGGTGTTCAAGGCGCAGACGGGGCTGACACCCAAAGCCTTTGCGTCCGCACATCGCGCACGTCGGCTGCGGGCGGCGCTGAACGAGCCTGGCGTATCGGTGACCGAGGCAATATACGACGCAGGATTCAACGCCAGCAGCCGGTTCTATGAACACGCGGACCGGCTGCTGGGCATGCGGGCGCGGAACTACCGGAACGGTGGTTCAGGTGAAGTGATCCGGTTTGCCGTGGCGCAGTGCTCCCTGGGTGCCATTCTGGTGGCGCAGGGAGAGCGGGGCATTTGCGCAATCATGATGGATGATGACCCGGAGGTGCTGGTGCGCGACCTGCAGGACCAGTTTCCGAAGGCGAAGCTGCTGGGCGGCGAAGAAGGTTTTGAGCAGGTCGTGGCACAGGTCGTTGGCATGATCGAAATGCCGGAGCGTGGGCTGCAATTGCCGCTGGACGTGCGGGGAACCGCGTTTCAGGAGCGGGTCTGGCAGGCGCTGCGGGAGATTCCACCGGGCAGCACGATGAGCTATGCAGAAGTGGCAGAGCGCATTGGTGCGCCTCGCGCCGTGCGGGCCGTGGCCAATGCCTGCGCGTCCAACAGGCTGGCCGTGGCAGTGCCCTGCCATCGCGTGGTACGACAGGATGGCCACCTTTCGGGCTATCGCTGGGGCGTGGCGCGCAAACGGGAATTGCTGCGCAGGGAGGGCTGGAGCGAGCCTGCCAGTCAATATGACGAGCCAAATAATTTGAAGTAAAGGGAAAACGTCGTTTTCACCATCCATGCCCAACCCCTTGGGGAGCTGAAACAGGCCCTCATCAAGGTACTGCGCCGTTCCAAACCCCGGCGGGGCGACTACTGCATTACAGCGGCCACAGCGTGCAGTTCCGTGTTCAAGGAGCTGCGTATTCTTTACCGCTCCGAGGGGCGCGGAGTCTGCTTCGTGCATGTCCTTGAAAACCATTGCGCTGTCTGGTTATTGTGATTTTATTGTGGGGTAATTTATGCCTTTTTTCGTGTACATACTGAGCTTCGGTGCGTTCGTGCTTGGGACTTCGGAATTCATGGTGGCGGGCATGATGCCATCGCTCATGGAGGCCTTTTCGATTTCGGAAGAGATGGCTGGCGGTCTGGTGTCGCTTTACGCCCTGGGAATGGTTGTGGGTGGGCCAGTGCTGGCGGGGGTGTTGACCAGGGAAGGGGTTTCCGGAAAACGTATTTTGCTGGGCGCGATGGGGATCTATGCCGTTGCGCAATGCGTGGCAGCCTTGGGTGATGATTATGGCGTCATGGCGGCTTTCCGGTTTTTGGCCGGCATTGCGGCATCGGCCTGTCTTGGTACATCATTGGCGATGAGTATCGAGTCTGTTGGTGCCGCCGTCAGTGGGAAGGCGTCTGCGGTTGTCCTGACGGGGCTGATGCTTTCTCCGGTGCTGGGCGTTCCTCTGGCCATGTTCATTGACCAGTTCTTTGGCTGGCGGGCCAGTTTCCTTTCTGTGGCAGCCGGGGCACTTTTGTGTGCCGTCCTGATTGCGTTTTTGGGGCCGCGGGATGTTCGTGGTTCCCGGTCTGTGATTGCTCAGGATGTTCTCGTGCTCAAGTCTGGCCTGTTGTGGGGGTGTTATTTTCTCGGCTGTCTCCTGATCGGGGCAACGTTTGCGGGGTTCAGTTTTTTCTCTGTCATTTTGTCGAAGGTCTCCGGTTTTTCCGGTCTCGTCGTTCCCTGGGTTCTGGGTGCCTATGGTGTCGCCAATGTGTTGGGCAATGCCTTTTTTGGCCGTTTTTCTGATGGATCCCGCCATGGTGGTCTTGTTTGGGGGATTGGAATAATGGCGTTCTCTTTCCTGATATTTGCTTGTTTTGCGGATGCTCCGGTTGTTGCGGTGGTTTGCGTGCTGTTGATTGGCTGTACCGGTGTTTCCATGAATCCTTCTGTCTTGTCCCTGATAGGCAGGGTCGTTCAGCCAAATGTGCTGGTCAGCACGCTGTATGTGTCTGTGGTCAATGTTGGTCTGGCCGGCGGGGCCTGGATTTCAGGCTGGGGGGTTGACGAAGGGTATGGCTTGAATTTCCCTTTGTGGGTTGGGTTTGCGCTGTCTTTGTTTGCGCTGTTTTTTGTGCTGTTTCTTCTGAGGAGGATTGATCGGTCCTGAGCAGCCCCGAATCCACACGTCAGTCGGTTGTTGTGCTCCCCGGAGCGCCATGTCGGGTAATCTGGCACAATCAGCGGAAAGCGACCAGTCATCATTTTGATTGCCATGCCATGCCATGCCATGCCATGCCATGCCATGCCATGCCATGCCGTGCCGTGCCGGTGCTCGTCGCGGTACCTGACCACAAACCGGTGTCCCCACTGCCGGGCGTCATGCTGACCTGCGGGGCCGGCCATATCGCATGGCGGTATTTCGCTGTATTTGTCGGAAAAGTTAACACGCAATAGTGTCCAGGTGTTTCATGATTCTGATAATTGATTTATCATCGTGTGTATATGCACGGCTGATGTTTCGATTCCAGTTAATGAAAATTTTTCCGACGCTGCAGGGAGACGTGAACAGGTATGCCCTGCTGTCTGGTCGATGGATGCGGAGGTGTGTCTGTGGAGCAAGTATGGCTGAAGAGTTATCCGGCGGGTGTTCCGGCCGAGATCGATCCGGACAGCTATCCGTCGGTGGCAGCAATGCTGGAAGAGGTGCTGCACAGGCACGCGGACCGTGATGCGGTGGTGTGTCTGGGCAAGGCGCTGCGTTATGGGGATCTGGACCGGTTGTCGGTGCAGTTTGCGGCGTGGCTGCAGTCGCTGTCGTTGCCCCGGGGGAGCCGGGTGGCGCTGATGATGCCGAACTGCCATGCGTATGTGGTGGCGCTGATCGGGGTGATGCGCGCGGGCATGACGGCGGTGAACGTGAACCCGCTGTACACGCCGCGGGAGCTGGAACATCAGCTGAAGGATTCCGGAGCGGAACTTCTGCTGGTGATGGAGAACTTTGCACACACGGTGGAAAAGGCGCTGCCGCAGACATCGGTCCGTCAGGTCGTGCTGGTCTCGATGGGGGATCTGCTGGGGCCGCTGAAGGGCCGGGTGACGAATTTCGTGGTGCGCCGGGTGAAGAAGATGGTGCCGCCGTTCCGGCTGCCCGGCGCCATCCGTTTTGCAGAGGTGCTGGCGCAGGGGGCCAAACGGCCGTTCCGGAAACCGGAGGTGCTGCCGTCGGATCTGGCGGTGCTGCAGTACACCGGCGGGACGACGGGGGTGCCGAAGGGGGTGATGCTGACGCAGCGCAATATCGTGGCGAACGTGCTGCAGGACCAGGCGTGGTTTCACCCGTCCATGGAGCAGCCCGGGCGCCCGCGGCCGGAGGGGCCACCGGTATTCGTGGCGGCGTTGCCGCTC
>ERZ773068.824-NODE-824-length-15914-cov-9.289426_pt1 | contig 15914 bp, 10 predicted proteins | sample MGYA00580620_ERZ773068 | MGnify/ENA primary metagenome ERZ773068 (study PRJEB29015, sample SAMEA2737983) | human oral metagenome | biome: human oral; feature: human-associated habitat; material: dental | place: China | collected 2101 ... | reverse complement strand
TGCCGGACTTCTTCTCGAGCTTCGGCACGGCGATCGGCATCGGCGGCAAGGCGGGGTTCCTCGACAAAAACGGCGATCTGCCGGGGCTCGACAAGGTCTTTCATGTCGACTCCATCGCCGCGACGGTGGGCTCCTTCTTCACGATCCCGGTGCTCATCACCTATCTCGAGTCCGGTGCAGGTGTTGAGGCAGGCGGGCGTACAGGGCTGACGGCGTGTACGACGGCGGTCGCCTTCCTGCTCACTCTCGCGGTGACGCCGCTCGCGCTGATGATCCCCGCGGCGGCGACGGCGCCCGTCCTCATCTACGTCGGCGTCAGCATGATGGCGGGGATGCGCAACCTTGACTATACGGATATTGCCGAGTACATTCCCGCGTTTCTCTGCATTGCCTTTACCGCGTATACGTTCAACATTGCCAACGGCATCTCTGTGGCCTTCATCGCATTCGTGCTCATGAAGGTCGCCGCAGGGCGCATGAGCGAGCTGCACAAGGGGCACTATCTGCTCGCTCTCCTGCTCGCATACTACTTCTACGCCATTGCCGGCGTGAAATAGGAGGCTGCTATGCACATCGACATCCTGCTGACGGGAGGACAGGTCTACAACAGCTATCTCAAAAAATTCATCCCGGGCAATATTGCTGTCAGCGGCGATCGCTTCGCCTATGTCGGCATGGACGAACTGCCGCTCACACCGAGGTGTACGGTCGATCTCGCGGGGCAGTATGTCATCCCCGGGCTGATCGACTGCCATATGCACATTGAAAGTACGATGTGCGCGCCGCGAACGTTTATGAACGGCGCGGTGCGCAGCGGTGTGACGACGCTCATCGCGGAGCCGCATGAGATCGCAAATGTATTCGGTCTCGCGGGCATCCGCGCGCTGATGCAGAGTGCGCAGGACGGGCCCTGCGACGTTCGCATCGCCATCCCCTCGTCCGTTCCGTCGACGAACGACGCGCTTGAGACGGCGGGTGCCGCGATCGAGAACGATGATGTCGAGGCGCTCATGCACATGGGTCAGGTGATCTGCCTCGGCGAGGTGATGAACTGCCGCGAGGTCATTGCGGACGCGCACTCCAAGACGAATCGTCTGATCCGCCAGATTCAGCACGGCCGGCCGGATTTCTCCATCGAGGGGCACTGCCCGCGCTTCGTCGGATGGGAGCTGGCGCAGCTCCTCTACCGCGGCATCCGCTCCGATCATACGGATCAGTCGCTCGAGGGTCTCGCACAGCGCGCTGCAAATGGAATGTTCATCCAGCTGCAGGAAAAGACACTGAAGAAAGAGTTCCTCGACTATCTCATGGAGAACCGTCTGTCGGGGCGTTTTGCCCTCGTCACGGACGACACGATGCCCGATGACTTCATGCGGCGCGGGCAGCTGGACCACCTCGTCCGGCGGAGCATGGAGCTCGGCCTTGCGCCCGAGGAGGCGGTCTATGCGGCGACCTATGCACCCGCGCAGCATATGGGACTGCGGGATAAGGGCGCGATTGCCCCCGGCCGCATCGCCGACTTCGTCGTGCTCTCGGATCTGCGGGCCTTTGAGATCGAGCGTGTCTGGCGCGCGGGACGGCAGGTCTTTGCGCGCGGCGAGGCGTGGGAGGAGCCGGAACGGGACACGTCGTTCCCCGCGCATTTTTACCGCAGCGTGCATCTGGCGCCGCGCAGTGCCGAGGACTTCGTCCTGCGTGCGCCGATCGCGGAGGGGACGGTGGTCTGCCGCATCCTCGAGGTACAGGAGCATACGACCTTTGTCGCGGAGGGGCGGGCAGAGCTGCCCGTGCGCGGCGGCGTGATCGACTGGGAGAGCAGTCCCTACAACCTTGCCTGTGTCTTTGAGCGGCACGGCAAAAATGGCGGCTGCGGCATGGCGCTCGTCGGCGGGACAGCGCTCACGCGCGGCGCGGCGGCGACCACCTATGCGCACGACAGCCACAACCTGCTCGTCCTTGGGCAGACCGCGGCGGATATGCAGGCGGCGGCGAACGCCGTCATTGAGGCGCAGGGCGGGTTTGCTGCGGTGCGGGACGGCAGTGTGCAGGCCTTTGCGCCGCTGCCGATCGCGGGCATCCTCTCTGACCGTCCGCTCCCCGTCCTCGGCGAGCAGATCGCGCATGTTCGCCGTGTCCTTGCGGACTGCGGCTATCGCCACGACAATGTCATCATGTCCCTGAGCACCATTCCGCTGCCCGTCAGCCCGTATTTCAAACTGACCGACAAGGGCATCATCGACGTGAAAAAAGGTGCCGCAGTGCCTTTGATTGTGTAACGAAAAGTGCTGCTGTACGAAGCCGGAAAACTTCGTGCAGCAGCACTTTTTTGATGTGTGATTCAATCCGGAGAGGACTCTGTCTTTGTACAGTACCACAAAGCTGTCCAACAGCTGCTTTACATGAGTATCATCCGATTCGATGCACAAGCCGCGGTGAGTACCGCTGCGGCTTCTGCATGCATTTTCAGCCGCACCCGTCAACGGACAGCAGCGTAAAAACTCATGGAGGCGGATGGACCGACGCCGAGATAGGAGGAGTCCATCATTTGCTGCCGCGCGCTGCAGTAAACGCGGCTGACCTTGAACGTCGCCTCCGGAGTCACCCATGCGAGGTCATCGGGGGCGTATATCTCCTCCGCCGGCTTCCACTGGAACAGCGCGGACATTTCTTCGTGCGTCATGCCGCTTGCAATCGAAGCAGCGGCAATTACCGCGAGCGCTTCGTTGAGACGCTGTGCATCGATTACATCGATGGTTGCTGATATGCAATGCACATAGGCTCTGTCGGGCGTCATATAGAGGTCGACCGTGACGCCGCTCGGCGTATGTGACGTATAGAGGGGCATTGTCAAATCTGATTTTGCTTTGTTGTATTCGGGCGGGGTCAGTGACGTATGAGACTTCTCCTCGCGCAGGACATCGTTGATCCTGCTTACGAATGCCGGAGCATCCGCACCCTCGATCAGCGGAAATTTCTCCCCGGCGGCGTGTACCGTTCCTCCATATAGAAGCAGTATTATGGCAAGGAGGAACGAACACAGCAGATTTTTATGCATCATTTTTTACACCCCGATGGTTTTCAAATTCAGAAAAGGCGGCATGAGCCTGCTGGCGTGTGCAGGCGTTGGGAGTCAGATATTGATAAAGTTGCCCTCGATCTTCTTGCGCAGCCCCGGCAGCAATGAGAAGAAGGTATGGATGGCGGTGTTGTGCTCCTCCGACACGATGCGGGCATCGTAGTGCTCCGCGTCGATCGTGCCCCGTGCCGAGGAGATGTAGTTGTCCGCCGTAATCTGGCCATCGATCATGTCATAGGAGTAGTAGACCGTCAGATAGTGATCCTCACCCTCCCATATGCCGAGAGTATCGTCCTCGGCGTCGTGTGTGTCCTGGAAGAAACAGCTCTCAAAGATGGCGGGCGGCGTGGTTCCGTACGCGTCCGTGAGCATACCGGTGCGGTAGAGATCCGCGCTCATCGGCGCACCAAAGACCGTGTCGCCGACCGTGCAGATGAGCCAATTCTCCTCGGTGTCCGTGTGCTGGGCGAGGGAGAGCGCCGCACCCGACAGATCGGCGTGTGTCTCGCGTACAGCGAAGGGCAGCCCGCGCGATATCATCATCTGTTCGATGCTCCTCCGGCGCCATCGCATTCGCCGCGGATGCGAGCGGCAGGATGAGGAGGAACGCGCCGGCAAGGGCGCAGAAAAACTTGCGGCAGAGCATGAAGATCTCCTTTCTGTGGTGCTGAATTAACGTATCTGCTTAATAAATTCGATGTAAAGACGAAATACTCCTGCATATTCGGAAATGAATCCGCGCGTGCGGTGCGAAATGAATCCATGTAAATAGAGGAGTGTGATTGTGTGCAGGGCACGCGCAGTGATGCGGATGTATCAGACGGCGCTGAGTGGAATTTTTGAGACTGTTTTTCAAGCAGCTTCTTTTTTATTTCAAAAAATATGTTATAATAGGTTGAAAATTTTGATATAGGGATCGCTGATACATTCAGTGATTCCTTAGGAAAAGGAGCATCTCACTATGAACACATGGAACACCCAGTGGAAGAATCAGTGGAAGAAAACACTCGCGCTCAGCTGTACAGCATTCCTGCTCGGCGGCAGCGCATGGGGCTATGCTGCACCGACCGTGACGGCGGCAAGCAGCGCGGCGCACGCGGCAAACCCGCAGGACGCACCGATGCCTCTGCCGCTGACTGAGGAGGAAGTAAGCGCACAGCAGCTCGCCGATGCACAGTATATGGCGCTCCTCTGGATGCGTACCTCGGCGGAGTACCGCGCGCTCTGCTATCAGGGCTACAATGCGGCGCTCATGGCAATCGACCGCGCGCAGGCGAATCCCGCAGCCCGCAGCGGCAAGCCGCTCGCCATCGTCCTCGACTGCGATGAGACTGTCACGGACAACACGCGTGCCATGGCAGAGGCTGCCGCCGCGGGCAACGGCCGCTATGATGCGCTCTGGTGGCGCGCGACCGTGCACGAGGCTCGCTCCGAGGCCATGCCGGGCGCGGTGGAGTTCCTGAGCGAGGTCGCGCGGCGCGGCGTTGCCATATTCTACGTCAGCAACCGCTGGAGCGAAGTCAACTACGAGCCGACCATCGACAACCTCAAGGCACTCGGCTTCCCCTCCGTAGACGCGGAGCACGTTCTCCTCATGGAGGATCGGCAAAAGAGCGACAAACAGCCGCGTTTTGACCAAATTGCCAAGAACTACGATGTCGTCGTCTACATGGGCGACAACGCGGGCGACCTCCCACTCGGGACGAAGGGCATGAACCGCGCCGCGCGGAATGCCGCCATCGACGCTGCGCAGGAGGAGTTCGGCACACAGTACATCGTATTCCCGAACCCCGCCTACGGATCCTGGGTCAGTGCCCTCGCAAAGGACTACATGACCATGAGCCCCGAGGCGCGCGAGGATTTCTATGCAAAGACACTGACGGAGTAACAGAATACAATGAAAAGAGCCCGTCTCTGCTCTCTTTTTGAACAAGGGAGCAGGGGCGGGCTCTTTTGTTTGATCGGGGATTTCAGCGTTTCTGTGGGAAAGCTTGTTGCCGCTTATTCAGATAGTCTTTATCGTTGTGACCATTCCGCTGCGATCTCGTTCAGCGCACGTTTGACCTCGCTCACGCGAGCATTATAGTTATTCTCGTTGTAGGTGAGATAGCCGACTGTCATATAGATACCAGGGCGGAATGTCTTTTTCTTAAAATCCGGCAGCTTATTTCTGAGGGATTCATAGAGCGCGCGTCGGATTTCAGAGCCATCGCGGTAGTTGTCCTTCTGATCGGCGGCGCTTGCCCGCACCTTTACAGCGATTATGTAGGCTGCCGCTTTCTCTGCCTCTTCCCGGCTCCCGGAGAAGGCAGTATTGTTTTCGAACTGCAGGTAGATATCCTCGATGTGCTCGTAGATGCCCATCGCTTTTAGCGTCATCTCGTCATCGAGGCGGTGGAACCACATGCCCATAAATCCGCCGGAGGCATTGCTCACATAGCCCCAGCCATTGATCTTGTAGTCCGCGTGCTCTTTTTGCAGATTGGCAAAGAAGCCGCGTGTGCCCTCGTATTTCCACTCCTCGATGGGGCGGGTTTTGAACGCTGCCGTGTTGGATTTGATTTCCTCCAAATGGGCGAGATAGGATTGGAAAATATCACTATTACAGTCTTTGTACTTTCGCAACATCTCCAAAATATCCGCACGCGTAAATGCGCAGTCAACATCCTCCTCATGGAACTGCTCTACGATCTTATAGAAGACCGTGCGGATATCTTCCTTTGGCACACCGCTCTGAATCAGTGCGTTGGTATAGACATCGATTTGGTTGCTGTGGACGTTCGTATACGTCTTATCCTCGATGATGACGTGGATATTGCCCACCGTGACAAGCACATCGATGTTCCGGTACTGCTCCGGATCTCCTTGATCTCGGTCGCGTGTTCGAGACCTGGCACGCGATGAATAAAGTCCAATGCACAGGCACAGAGCAGGGGATCTTCCGTCTGATGTTCCTTCATCCCGTGAGCCAGCAGCCAGCAGATAAAAGCATCCTGCGAGAGCTCGCTTGTCGCGTAGTGAAATAGATTGACCATAACTCCTCCATTCTTGTAGAACGCAGCTCCAATTAGGAAAGAATCTCCGCCCTTGCCGTGCACAGATTGGGTAGTTACGGGAAGAGGACGGATTATAATATGTTGATAATTCTATGTAAAAGAGGAACATTCCTATATATTGAGATTGTATCTTCGAATGATATGTGAGTCATATATCGTCGAATCATAAAATGAAGCGGGACCACTTAAATCCTTTAAAAATGACATTATATATAAATAAATCGACGTTTTTATAAAATAAATAGCAAAAAACTTGAAAAGAGGAAATCATGGTGATAGAATAAAAACGTATAGAAGGAGGCGTCTATGTACTATACAGAAATCATAAAAATCATAGAATCCGGAATGCGAAAGGATCCAGTCAAAGTTGCCAGTTATTCCCGTCTCCTTGCAAAGAAGATGGAGGCTGACGGGGAAAACAGGGGGGGCGCACGTATCCTGTCTGCATTGAATCGTGTGGGTGGAAGTCAGGCGGTTATGGACACATTGACAACGCTGCCGGTAGATCAAGAAAGCCGCCTTGATATTGCGGAGATTGACTATGCGCCCTCTGCTGAGCACATTATTCTTAGTAAATCGGTTCAGGCAGTATTGGATGACTTCAGGGATACAATCCAAAGTAAAAACAAAATGATATCCATGGGGCTGAACCTCCGTACAACACTACTCCTTTACGGACCTCCAGGCTGTGGGAAGACAAGTGCAGCAAAATATCTTGCTTCACAGCTGAAGCTCCCTCTCGTCACGGCACGGTTTGATACGCTCATATCATCACTGCTCGGGAATACGGCGAAGAATATTCATCGTATCTTTGCGTATGCAAAAAAACAGCCGTGCATTCTGTTCCTTGATGAATTTGATGCGATTGCAAAGGCCAGAGATGACGCACATGAGCTTGGTGAGCTGAAACGGGTGGTGAATAGTCTCCTCCAGAACATTGATGATTTTTCTCAGGAGGGTATACTCATCGCAGCGACAAATCACGCTGAGATACTCGATAAGGCAGTTTGGCGCCGGTTTCAGACCGTCATTGAACTTCCTGCGCCGGAGCGCGATGAGATTCGCAGATTTATTAGGCAGTTCCCCGAGATTGCAGATGATTCAGGTATTACCGAGACGCAATGGAAACACATACTGGGAACGATGGAAGGGCTCTCATATTCCGATATCAAGGACATTGTTCAAAATATGCTAAAAAAGGCTGTGCTTCAAAAAAAAGTGGAGATCGGAATCCTAGATTATGTTATGGAGGTATTCCTGTTCAAATATCATGGGAACTACAGTCAGGTGGACATGATACAGTATCTAAGCGATCATGGTGTGACCCAGAAACTGATCGGTGCCTACTTTGGGATCTCGGAACGACAGGTCAGAAACTACCTGGGGAAGGGAGTGCGTAACTATGGAGAAACTACTTCCAATCAAGTTCTTTGAAAAAAGAAAAAGAGACGAACAGCGCACGGAAGGTGGTGGAAGTGGAACAATGCCTGCATGGGTGTTGCAAGGTGAAGCACTTGCGCATCGATCGCAGCAGCTTGTATCAAATATGTCACAGGTCGCTGCGAGTTTTACAACACGCAAACAGGAAAAACGTAAACTCCCCATGGTCGTTGCGACTACGATTGTAGAAGATGCGATTGCAAAGGTGCATCGCGGACAGGTAGTCGACCTCCTCGACAGCGATCGAAATCCCAATGTCATCGGTATTGCATCTACTGTGCAGCTCGATGAATCCTCAGATGTACTTCGTACAGTAGAGGGAGAAAAAGAACCGTCGGAACCAAAAGAAACGCGGCGGCTCCTATCCGTAGTGACCACAGACGAGCTCATATTGCGTATGAAACACACGCTGGAGGATACAAAAAATTTTGCCAAACTGATTTCGACGATTGCGGGAATCGAGCCGTTTGAAGCACAACGTATTGACTATAACCCGGACAATCGTCTGTATCGTATCCGTCTGATTGACTATCGGGATCCGAATACAAACACCTTAGCACAAAACATGTTTAAGGCTAAATGTCATGCGCATGGGATAAAAATTGAACGGGAGACCCGATACACTACGGATATGAATCTGTATCGCGTATCGCTAGACAGCGTTACCGATTTGGAGACCGTGCTTGGCTTTGAGGGTATCTTTTCAATTGAAGAGGCGATTCCGATCCGCATAGATATGGATTCCTTTGATGATACTCTCGTACCAACGGGAAAAAAGCCCGTAGAAGGTGAAATATACCCCGTTGTCGGTGTTCTTGACAGCGGAATCGAAAAGAACAAATACCTGTCACCATGGATTTTTAGGGCCGGTGAGGAATATTATGAAGACCGGTATCAGGACAGAGGGCACGGTTCCATGGTGGCATCCGTCTTGGAATACAGTGATGAACTCAATGGTACAGACAATGCTGCAGTCACAGGTGTCATGATGATGGATGCGGTCATTGTCCCCGATCTTCGGAAAGAAACGGTTTATCCGGAGGATATTATTGATAATGTCAGAGATGCCATTGAGCGACACAGGGACATCAAGATCTGGACGATGTCCGTTGGTACGGTTGAGGAATGTGCCAAGAAGTCGTTTTCGCAATACGGAATAGCACTGGACAATATTGCAGATGAGAACAATGTGCTCATTATCAAGTCTGCCGGTAACAGCAACGCTTTTCTGCACGGGGATGAACATGAGCGCATCACAAAGATGGCGGATTCCGTCAGGGCGCTTGTTGTCGGCTCTATTGCGGGGGAGAAAGGGCAGTATGATCTCGCTGAGATTGATACACCGTCCCCGTTTACAAGATGCGGCCCCGGGCCTGCCTACGTTATCAAGCCGGATCTTGTCGCTTACGGGGGCAACGCGGGAAAGGGGCCGGATGGCACTCTTACAACGACGGGGGTGAGGGTTCTTGACCGTTCCGGGACAGTTGCACGCGCACCTGGGACGAGCTTTTCCACGCCGTGGATCGCACGCATTGCGGCAGAGCTGAAGCACCTTCTGGCGGAGGATTTCGACCCACTGCTCATCAAGGCTCTCATGGTTCATAATGCAGGTTATCCCGCAGGACAATGCATGAACATGGAAGACAAAATAAAATTCATGGGGTTTGGAATGCCGCTCGGAACCCGAGATATTCTGTATAACTCGGAGCATGAGATCACGTTGATCCTGCGGGACTCACTTCCCAAAAGTCAGTTTATCAACATTTTAGAGTTTCCCTTTCCGAAGAGCCTGGTTGGTGATGATGGATTTTACCGTGGTCAGATTACGCTTACCGTAGTCAGTTCACCAATTCTGCGTGCGTCGGAAGGAGCGGAATACTGCCAGTCGGATATCAGTGTGGGATTTGGAACGATGACGGGAATCAAGCAGCGTGATACCAGTAAGCCAATGATTCTAAACGCTTATGGCCCGGAAAATGGTGCAAACCTCTTGCGGGAAGATTACTACAGTAGAAAAGTGCTTGGTGCGACGGAAGAGAAAAAATTCGCAAGGGAAAGGACCCTGTTACGGTATGGAAAGAAGTTCCACCCGATCAAAAAATATGCGATTGATCTTGATGAAATGACTGCTGGAAATAGAAAGAACTTCCTTGGGAAGGATCGCAAGTGGTATATGAAGATCGAGATGCTGTGTCGGGAGGCAATTGAACGGGAATTCAGAGAAACGAGAGAAAAACTGGAGCAGGAGTTTTGCGTTCTGCTCACGATCCGAGATCCCGAGGGGAAAGCGCCAGTATATAACGAGGTCACGCAGGAGCTTCAGGATAGAGGATTTGTGTATTCGGATGTGAAACTTAAGAGTGAGATAAGAGAATATGTCCGTATAGAAAAGGATTCTAATACAGACTGAGAGATTGCGGTATGGTTAATATCACTTAATATATTCCAATGGGGAAGATAGACTTTCTAAGTTGTAAGAAAAGGTTTTGCAGAGGAGGAGTATTATGAAAAAGAAACATATATCAGAACGCTGGAATAGTGTGAAAGGACATAAACATCATGAGTTTATAGATGTGGCAACGAATAGTGACAATTTACTGTTTATTGATCCTATATTGATTCAAAGCAACAGCGATGAGTGGAGTAAAAAGGCGAATGTACTGATACAATCTTTTTTTGATGCTTTTTATGAGGCATATCGTCAGGCAGATAATATACGGAAAAAAGAGTTGTTATCACATGCTGGTGAACAAAATGGAACACGTTTTGGTTATGGGCGTGGAGATAACGGAAAAGGAAATACGGCACAAGGCCTCCTTGAGATTTTTGCTCCGTTAGAAGAGTATATTTTCAAAATTTCAACGATAGAAAAAGCCGAAGATTTATCCATACTTATTCCAAACTTTGCAGAAGATGGGCTCTCGGATATGTTGACCAATATTCTACATGACGAGTTAAATCAATTTACGTCTTATCAAATGGCTAAATACGGCATTGCAAGTAAAGAATTGTTGAAGTTCTGGACATGGGATGGCAGAAATAAGATGTGGCTAGAAGTAGAAAGACCGGCTTACTTCATTGAGGGGGAGGAATTACTTCTTGTACCTAAGAATATTGTTCGAAAGAATTATCTATTTAGTGTACATCAATATTTTACTAGAATTATTATCGATCGTGAACGAAAAGACGGTGGGTATATGTCTGATGGAAAACCCATACCTAAACAAGAAATTGTAAAAAAGAAAAGAAAGAGCGGAAAGCATTGGGAATATAATGAAACGATTTTGCACACACGAAATCAGAATGATGCGTTAAGAGAGTATCATGAGAAATTACCTTTATTTTATAAAGAAAAAAGGAATATCGTAGACGATAATACTTTAGACAAATGGATATATGGATATATCGTTAGATAAGGAATAGATATTCGAAGGATGCAAACATTCCGTAAGCCCTTCGAATATGTTATAATGCCAGCATGGAGGTCGGAGCAGACGCGTACATGACAGCAACGAATATGGACATGACAGAAGAATCCAAGGCAAAGCCCATCCTAAAGTGGGCAGGCGGGAAGACGCAGCTGCTCGGGGAGTTGTCTGCAAAGGTGCCGCCGCACTATGGAAAATACATTGAGCCGTTTTTTGGCGGCGGAGCTCTTTTTTTCGCGTTGGAGCCGGAGCACGCTGTTCTTGCGGACAGCAATCCGGAGCTCATCAATATGTACCGTGAAGTCGCATCGAATGCAGAGCAGGTCATCGCATATCTGGAGCAGTATGAGAATACCAGCGAGCACTTCTATGAGGTGCGAGCACTCGATTGGAAGCATCTGCCTCCAGCAGAGGCGGCTGCACGGATGATCTTCCTCAACAAGACGTGTTTTAACGGGCTTTACCGTGTCAATAAAAAGGGGCAGTTCAATGTCCCCTTTGGGCGGTATAAAAATCCAAAAATCTGTGATCGTGCGGCGATTCATGCAGCGTCGCGTGTCCTTTCGCGTGCAGAGATCATCTGCGGCGACTATCTGGATGTATTGGAACATCATGCGGCAGCGGGGGATCTGATCTTTCTGGATCCGCCGTATCTGCCGATCTCGGCGTATGCGGATTTCAAGCGCTATACGAAGGAGCAGTTCTACGAGGAGGATCATGTACGTCTCGCAGAGATGGTCGCACGTCTCTATGAGCGCGGGTGTTATGTCATCCTTACGAACTCGAACCATCCGCTCGTGCATGAGCTTTATGCGCCGTACCGGATTGATATCATTCAGACGAAGCGACATATTTCCTGCAATGGGAAGAGTCGTAAAGGAGAAGATGTAATCGTAACAGCAACCCCTGCGCCGTATCCGCGTATTACGCTCGGCGATGTACCTCTTTCGCCGCAGGCTTCACACTATCCACCGACGCGTTTCATGGGGTCGAAGCAGAAGCTTCTCCATGAGGTTTGGGCGGTCGCGTCACAGTTTGACGCAGAGACCATCACAGATCTCTTTTCTGGCTCGGGGATTGTCAGCTATATGTTCAAGGCGCAGGGCAAGACTGTCCTGAGCAATGATTATATGGCGATGTCAGCAACGTTCTCAAAGGCGATGGTGGAAAATAATACGGTTACACTTTCGTCACGCACGGCGGAGGAGCTGCTTCTCGCGCAGAAGGAATCGGATCACTTTGTTGCACAAATGTTTCAAGGAATCTACTATACGGATGCGGAGAATGAGCTGATTGATACGCTGCGGACAAATATTCGTGATCTGCACAATCCGTACGAGCGAGCGATTGCGATGACGGCACTCATTCGTGCATGTATCAAGAAACGTCCACGCGGTATCTTTACATATACAGGGCATCGTTATGATGATGGCAGAAAAGATCTGAAAAAATCATTGGCAGAACAGTTCCTTGCAGCAGTGGAATTGGTGAATGCGGCGATCTTTGACAACGGTCGGGTGAACCGCTCGCGTTGGGGCGATGCGATGACGCTCCGAACACCGGCGGATCTCGTCTACATGGATCCGCCCTACTACTCACCGCTCTCGGACAATGAGTATGTGCGCCGTTACCATTTCGTCGAGGGACTTGCGCGGGATTGGGAGGGCGTGGAGATTCAGGCGCATACGCTGACGAAAAAATTCAAGTCCTATCCAACGCCATTCTCCTCACGTCTCGGTGCGGCGGAGGCATTTGACCGCCTGTTTCGTAAATTCGCTCAGAGTATTCTGGTTGTGTCTTACTCCTCAAACAGTCTGCCGACGCAGGAGGAGATGCTTGCTCTGATGGCAAAATACAAGGAACACGTTGAGGTAATACCTGTGGACTATCGCTACTCATTCGGCAATCAGGGTGCTGCGAAAACACATCGGAACTCTGTGCAGGAGTATCTCTTTGTCGGGTATTGAGGGGATGTGATGATGGTGCGGGAAATCGATATCTGGTTGGTCGGCAATACGGGATTGCGCAGCCCGAACCGTATTCAGGAGGGCTTTCGTATCTACGCAGAGTCTTCATTTGTGGGGAATTTTCGCGGGCGGGACAACGAAATCGGTTTCATGAATCTTCTCAATGAACGCGGCATCATTCACAATGAGGCTGGCAAGGATGCCTCCGGCAGTCATGCACGAAAGTGGCGGCTGATGTTCGCGAAGAACGGACTGATCTATCCGCAACTAAAAAAAGAGGATGGCTCGCAGGATTCTCTGGGCGCACTTGATACGATTACACCATTTGGGCGTACGTTCCTCATAGCGGATACCTATCCGGCAATGCAGGAATGCTTCCTCCGTGCGATGAGCGTTGCACAGTTTCCGTTGCCGGGGGAAGGTTATTTCGCACCACTTCGTTGGGTGCTGACAATTATGTTGGAGCTCGAGCGACGAACGGGTTCGTCTGAGATCAGTCGCATCGACTTTGCCCTTTGGGCACAGACGACAACACCGCAGGACGATCTCTCTGCCGTTGTGGATCGCATACTTGACCTCAGGGAGCGTCGTCAACATGCTGCGTCGAAGAGGAAGTTTGATCGCGGCGAAATCGAACGGCGTGCGGAGTGCTACCACAAGAAAGCGGATAATTTTCTCGACTACGCAGATATGAATATGCGCTATCTCAGGATCACAGGCATCTTCCAACGCAGAGGCAGAGGGCTGATGATCCTGCCGACGAAGCATGTTCTGGCGGAGCAGCTTGCGCAGTCATCCGTGTCGGAGAATTCGCTCCTACATTCATATAAAGTATTGTGTGCCGGAGCTCCTCTACCGACGGACGATGTTCCCGTTGCGCGCAAATTGTTGGATGCGCTGCAAAAACTCCTAAAGGAGCGGCACATCGCATTTGAGGCTCCCACGCCACCTCTCGAGACAGCGGTACAGATCAATGTTGCACGACAGAGACTTGAGCAGCTCTTGGCGCAGACGGATGAGATGCAGTATGCGCAGCGCCAATGCCACGAGTGGCGTGAGATCTCGGACTATATGACACTTATTCTGCGCGGCGGCGGCAAGAAGACCTATGATGAGGACTATGAAATCGAGGTGCCGCGGGATGAGCTGCCTGTGTACCTCGAGTGGATTCTGTGGCGTGCAATCCTTGCCATCAATCACCTGACTACGATGCCGTACGAGGTGCGCGGGTTTAAGATGGATGCGGACTTTATGCCGGTCAGCACCGCAGGCGGCGGCAAGGGCGATCTCTACAGCGAGTTCGACGATTTTGCGATCCTCACGGAGGTTACGATGTCCTCGTCCTCGCGGCAGGAGGCGATGGAGGGGGAGCCGGTGCGTCGCCATGTTTCTGATGCGGTTCTCCGATGGGCACCCAAGCCGGTCTACGGACTCTTTATTGCGGTGAAAATTGATACGAATACGGCAGAGACATTTCGCCATGGGATATGGTATACGAAGGAGGATGTACGGCAGGAGCTGCAGATCGTTCCATTGACACTGGCACAGTACCAGATGTATTTTAATGCAATGTTTGAATCTGGCAAGATATCACCGTTTCATGTACGCGAACTGCTTTTGTACTGCGGAAAAAATCGTGCGGAGATGGATGCGCCTGCATGGAAGAGACATATTGAGCACGTCATTCGAAACCAGACAGAGGCACTTCGCGCTTCCTATGTTTACGAGGCACCTCCGATGCAGGTGGCAGCAGATCCATTTGCTGCCTATAGGAAAGAATGAGAGATGTCCCTTATAAATAATAACGGGGCAGCTGAACAAAATTAGCTTTTCGTTCAGCTGCCCCATTATCTTTCTCGTTTATCTCCCCTGCACGTCCCTTACATAGACGTAGCGGCAGAGGAGGGCTGCAGCGCCGGCAATCGCCGCGCCGATGTAGCCGATGTGAGCGAGGTGGCCGTCCCCCGCCGCGAGCCCGCCGATGTACGTCCCGCTGCCGATGCCGAGGTTGAAGATGCCCGAGTAGATCGCCGTCGCAACGGTTGATGCGTCGCGCGGGACCGTGGCGAGAACCTCCGCCTGGAACATCGTGTTGTAGAGCGTTGCGAGGATCCCGAGCAGCATCGTGAGCACGATCATCGTGCCGACGGAGATGGATGCCGCCTGCCAGAGGAAGAGCATGGCCGCGACTCCCACGAGACACCATCGCAGCAGGAAAAAGCGGCGCTTTCCATACATCCTGGAGAAAACAAGGCTCGCGAGGATGCCGCTGACCCCGAGCAGCATGAGCGCCGCCGTAATCAGATCGGGCGAGAACTCTGCGACATTGTGCAGGAACGGCTCGATATAGCTGTACATCGTGAAGTACGCCGTTGCAAAGAGTGCCGTCATGATGTAAATGCATGCAAGCGCAGGCTGGCGGACGAGCGACGGCAGTTCGCCGATGGTGAACCCCTCTCCCGGTGCCCGTTTCGGCAGAAGAAGCGCGAGATAGATAAACGCGATGGCGGCAACCACGGCGAGCAGCAGGAACGTCATGCGCCACCCCGCCGCCAGACCGATCACACGCCCGAGCGGCAGCCCGACAATCGTCGCGACGGAGCTGCCCGTCACGATCATGCTGAGCGCCATCGGCCGATGCTCGCGCGTCACGAGACGCGTCGCAAGCGGTGCGGCAATCGACCAGAAAATCGAGTGCGCACAGGCGACGATGATGCGTGCGCCGAGCAGCATATCATAGCTCGACGCGAGTCCCGAGACGAGCTGCCCGAGGCCGAAGAGCGCGACCATCAGGAGCAGGAGCCTTTTCAGCTCCATGCGGCAGGTCAGCAGCATGAGCGGCAGCGAGAGCAGCGCGACCACCCATGCATAGATCGTGATCATCTGCCCCGCCGCCGCCTCCGTCATGGAGAACGACTCCGAGATATCGATGAGCAGGGCGATCGGT
>ERZ773068.821-NODE-821-length-15950-cov-3.531236_pt1 | contig 15950 bp, 16 predicted proteins | sample MGYA00580620_ERZ773068 | MGnify/ENA primary metagenome ERZ773068 (study PRJEB29015, sample SAMEA2737983) | human oral metagenome | biome: human oral; feature: human-associated habitat; material: dental | place: China | collected 2101 ... | reverse complement strand
TTCCATGCTCTGAATGCTGAGGCTGATTATGAAAATCTCAGTATTGACTCTACGAGTGTCAAAGCCCATCAGCACAGTGCAGGTGCTAAAAAGGGGCTGTAAATTACGAAGTAAATCAACATATCGGAAGAAGTCGTGGAGGTAATACAACTAAAATTCATGCTATAGTTGACGGTTTGGGTAATCCCATATATTTTGCACTGACTGCCGGAAGCGAACATGATTGTGTTTGTGCTTTGGATTTACTGTCAAAAGTTAACATTGAAGGCAGTAATATCCTTGCTGACAAAGCATATGGAAGTTTAAAAATAAGGGAATATATTACTTTCCAAAAAGCTTCTTATACTATTCCACCAAAATCAAATGCAAAAGAACAGTGGGAATACGATAAATGGCTTTATATAGAACGCCATTTGATAGAATGTTTTTTCAATAAGATAAAACATTTCCGTAAGTTGGCAACAAGGTATGATAAATTGGCAACATCTTTTCTTGCCTTTATTTACTGTGCAGCAATATTTATTTTGTGCAAATAGTATAGTCTGTTACAGTTTTAAGACACACCCTAATTCAAATCTTATATTTATATACTTAATATATTGGTACCTTACTCATAATCTTGTTTACAGCATTTGCGTCTGCAATAACCAATGCACCATTTATCGCATCTATAAAACCTGCAGTTCGCTCTACTTCTGTTGAAACTAATTCAAGTGCATTAATTCCACCCTCGTATGATGAATTACAGGTATCATCGTCCGTTACATTTGTTGATGTCAAATATACGCCGAATTTAAATAACCCCGTTTTTAATTTAGACTTATTTGCCTCAATATCAGCCCTTATCTCTTCTGCACGCTGTGCATCATTTTGTATTATCATAGCATTCTCCCAATCCTTTATATATGTATTAACTCTTTATTCGAACATTCAAGTCTAATTTTGCTTTATTCTAAAATAAGGGATGCTTAACAGACATCCCTTATTAATATAATATTTATTTGGTACTGATTAAGATCTACCATTATTTGCTGAAGCTGCATCAGCATCCGCCTGCTCATAGTAGTTAGCATTTGCTATCAAGCCTTGAGCCACATCATTTATAAGATCTTCTATAGCCTTAAAGCTTGGTGCAAGACCTTGATATCTGGTTATATAAGCTTCTGAACCTGAACCTTGCCATATCTCAGGCAAATCATTATTGATCATTCCGTCAAGATACTGTCTTAAGTCATTGTATCTTTCTACACCTGATCATCTATAACTCCTCCTAGGGTAAAAAATATAAGCAAACTTCGCTTATCAACATTTTGCAACGATTTGAAGTTTACCATACTATATTATCAACTTCAATATTGTAATATTCACAATATTAATTCTAAATTATTATAATATTTGTATAGTTAATTTTTTTGTGAATTTATACTTAATTCTTATTGTTTCGTATTGTATTTTAGTGTGTTTTAGATATGAATATATCTATTTTTTCATATTGTTTTGCAGGCTATATAAAGTAGTTATGTAAACCTTAGTCCTTAATCTCTCTTGGAAATATCGGACTTACCAAGGACATATCTACCTCATTCAATCTATAATACTGCCTCCAATCATCAAAACTATGCACTTCATGCTCAAGTCCGTCTACAGAATCTTCTGCCGATATGCTTATGTTGTTAGCAAGCTGATAACGATATAGCTGAAACTATAACTATGCTTAAAGCCGTTAACACCTTAAAGCTTTTCTTCACTACTAATTCTCCTCAATATATTTTTTAATTTCATACCTGAAATCAATATCTTCTCCCGGATTAATATATTCGTTGTATGCATCCGTTATAGTTTTTATATGGGTATTAAGCTCTTTTACAGGCAGATCCAATATACTGATGCCACCCATACACACTTTATATCCGTCTGAGCCTTCTCCTCCTATAGCATTTACAAAATTGTTCTTTGCTTCTTCAGAAGCGGCATCATAATCATCTTTAAAACCTACAAGAAAAATTACAATCCACAACTGTTCCTAATAAAAGGGATTGCATATAGGTAAGAGGGACATTGCAGGCTGTGTAGGGTTTGAACCTACATCTCAAATGTTTTAAACACATTAAGCTAACAGCCTTAGAAAAACAATATAAAATATTACAAACAAGTTTCAAAAAGACACACAGCTTGGACTCGAACCAACTCCCTTCTCACACACTGTTAAGTGCGAGACGATGCCAACCACCACACCTCTGTGTGTTTTGTTCTACATTATAATGTAACACAATGTTGTTATATATCTCCTTTGCTGTCGTGGAGTTTTACAAAACAACAAACAAATCATTTTATAGATTGTGTATTTTGCAACAGTATACAACCCACATATGTAAACTAAATATAGAACAAATAAGACAATTTTTCAGTCTTATATTTGACAGTCAGTGAGGAATCGAACCTCAATCTACTTTTTACAAGTCGCTTTAACCATTAAGCTACTAACCAACCTTTGAATTTTAATTACGACCAAAAACTACTAAAATTTTTTGTATAGGAGGCAAGACTCGAACTTGCGACTTCCTGAATCCAAATCAGGTAGGGTAACCATCTCCCTCACTCCTATATGGTGTCTCACCCTATCTCCCGACGGAGTGAGACAGAAATAAAAACTTATCTAATTATGATTTTACAACAATGTTATATCTATTTCAGATATTTTTACGCTGCAAAGATACAACATTATTTTTAAATCTCCAAATTTTCTGACAACTTTTTTACAAAAAAAATTAAACTTTTTATTCTACAATATTGTAACTGTTTGTTTTTATTTATGTTACGGAAGTTGAAAAAGTAATCCTTCTTTGTTTTTTCTCTCATTTTGTATAAGATTAATAAGAGTAAAGTTTAAATCATAACACTGTCTGTTCATAGAAATTTTACTTTTTAGTTCATTCCATATTATATCCCTAAGAGGTAACTCTTCAGAAGAAATTTTAGGATTATCCCTAACCACTTCAACTACCCTTTCATAACACTTCTTATAAATATTTGTCATCACCTCCGATGAAATACGTTTTTGAGAATGTGACTTTTTGATATTATCTTTATCATCACCTTTCACAACTTTTGAAATAAGAGTAGATAAAGCGGTCTTTTTAGATACAACTTCGGCTTCTCTTTTTAAGGGTGATATTTGCCTAAAACGTGAAAAAAAGAACAACTGATTAAAATCACTATCTGCTGATATACAAGTTACACGGTCAAATCGTTTGTCTTTGGCATATTCAGCGATAATATCGTCAGCCTCCATTTTATCAAAACATAAAAAATAGTCTTTATTTTTAAGTTCATCTTTTAAAGCGAACAACTGCCTCACAAAGGTTTCATCTCCTGATGTTTTACGATTTTCTTTGTAACCCTCATACAATCTTTTCCTCCAATATGTATCTCTTTTACTATCACAAACCACTTTAACATTAGAAGTTCCAAGTTTAGATGACCACCCTTTCATATAATCTTCCAACCCTTCAATATTTAACTTTTTTGCTTTGTACAATGTAAATGCAATATTGTTTAAATCAAAAAGAATTATAGAACGAGGGTCGTGTGCTACTGTTATATCTTTACCTTGCAACAACATACATTGTGTTTTAATAAGAGTTTTAGTTTCAGAGTTGAAATTAGACCATCCATCTATGTTTTTTGCAAGCCAAACTCGGTATTGTTCAGGAGTTTCAGATAACCGTTTTCCCTTATGAATCCCAAAAGTTAGTTTATAATCCTTAACGTCCTCCTTTTTAAGCTGTATGACTTTTTCAAGTTCCTCCATTGTCATCTCAGCACCCATTGGTACGCCTGTGAGCAAGTGAGTATTATTGAAAACACCCCAACCATAGCCCTCTTTATTGAGAACTCTAAGCTCTTGTATTCTACCAAACCGTTTTACATTATTACAAAAATCTATAATAAGACATTCTTTAAGATTTGGATAAATAGGGTTGCGCACACCCCTTCCAAATATTTGATAAAGAAGAGCAAGAGAGTTAGTGGGTCTGGCCATAATAACAGTTTGCAGGTCAGGCTTATCAAAACCGAGTGTTAATGCAAACATGTTTGTAACAATCTTTATCTTATTGTTTTTAAAGTCTTCTACTATTCGAGCACGCTCTTTTTTACCCATTGTAGCATAAACACAAGCAGCCTGAGAACCTAATCTTTCAGCAAGAATTTTAGCATTTTCAACACTATCCATAAACACCATTGCGTTTTTACCCTGTTCCAAAAGTTTCTTACAACGTTTATAAACATTCTCATTAACACCCTGTTCTAAAATAGCCTTTTGAACGGATTGTTCTGTGTATTCAGCACCTGTGGAATTAAGTTTTAAAGAATTAGAATTAAAATCCCAAAGCTCATAATTAAGTTTAGCCCAAAAGTTGTTTTTAACTAACTCTTGTATTTGAGTAACATGAATTATTTTATCAAAAACTCTAGGTTTACTACTTGTGAGCATATTTAACTGGGTCCAGTTATTAAACCCTTCTCCATAAGTTTTCAATCTGAAAGGAGTGGCGGTAAAACCTATTATATGAGTGGGTTTTAAGTCATCGACAAAATCTCGAAACATAGACCCCTTTTCAGGAGGATAAGAAGCGTGACATTCATCAACTAATAACACTTTCACATCACGTTTACGAAACTCACTTCCAAGATTTTTAACAGAACCAATTGTAGCAAAAGTAACATGTCCTATTTCTTTTTGTCCTGCGGAGGCTGAATAAACAGAAGCAGAATTACCATAAGACTCATATTTTTCAAGATTTTGTTTCAACAGTTCTATGGAAGGTTGTAATACAATCACAGAGCCATTACATTGGTCTGCAACAGCACCTATCAGAATAGATTTACCATAACCTGTAGGCGCAACGACCACACCAGGTCCAGGATTCTTTTCTGACAAGAATTTCAAACACGCGTCGAGAGCTTGCTTTTGATTTTCCCTTAATGTATATTTCATTTTTTCTTATATTCTTTCTATTTAGGGGACAAAATTACAAAAAAATTTTTAAATACACAAAAAAAAGACTTCTTAAAAAAAGAAGCCTTTTCAAAAATATAATAAATATTAATAAAAATGAATGAATCCTTTATCTCAACTGAACCCCTCAGACATTAAAGTGTTACTATATTGTTTGCTGTGCATAGATTTAACAGTTCTATAATACAATTTGTATTTTTTACCTGCTGCAACATTTTGAAAAACAGCTCTTTTTATAGGTTTAATAATTGCCCTGTCCATTGTCCACGCTAACGTGTTCAGTCCTGTTTTAAAAATATCTGTGAAAAGACTAATGTTATAAAAATAACCATTAGTTTCTGTCATAAATTTTGTATACTTAAATGTATCAAAGTTAGTTAGTCTTACTTTTTTAGGAGTAACCCACACTGCAAGATAACCTAATTTATCTAAAACAACACCTCCATCTCTATTTATAAGCTCATCAACAATAACTTCAAATATTTTATTGACAATTACTCTCTTTTCTCTGCGAAATGGTCTGTTTTTTCGAGTTCTATACTTTACCTCTAAAAACTCATAGAAAGGAGCTGAACAAAGATTTGCACTATATTCTAACTTGCGAACTTTTGTAGCTCTCCCTCCTTTAACATTTGATTTTTTATAAATGTCGTAAAGTTCATCATTTATCTCTGCCTTAAATTGTTTTTCTTCATCGGTATATTTCTCATAAGTTTTTCTTGTAAAGTACTTGCTTGCTTTTATTTTACCAACTGTGAACCTCTTCATTTTGTTGAATTTATTTTTATTTGTTATTGTTGAGTTTGTGTTTTTTGATGTTCGTCCATATTTGGATTTTCATCAATCTGTACCGCTTTATAAAAAGAGGCTACTTCTTTTAGTGTTTCTTGTACCACAATTTCTAACAACTTGTCAGGGCAGTTGAACTCATAATCCCAACCTTCCTTACATCCGTCACAATCTTTATCCTTACAACCACTTGCTTCATCAACCTCATCAAGAGAAACGGGTAGAAGCACTATATTAACAAGTTCTACTTCACTATCAGGAAGGTACAAATAACCATCATGAATATAATAGTTTGCAGGTTTAATAAGAGACGCAAACTGTCGGTTCTTCTGTAAAGCATATTTTTGAGTGGTTGTAGGAGTGAACTCAACCTCACCGCCAACTGAAGTAATACTTACTATTGAAGCACCAAATCTAGTAAAAACGGTTTCAGGTAATTTCTTAACAGATTTCATTAGATTATTACAACGTCTAAACTCAACAATATTACATTTTACAACATCATCGCGTTTCAATTGAAAACACTTAATTGTCTTATAAAGATTTTCTTCTCGATACAACGACCTATCATGAAGTTTTTGAGCAATATAAAACTTAGCCTTATCTTTTGCTGTTCTTAAAATAAAACGTCGTGAAATATGTTGGTCTTTATTGAGAGTTCGTAAGTTGTTTACAACTCTACTAACTAATTCCTTATTTGTCATCTTATGTATTATTTATAATACAAAGATACAACATTTTACTATAAAAAACCAAGAAAGTAAGTTAAAATTACTCTTTGTCAATAAGAATAAAAGCGTACATTATGCAAAGAAAACTAAGTAATATAAAAAATGAAAAAAGACTAATTACTAAAACAATCATTTCCTTTTTATCATTATGAATGTAAATGTTATAATTGTATAATACTGTAACAATTAAGGTCAATGTAAACATTAAAACAGAACAAAGAGTAAGAGACTTTAAAATGTGTTTTTCTCTTATTGTCATTTCGGTTTTGTTAGGCATTATCTGTATTACTACTTGCAAAACGTTCTTTACTTGCGGTAGACACAGATTGGAAAACCCCTTGCCACATTTTCATATAAAAATCATAAGCTGTTTTTATAGAATCGGACAGTTCTACTATCTTCTGTATCTCTTTTTTAACAACCAAATAACGAGAATCAATCTCCACAAGTTTATCAGCTTGTGCAACAGATGTTGCTTTACCATTTTCATCTTTACGTGTTTCTGTAATGTCTTTTAACACTGTGGTGCGAAGCTGCTTTTTTAAATAATCCTCTAAATAAGTAGCTTGTGTGGCAAACTCATCTTTACAGGTCATTAGAAATTCAAGACGTGCTGTCATCTCTTTTTTTATTGCATCATACTGAACAAGGTCTCCAATATCTGTAATTTTAGCATATCTTGATACAAGATATGCTAATTCTTTAAGTACCTGATGTACCTGTGCTACCTTCTCTTCTGTAATTGAAGTTTGTATATCACCGACAATTAGATTACCAACTTTTTCTCGAAGCTCTGTTAGTTTTCTTAATTTCTGAGCTTCACCTTTAGCTTCTGCTTTCCCTTCAGCTTGCGTAATTAACGCTTTAAGCCATTTTACATTTTCTTCTGTGAATGTTACCATTTCTTATTTTGTTTTATTTGTTTTTTTATCAGTTGTTTTTACATACCCATTTTTTTGGGTATGCAAACTAACAATTGTTTCATAACACTTTGCAAAATTACAAACTTTCCAAATATTATGCAAGAAAAAGGTCGGAATTATTTTATTATTTTCCGATCTTTTTGTAGCAAAAACTTTATTAACTTGCAACAAAATCTTGGTCGAACAAAGATAATTGTCGCTTACTTATTTCCATTTCATTTATCAACTTTCTTGCTGCAGCGCAATAGTAATTGAAATTAATAGGATATTCACTTATGTGTTTATTGGGATTGTAAGTGTTAAGTAATTCCACACCGCAATCTTTATGGAGATGATTTGGCTTCATAACACCTTTCTCATACTTAATTAAATACTTACCGACTTCAGCAAAGAAGTAACGATTGATGTTCTGCACATCCTCATTACCCCACTTCACAAACCAAGACTTGGCTACCTTCTTAGACAAGCAATAGTCAAAAATAGATAATCCGTATTTTTCAGGATTTCGGATAAATTCTGCAATGTCTATTCCTTTCAAAAAGTACGCTTCCAAAGCCTTCGGTATTACTTGCATATTACTACTATCGCCAAGTGGAATATCATCTCCATAACGGAATACAGCACCTTTTCTCTTCACCTTACTCAAGCCTGTTTTATGTGAAACCAAATTACAATTATCATCCAACATAAATTTTTCTTCTATAAGTGAGATGTAGGAGTTTGTGTTTGAAAATATCATCTTTTTGTTTATTGTAAATTCCCAAGTTACTTTAAACTCTTTCTCAATAGATTTTGCTATTCTATAATACTCAGGTAACAAGTCTCTTCGTATCTTACAAGTTGTACCATCTGTGTTAGTAAAGAACACGGAACAACCTTCAAGTTCTGCAAGCTCTTCAATGAAACGAAGTTGTATAAGCTGACCTGTCACACGCAAAGCTAAAATCTCTTCAGGTGAGTAAAGCCAAGATGTAGGACAATCAGCGAGACCTGAAAAAGCATTCAAAACCAGTTTAAAAAACATGTCTTTCTTCATAATACCTATGTGTTTAGCTTCTAATCGGTCTTCTCTAATTTTAAAATATTTATCTAAAACAATTTTAAGATCTCCACGTAAGAAACCATATTCAATGAACAATGTTGGATATAAAGAAGCAATATCAGCGTCCACAATCACATAATCTTCGTCACTCTCCCATATTTGATTATCATTTACAGAATGAATACCTCCCACCGAAGGAACTATTCTGAAACTTGTAGATTTGTGAATAAAAGGAATACCACTATCCTTTTCTTTTTTCTTCTTGTCCTCCTTTTTCTCTAAAGGATTTACTATCTTATTGCAAAAATCATCATATATCTTCTTGAAAAAAGGAGTTTTGAAATTAACTTTTGGAATGTAATCTCCAACTCTAAAAGATGTAGGTGTATATCTTCTGTTATAAACTTCTTTCTTATACTGCCAATATGGTTTTCCACAATTTTCATCGTAGGTTTTCCTACAATAGTCTTCCAACAGATACTCCGAAGCAATCTTCGGAGCGTCCATACTCCAACAAGCTATCTTGTACTCTTTGAGAAGATATTGTCGCAATTCTACATCTCCACGCATTTTTTGGTACAATAAGGATAAAACACCTAAATCGTTTCGCATATTGTATCGTATAAGACGTTCTATTTCCTCATCATTTTGAAATACATGGTCGGGTGAGAAAGGTAACTCCTGAATTTCATCATAGTTCATCTGTACGGCAAGAGATTTCAAACTAATATGTTTACTTATTCTCAATCCTCTCGACCAATAGCAAAATAAATCTATCGAAGTCCAAGCTGTTTTGAACCACTTGTATTCTTTGTAACTTTCATAATCCTCCCTTACTATCTTATCGGACATTTGTTTTATCCAAAATGTCAAGTTGGAGACAGAGGTGGAAGCAAATTCTTCATAATATTGTTTCATAAAGTATTTTAAAACCACCTCGTCATAATGAAGTCCGTTGAAAGTTACCATAAAACCATTGTAATTTGTGAGCCACTCATAAAGTTCTTTTCGTTGGTCTTTTCTCGGTGATATTTCAAATGTATAATCTTTTTTTGTTCTATAATCTCTACAGCCTACAAAAAATAAATTTCGATACACCTCAATATCAAGAACATAAAAATCTTTTGGCTTCTTTTCTTCCATAATTAATTAACGCCTCCATCACGTACCATTTCAAAAAGAACGGTTTTAAGCTCCTCTAAGTGACCTTTACGTACAAGTTTTGATAACCCGCTTTCATCTTTTTTGATTTCTTTCACACTATTAACATTAATTGCATATTTGTAATACAAATCATTAAAGGCTTTATTCCAAACTTCAGTGTATTCACAATCTGTTAGTTTTTGATATTTTTGAACTAATTCTTTCACATCAGTTAACAACAATCTTTCAGGAGTATTATCCTTAGAAGTAGTAAGCACTTTAAGTTGCTTATTAATTTCATTTATAACTCTTTCGAGTTCTTTTATGTCTTGAGCTAAATCTTGAATTTTCTTCTCTTGTTCTTGCGACTTCTGTTCCAACAGTGACACTGTTCGACCCTGTGTAACATTTGATTTAGTCGAAAGTTTAGACTTTAAAACAGGGAAACCTTCTTTATGTATTGAAGGGATTACTTCCGACACCACCCAGTTTTGAAAACGTTTAACTTTTTCTTCACAGAATTGAGAAAGTAATCTGTGAAGAACAGGTTCACTAAGAAAAAACTCATATTCTTTTCTCACAGGAGAATTTGTAATCGTATTACAAATAATTCTTTCAATATCTAAGCGTTTTTCCACATCTTTTGGATCAAGAGACAACGTCCTACAAATATCCATCAAGCAAAAAACAGGTAACCCTTCTTCCAAATAAACTCTCACTTGACCAAATTCAGGATTTTCAAAAATTTTAATATTATTATTCATAGCTTTTAATTAATTTCATAATTTTCTTCAATAAAAGTACGCAACTGTAAGAAACCTCTGAAAGCCTTATTCCAACCTTTAACTTCTTCAAGTGTTTCTTTAAAATAATCATAGTCATAACCATCTTCAATCACTCTACCTCTTATCCAAGTTTCATATTCTTCTTCTGTCATACAACGACCTGCGTGTTCAAAAATGCTATCGTGTCGTTCTTTTTTACACTTGTCAAAAATTTTACGTGCTGTTTCTAAAGAAATGTTTTGTTCATCACCTATTTTTGTATAACTCGTTCTTGCAATCATTGTACAAGAAAGAACTATTTTATCTTTCAAAGACATTTCAGGTGTGAAAGAAGGTTCATTACTAAAAGGTATATGCCACTCACCTGCTTTCAACTCAACAGGTTTAGATTCATTTAGAGCATCGTACATTTTCTCAGCTAAATCCATAAAGTGAATTTCAGCCTGTCCTTTATTGTGTTGAAGCCACCATAAATCATCTTTATCATATAATTGAGGAAATCTCTTTATAACTTCTTTTTTACTCTTAAAAGCTGTTTCTGTATCACTTGTTGCTAAACTTAATATTTCATTAGAAACATCATAAATAGGACATCTTAATCTAAATAGATTTTCGAACGCTTCTCTACTCCCCGTTACAATTTGTGTAACCCACATAAAACTTTCAAGTAACCTGTTGCAAAGTTGTTTTGACACGGAAGAGTTTTCAACATAAATGTCCTTTGTGTGTATCGGAACGCCATTTTCATCATTCGTATAATATGACGCTGATATTTCTTCTTCACTCAAGTCTACTGCTGAATTTATTGCTTTATTTCTCGCCTTTAACCATTTTTCTTTTTTCTTCTCAATAACATAAGGATCTGTAATGTATTGACTACCTTGCATACCTTTGTGTTGACACTGAAAGGCTAAAGGTATAAAGGGTTCTTTTTTAACAACTTCTACCATTTTTTCGAATGGTATCGCACGAGATGAGCTTGTATTCTTCATAATCATTTTATGCGTATTAAATTCGGCTAAAATAATACGAGGATACGTTAGCTTATAGGTAATCAACTCTCCTCCGTTCTCACCTTTTGAATGATTTATAATCTCTGCACTTATTTTATTTTCCATCTTCATCTTGTTTTTCCATTTCTTTAATAAAAGAATGATAGACTATACCTGCAATTGGACAAAAAACACATCTTTCTGCATCTGCAAATCGACTAAGATAATTTATAACTTCATCCTTCCAAATACTTACATCAACATCTTTCCCATCAACATCTTTAGTTTTGAAATCACAACCTCCAAAAAGATTAGTGGTAAACTCTGTTGGAATTAAGGAAGTTATACTTTTCCAGTTATCAACAGATATTATCAACTCATACCTCTCACTCTTCAAAACTTCATATTTATCAGGGAATGCTTCCTTTAAGGCTCTTTCACCTACAATGTGCGCACCTTTTTCACAAAGCGCAAATACTTTTCTTGGTAATTTTGTTTCTTTACTATTCATAATCTATTTTTTAATATCGTAATAATTGTTCATAAATTTTGCTGAAAAAAATACTTTCTTTTTGTTCATCTTAAAAATCTTTATATTAAATCTCAAAATTATAAGGTTTAGATGGGGAGAACACTATAAGATTATTTTCTCTATCTCTAAACTGAAACTCTCCACCGTCAATAACCTGAAATGCAAGTTGTTCTAAATCTTGAGAATAAAAACCCCATCTCTCACGACCTTGTTCGTCAATATATTTATATGATAAATAAACTGTTTTACTCGCAAGAGGATTGTAATTTACTTTTGTGTGATATAAAGTCCCCTTTAAATATAACCTGACATCAAAGTAAGAATGTTCAATTTGAATATTTAAATTCTTAATTGCAATACGAGGAGATTCATTATACATATTAATTTCATCTATCAAATGCAATAAAACGTCTACAGAAACAGTACTTAAAATATCCAGGACCAGTTTCAACTCTTCCTCATATTCTTTATTAATTAACAAATCATCAATTATTTCCTGTATTGTATCCTTATCTAACCCTTCAAACTGACGAACATATCTAATTCTACTAGGACGAGATTTTAAAAACTCGTTTATTTCAAAATGATTAGTTGTAAAAAGAAATAATTTCTTTCCACTAAATGTTCCATCTAATATAGATAAAAAATGTTTTTGATCTTCTTCTTCTTTGTAAACTTTTTCAAATTCATCAAAAAACAAAATAACATTGTCACCCATCTTATCCAAACAGTCTGCGAACAGTTCTCCCGAAAATGGAGAAGTTACACATACAACAGGCATGTTAGATTGTTGAGCAATCATTTTAGCTAAGAGAGATTTACCTGTACCTTTTAAACCTGTCAGTAAAACACCCAAGTTTTTATCAGACTTGTTAAAAGTGTTTAAAACCCTATTACAAAATAATTGTTCCTTACCATAAATCTTTTCAGGAAGAGGTGGAGTGTTTATTTCACTAAGATAAAATTCTTCTCTAACCTTATCAAACAATAAAAGAAATGTTTTATTAGGTAACCTCTTTATTTTCTCTACATTAGTATAAAAGTAAATTTTATTATCTTTTATAATCATTGTTTTTACAATTAAAAATGTTGTTCAAAAGTTTCCATTGGCTCTACACAACCCATACTCAATAATTTATGATATCCTGCAGAAATCAAATTTTCACGTTCCTCAGACCTTTTCCTCTCAATTTGTCTTTTTATTTCATTGTTTGTTTCAAGTTCCTTTAATTTTTGATTAAGCACTTTATTTACAACATTATACTTTATCTTTAAGGCTTTTGATATAGCTGAAACAGAGTTGTTTTTCTCACTGTTGAAATAAAACCAAATCATTTTCACATCTCTGTCTGTAAGTTGAGAAAGTTTTTTATAATACTTTTCGCCTTGATGATTGTTCATTTTATTTATTTTTCTTCAATAATTTGATATGTTACATCTTCTATGATAGGAATAACTTGTCTGTATAAATCTTTTTCTAAATAATTTTCATTATACAAAATAAAACTAAGAGCTAACCCTAATCCGTGTTTAGTATCTATTATCATTTTATCATAGTCTTCAATCCACTCATCCAAATCTTCTGGATATGAAGAAAATACTTTTTCATCTCTTACTACTGTATAATAATGTTTTGCAAAAGACTTAAACATTTCAAACCTATTTGTTATATATTCTCTTATCCAGTCATAAACTCCCTGTTGAAATTTATATTCTACAAAAATAGTGTCATTTAACAAATCGTAGTCTTCTGGTGAATACAATCTTTTATACTCCATTTCAAACTCTAAAGTATCTTCATCTACAAAGCCAAAAATGTATTCAAGTTCATTTTCCACAAACTCTACAACTTCATTAGATAATCTGTTTTTATAACCTTCTTCATCAAAAACAAATCTGTTTTTTTCAACAGGTACATCAAGCCACCTGTTATGTTGGTAGATAATACTGTCTTTAGGTATTGAAAAAGAAGTATTTTTGAATCCTGTAAAAACAGGAAGCCAACTCTCTATTACATAGTCATAAACTATTTCTTTCTTTTCTTCTTGCATAATAATTTATTATTTATTTTGTTCTAAAATTAATCCTTCTGTCAAATTCTTAGCGTCACTTTCTGTAATTTCCCCTTTTTTTAACTCTTCTTTAACTCTTCGTAACTCTATCTCCAAAGATATTAAAATAAGATAAAAGTTACTTATATAAAAACCGTTTTCTTCATGGTGTTTTATAATATTTAAAAGATGCTCTGTTGTAATTTCACTTATTGTTGAAAAACAAGGATTTTTTAATAAATTTCCCTTTTTGTCATAATTATTTCTCCAAAAGTAAATATCGCGGGCATCTATAAGCCCCATATTAATAAAAAGACGTTCGTCTTCAGTATAATAAAAGCCGACAAAAGGATTTAATACACAACAGTTCGTTAAAAGCTGTACAAATCTCCAATCTTGATTTTCTTCCCACAGTTCTTTCAAATAAGGTTTTTCTTCAAGTCTTACTAATGTTTCTGTAAGATTTTCCTCACCAACTAAATAGGAAATAACTCTTTCTTTATTGTTTTTAAACAATTTCCATAAAATAGGTATTCTCTCTTTTAATCTCATTATTGTTTTATATAACGTTGTTATGATGGTGCAAAAGTACAAACAATTATTTTATTAACCAAACATTTTTGAAAAAAAATCTTATACACTTGTTTTATATTGTAATATTTTGTATCTTTGTACTTTGAAATTTAACACTAACGAATATGAGTTGTACACTATTATATAAAGAAAATAAAAAGGATAAAACGGCAGTATCTGCTAAAATTAACAACCCTTTATTGGAGGGTGCGGTTTCTAATTCGCATACTTTTGACAAGATTGTGCGAAATCCACTTTTAAATAACAAACAAGCAATTGAAAGTTTTATGAATATTTATTCTGATAAATTCATAAACTCTTTTGGAATGTGGAACAATACAGAAGGTATTACAAAAATAAATAAAGAAGGTTTAACAGATAAACAAATTATAGTAGCAGGTCAAATTGCCAATAAAATGGAAAAACCTGTAGTACTATACAAAGTTGTAAAAAGTGAAATTATAAAAAGCAAAAACAAATTCAACATACCTGATGAATTTAAAGGAGACTACATATTCACTACTAACTTTGAACTTGCAAATGCTCATAAACCTTTGACTTCACAAGACATTGTTGTTTTTGATGACTTGAAAGAAGAATTAAAAGGTGAATTTATAAATCTTGAAAATAAAAAATATGAAGTCATAGCAGGACGCGAAACTATAATTGAAGATACAGGTGAACCTAAATTGTTTTTTAAAACAGTTCAAGGTGAAGTGTTTGATGATTACACAAGTGCAATTCAAAACACAAATGGTGGAAAAATACAATTAGGTTTTATTACAACAAATGAAATAGAAAACACAACAGATGAAAGTGTTTTTGAAAACTCAAATGCTGACTTTGTAGTAAATGAAAACCAATACAAACTAAACAATCAAGATTCTTTTTTCACGATTATCGAAACAGACGCTAATTCCGATTATACTTCTGTGCAAGGTATCACAAACGACCTTATTAAAAAAGAGTTCATTTCAGATCTAACTGTTTATGATGAAGGGGAATTTCGTTTAGAAGCTGTGGGAGATGACCCTTCAACCCAACTTTATAATGCAAACACTGCTAAACAAATCGTAGAAGAAAAAATAGGATATTCCCCTGAAAATGTTGAAGTTACTGGGAATCGTTTTTTAACAATCGATGATGCACGACCTAATACCAAAGTTATGAGAGACCGAGAAGGTAATAAAATCCGTGTTGACAACGATGAACTGTTAAGTGCGTATAAAAATGGTAAATTAAATAAAAAATATAAAAATGTAGATTTAAATGTCCTGAATTTTGAAAGGATAAAGTGGGGCGGTGTTCGTCAAGGAGACTTAGTGTATATACTCTTTGACCTGGAGAGATTTGCGGAAGAGGACATTTC
>ERZ773068.820-NODE-820-length-15969-cov-7.541284_pt1 | contig 15969 bp, 12 predicted proteins | sample MGYA00580620_ERZ773068 | MGnify/ENA primary metagenome ERZ773068 (study PRJEB29015, sample SAMEA2737983) | human oral metagenome | biome: human oral; feature: human-associated habitat; material: dental | place: China | collected 2101 ... | reverse complement strand
CCCGGGAGGTTGCGCCTCTCGAGGCGGTCTGGGGCGCCGCCCCGGCGTTCGGCGCCTGCGCCTCCGGGCTGCCTCCGGGCGGGCCGGCCTCGGCCAGGAGCAGCCTCGCGCACAGGAGTTCGAGCTGGAGGCGCGGCGAGGTCGCGCCGACCATCCCCTTGAGCGCGTCGTTGGTCAGGTCCGCCGCCCGCGAGGCGCCGCGCGCCCCCAGGTGTTCGGCCTGGACGAGCATCCGCTCGTACTGGTCGCGGGGAACCGAGGTGAGGACGTCGTCGGCCTGCTCGCCCGCCAGGGAGACCACGATGAGGTCGCGCAGCCGCTGCAGCAGGTCCTCGACGAATCGGCGCGGATCATGCCCGGACTGGACGACCCTTTCGACCACGGCGAACAGGCTCGCCCCGTCGCGGGCGGCGACGGCCTCCACCGCGTCGTCGAGGAGGGAGGCGTCGGTGAAGCCCAGGAGGGCGATCGCCTGGTCGTAGGCGAGCGCCCGCTCTTCGGATCCGCCGATCAGCTGGTCGAGAACGGAGAGGGAATCGCGCACGGAGCCGCCGCCTGCCCGTACGACGAGCGGCAGGACTCCCGCGCCGATCTCGATGCCCTCGTCAGCGCAGATGCCGGACATGAACGCTTCGAGGGTCTCGGGCGGGACGAGTCGGAAGGGGTAGTGGTGGGTGCGCGAGCGGATCGTGCCGATGACCTTCTCGGGCTCCGTCGTGGCGAAGACGAATTTGACGTGGTTGGGGGGTTCCTCGACGAGCTTGAGGAGGGCGTTGAACCCCTGGTTGGAGACCATGTGGGCTTCGTCGATGATGAAGATCTTGTAGCCGTCCCGTGCGGGGGCGAAGGCGGCGCGTTCGATGAGCTCGCGGGCGTCGTCCACTCCGCCGTGGCTCGCGGCGTCCATCTCGACCACGTCGAGGCTTCCTCCCCCGGCCAGGGAGAGCTCGCGGCAGGATTCGCATTCGCCGCACGGGGTGTCCGTGGGGGCCTGCGCGCAGTTCAGGCAGCGCGCGAGGATCCGCGCAGACGTGGTCTTCCCGCAGCCGCGCGGGCCGGAGAAGAGGTAGGCGTGTGCCGTTCTGCCAGCCCGCAGGGCCGCCATGATGGGCCTCGTGACGTGTTCCTGGCCGATCACGTCCTGGAATCTCTGCGGGCGGTATCGCCGGTACAGTGCCATGCTCACGCCACCAGTCTACGGGCAGACGCCGGCGTTCTCACCGGCTTCGACGCCGTACCGTGCACCGCCCCGCCTTACCGATCGACATCGCGATCATCATTCGACCGCAGTGACGACGATGCTGATATAGGATCGATGTGGCAGCATGATGCAGCCGTTCGCTTCTACGAAAAGGAGAGCGGGAATGTCCCAAGGTTCCTATGATCTGGTTTTCAATTCGGATTCCGTGACGGTGGTGGCAGATACCGTCTCGGCAGACAGCCAGGTTTACAACAACATTTCGGCCGGCATCGGGAAAATGACGGACGACGTCGACTCCACGATCCTGCTTCTTCCAATCGATCAGATTGGGGAGGGAAGTCACACTCGCAACGAGGGAACCAACGAGTTGAAGCATACGCTGGAGCACATCGTCACCATGATGAAACATGCCACGCATGAGCTGTCGGACGCCTGTGCCCTTGTCGGCTTGGGCGTCAAAGGCGCCGTTGAGGACTTCGATTCCACGGAGTCGAACATCACTCAGAAATTCAAGTTCATGATGTCCAGCAAACCGGTTCAGTGAACGGTTTTCCATCGAAATTTTGCGGCTTGGAAGATGCGAAGCCGATTCCACCGAGCAGCCGGTATGAGAACTGCATAAGGCGCATGGCAAGAGCTTTTGAAGTGTATGGCTCCCGCGCATCCTCGGGCCCCTTCGCGGTTTTGAACCCGTTTCAGGTTCATTGTGAGCGAAGGGGTGGCGGTAATAAAATACGTCTATGAAAAAACAATGGGCGAAGCTATGGTGTTCTGCGATCGCATCGGTCGTCTTTCTGGCGGCGGCCGGATGCGCCGGCCAGTCCAAACCAGCCGGGTCGGCTTCAAGCACGACGCCGTCGCCGAGTACGAGTTCGTCGCCAACGCCGTTCGTCAAAGGCACGCGGATGAGGATCCCGGGCAAGCTCTCAATCGTAGTCCCTGATGGATACATCGCATACACAGCCAAACAAACTCGCCGATCCTTCCACCCCATCGTTATCGTGCCTCAAGGAACCCCGATTGAAAAAGCCGACAAAACTCCACAACGTTTAGAAATACTTACATACTTCACTAAAGAAAATGCCGAAAAAAATCGAGATAATCATTTCAATGACTATATCAATTGGAAACAAATTAGTGAATTAAGGAAAGAAAATGTTATAAAAATCAATAATAGCATTTTATATGGAATATATTACAAACGAACAGATGAAACAGGAACGGTGTCACGTCAAACCTGGTATAGAACCGTAGGAAATAACGGATGGAAAATCAGCATTATCGGACCCAACAATACTGAAAATATTCCACAAGAGCTTCTCGACGCCATGCGAACAATAGAATTCGCTAAGCAAAAGCAAACCGATTCCGACTAATGCCCATCCCGAGTGGCATCCTTCCGGCTTTGTTCAGCAGTCCGCAGTAAGTCGTCGATCTTCTTGCTCGCTTCGCCGAATGCTTTCCCCTGGCCGGACATCAAACCTTGATCGCTGCCCATCCAATCTTCATATTGCGACTTTGCTACCGAATTCATCTTCACGTAAGGCTTGAGAGATCCGTCCGCATTGAGCGGAGAGTTATCTTCTCCGGCTCCCGCTCGCCATTTCTGCTGCGGTGTCTCGGCTCCGGAAGGCCACGTATTGGCTTCGGAAGCTGCCGCGAGGAACTGACTCTTCATCGTCAGAGCCACACCATTATGAGCGTCGACAACTTTATAGTGGGCAGTCTCCGCATTAGACGTAGGCAGCATAGTTTCCAAAATCTTGGGAAGACCCCAATCTTTCCCCGCATTTATATTCAGCACTGTTCCGGTTTTCCGCCAGTCAGAAAGACCGGCTATGGAAACTAAATCACCGAATGGAACAATCGATACGCCTTTAGACACTAAAGACTGAATATATCCATTACTTTGATCCAAAACTTTTTTCATATTTTCGTTTGCATTGTGTGGAGCCACCGTCAAAGTCTCCAAAGTATCTGTCCATGAGGCCACAGTGGTCTTAAGTCCAATGTAGTTGCGATCACGCATGTTTTTTACCATATCTACGTGCATTTGCGCCATAGAATGGTTTATCATGGTTTTAGAAGCTTGTTTATCAATGGAGACATCAACAAGAACACCATCAAGACCTTTTAATCTTGATATATCATATGCACTTACTCTTAGCATGTACTCACCTGGACGATCCGGATATTCGCTGTAATGTAAAAGATCCGCTTTGCTAGATTGCATTTGGTAAGCGATATCATGCATATAAGGTCCAAGTATTGCCCCTGATATCCTCCTCAGGTGGGAGTGACTATGGCCGAATCTGCTCTGACCTCTGTTAAAACCTCCAGCATCCATGGCTTCTTTATAACCATCAATGTATTCATGCAATACAGTAAAATTTTCTTTATGTCGGCGTGCATCGGGCATTGATGTCACTTCATAAACCATTTTGCCAAGATGTTCGCCTTTGTCAGGATATTGAATTTCTCCGCCAGATAATTTATAACGTCCTCCAACTAAATATTTTGTCACATTTTGATCGTTATTACCTTCAATTCCTACATTTGATGACAAAAATGTTCTATTCATTTGTGGATCACCGTCTAATCCATGCATGACATTGGCAACCGGATCCCATGTACCTAAAGGTGGTTTGCCATAGGATGCAAATGATACATTTGTATCGTTAGTATCATGCATACCGCTCGCTTTGTAATCACGCAGATAATCTCTATTATAATGTGCTTTCTGCTCATAATCCCATTTAATCAAATCATGCATCACATTATGTTTGCCATTGACAAATTCTCGTGAAAATGTCAACTCAGGGTGTTCACAAGCCCCAAGCCCCCAAGCTTGAGCAAGAAATACATAGCCACGTGATTCTTTCTTCACCGTGCTTGAACTATAAACTCCTAAATTGTGAAATGGTTTTGCATCGAAGCTACTACGTCCTATTTTTTTGATTTGTTCTAAATATCCCTCTTGCCATTCAGAAAGGGATTTATGGATGATTTTCCCATTTTCTCCCTCTACTTTTACTTCCATTGTCGAGCCATAAGATCGCCAGGCATTCCACATTGCTACGCGCTCTCGTTGGTGAGGATCCGATGAATTCGCATCCAAATCGCGAGGAATCGATCCCGTGGCCAGCATCGTCCCACTGCCCATCGCGGATAGCGCCTTTCCTACGGCTTGACGCTGCGCCGAATCCGGATCCAAACGATCCGCGTTCGCAGCGAACGATGCGATTTTACCTGGACCGTATTTCATAGCAAATGCATTTGCCAGAAACGGATCCGTACCCAACCGCTTAGCATATCGGGAATTGAATTCATCCAAGCTTTCCTTTCGAGTGTTGCCATTTTTGTCTACATCCGACAATAATTTCACTGCATCGTCTGCATCTCTGTTCGCATCGGTCACACGCGTTTGAGTGGCGATAAACCCTCCACCGTCACCGAACATGGCAACACCCACATTGCGCCGAACATCAGCATCATTATGCCCTGTAGTCTTGGAAGACGGCAGAAATTCCTCCAATTTCTTTTTCAATTCCACCGCCGTTGTTGCAGCTAAAGCGTCTAAGGCCCTAATGTCCTTATTGTATGCCTTTGCAATTCTTTTCTGAGCGGAGTCGAGTTCATTTTCAACATCTTCCGCCTTAGGATAGCAAATGTTCTTATCTATAGCCTGACCAGGCTTCGGAACTAAAGCCATTTTATTATCGTAAGCACTTTTTGCTTGATCCCAATCACTTTGATGTTTTTTAATTTTATTTTGAGTGTTCGAATAAGCTTCATTATAATTTTCTAACTTTTCATGAATGAATTGTTCTATTCCAGCTGCTTTATGCGCGGCTGATTTAATCAATGAGGCTTCTCGTGCGTACGCTTCCTTAGCGCGACCACTCCATACGTCGGACTGAGAGCCAATCCTCCCCGAAACCGTGCTGCCATCACGAGCGACGTCCGTCTCGAGGATAGCCCCGGCCAAGTTTTTGAATGCGATGGCCAGCCCGTGGATATCCGCTTTGTCCAAAGACGGCAACTCGTCGGCACCGCCGGTAAACGACACATATGCCATCGTGAATACCTCGTTTCTCCGCCGGATCCAGAGGATTCGGAAGGTTCAGGAAATTTTCTGCATAAGGCTACTTCCCTGTGTACCACTTCGTGAGTTGCATTTCAATATCCCAGCACTTTCGATTTCCAAACTAATTCGATCATATTTTCGATTCAATGTTTTGAATGTCATTCAATTTCATTGATATATCGAGTTTCGATTGCTACAAAACAGTTCGGCAGCTTTCTGGGATAACTTTCATCGGTAAGGTGGCTGCGCAGGAACCAGTTTGAATTTCCGCGAAACGAGTCTTGCGGCGGATATTACTTTCGCTTACGCTCATAGTTCGCATTTTCGTTCGATCCGATCGCACTCAGGCCGGTTTCGGCGCTCCTCTCCCAAAGCTTTTCGCAGCCCAAGGCGGCCCCGAAGAGGAAGGAAAAGGGTAGGCGAAGGAAATGAAAAGGACTCCCCACGCACCCGCCAGAGCCCGCATACCCTTGCTGCCTTCCAGCCCTGGGGGAGTTTTGCGGGATGACGCCGCGTGGGAAGCCACGTCCAGATTACCCGACCGGCCAGCGGCCCGCCAGCCGCACCGGTCCCTCCGCGGCCTGGTTCTACCGGCCAGCGGACATTCGGCTCCGCATCCGCGCCTGCGTCCTAGAGTGGGGGCATGAGCATCGACATCCCTGGCATGGGCACGGCGGATTGGCTCGGCGCCCTCGACAATCTCGATCTTCTGGCCGCCCCGGTGGCCGCGTCCCTCACGGCCGTGGCGGAGCACGAGCCGGATCTGGCGGCGCAGGCCGTGGTGGCCGCGATCGATCCGGAGTTCGCTGACACCGACGCGATGACGGCGCGCTACGCCATGGATCTGCGCCTCTCGTGCAACTGCGTGCTCGTGGCGGGCAAACGCGAGGGGCAGGAGCGCATCGCGGCGGCCGTCGTCCGCGCGACGGCGAAGGCCGACGTCAACCACGTCATCAAGAGGCTCCTGAATGTGCGCAAGGCGTCCTTCTGGCCGCAGGAACGGGCCGTGGAAGCCTCGGGGATGGAGTACGGCGGGATCACCCCCGTCGGGGTGCCGGAGGGCTGGCGTCTGCTGCTCGACACGCGCGTCGTGGAAGGCTTCGCCGTGATCGGCTCGGGGCTGCGCTCCTCCAAGCTGGCGTTGCCCGGCGAACTCCTGGCGAGGCTGCCCGGCGCCGAAGTGGTGGAAGGCCTGGCCACCGAGTAGGCCGCCGGCAATCGGCGCCTGCAGGCGCAGCCTGTCGGCCCTTTGCGCAGTAAGGCGAGGGTGCCTCGAATCGCGCCTGGAGCCCGGCTACGCCTCTTCGCTCAAGGCGAGGCCTTCGCGAGCGCACTCGGGCACTACAGCCGGCTAGCGGGCTCCTTACAGCCGACTAGCCTTCCGCTCGCTCCCGCTTCCCAGCCGCGGGAAGGGCCGGAGCGAGAATACGACCTCAACGGGCACGTCGAAGTATTCGGCGATCTGCAGGGCGAGGCTGAGCGAGGGCGAATACTCGCCCCGCTCCAGGTAGCCGATCGTCTGGTAGTGGACTCCCAGGGCCTCGGCGAGTTCGCGACGCGACGTGCCGCGCTCGGCCCGCAGCATGGCGATGCGATTGTGTATCGCCACTCAGTACCCCCTGGCCAGGAAGCGCTCCCGGGCGGCGGCCACCGAGCTCCCGGAGACCCCGCGGATCATCTTGCGCATGAGGATCGGGGCGAGCACCAGCCCGGCCGCCGCCCACGCGCCGAGCACCGCCAGGGATTCGAGGGTGTGCCATGACTCCCCGGCCTCCAGCGCCACCGCCTGCCCGGGCAGGAAGGCGGACCGCATCCCCAGCCCCAGCCAATAGACCGGGAAGGCCTTCGCGATCGCCTGGACCCATCCGGCCATGCCGACCACCGGGCTGAAGATCCCCGATATGATCATCAGGCCGTACAGGAAAACGATCGGGATCACGAGGGCGACGGAGCTGCTGATCAGGCACCCGATCACTGCGCCGATCGGAATGGAGCACACCAGGCCCAGCGCGCACCAGCCGAAGGCCGCCAGCCATCTCAGCGGCTCGGAGGGGACCAGGCCTCCCAGGGCGAGGGCTCCCACGGCCAGGCTGACGAGGAAGCACAGCATGTTGGCGACGCACTGGTAGAAGGTCTTGCCGACGACGTATCCGGTGATCCCCCTCGGGACGGCTTTCATCCGGACGAGCGAGCCGTCCTCCTTCTCCGCGAGGATCTCGCCGGCGACCCCGGCGAACCCGCCTATCACGAGGCCGAAACCGAGCAGCCCCGGGAAGGAGTATCCCATGCCCGTCAGGGTGAAGCCGCTGTCGGTCTTCTGGCCCGGGGCCAGGAAAAAAACGACGATGAGCATGACGGGGATCGTCATCAGGCTCACCATCGTGCCGCCGGTCATGGAGTTGCGCAGGTCGATCAGGCCCTGGCGCATGCCGCAGCGCAGCACGCCGATGGCGGTTGTCACGCGGGTATTCGCATTCACGCGAGGCTCCCTTCCCCCGCCGCGTCCAGTATGGCGAGCGTGTTCCTCTGCACGTCCGTCGCTGTGCCGCCTTCGGCCTGCCGGACCAGGCCGATGTAGGCGTCTTCGAGCGTGGCCCGTCGGACTTCCAGATCCTCGACGCGGCCGCCCTCTGACAGCAGCTCGCGGAGGAAGCCCGTGGCGTCGGACGTGGCGTGGACGTGCCGCTGGGCTCCATCGGACCATCGGACCTCGGCCTGCCCGAAGTCGAGGCGGCGCAACTGGTCCGGCGAGCCGTCGGCGATGATCCGGCGCTCGGCCAGAACGAGGATCCGGCTGGCCACCTCCTCGGCCTCGCCGAGGTCGTGGGTGGTCATGAGGATCGTCGTGCGATCGTCGGCCAGGGATTGGATGACGTCGTGGAAGCCGCGGCGGGCCAGCGGGTCGAACCCCGCGGTCGGCTCGTCGAGGAAGAGGATCTCCGGCCTGCCCACGAGCCCGGCGGCGACGTCGAGACGGCGCCGTTTACCGCCCGACAGCTGCCCGATCCTCTTCGACTCCTCCTCGGCCAGGCCGACGGTGCGGAGCAGGTCCGGAATCGGCCATGGGCGCGGAACCTCGGCGGTGGAAAAGGGCCGGTAGTAGGAGCCCAGATAGTCGAGGAATTCGTCGACCCGCCATTTCGCGTGGTCGCGCCAGGATTGCAGGACGGCCCCGACCCTGGCCCGCCAGGCTTCGCCGGCCTCCCACGGGGTCGCGCCCAATACCTTCACCCTCCCGGAGGAAGGCGTGCGCAGGCCTTCGAATATCTCGATCGCGGTGGTCTTGCCCGCGCCGTTGGGGCCGAGAAAAACGACCACCTCACCGCGGAGAACCGTGAAGTCCAGGCCGTCGAGGACGAGGTTGTCTCCGTAGGCGACGCACAGGCCGGCGACCTCGACGACCTTGACGTCACCGGCATCGGGCCCTGCGCCCGGATCAGCGCCGGGCCCCGGGCCCGACTGAAGATCTACAGCAGTCATAGTCCGGAATATAGTAGGAGTACTACAATCTGTCAATGGCCTGCTCCACCGGAACGGGCGCTCGGGTAAGGCCGGACAAATGCTTGGGCGAAACCAGACAAGTGATCAGGCGAGACCAGACAGACGCTCCAGCGAGGCCGGCCGGACGGCAGGCGAAATCGAGGTCGGAGATTGCCGGATTCCGCGCCATCGGCTACCATGGATCAGCGCAATCTTTGCGCCCCAGGAGGATTCGCCTAGTGGCCTATGGCGCACGCTTGGAAAGCGTGTTGGGTGCAAGCCCTCGGGGGTTCGAATCCCCCATCCTCCGCCACAGTCAACTTATACAGACCCTAGTCATAAAGTGACCAGAGGTCGTTTGTTGCGGGGCTGGCCGGGGTTGTGCTGCCTTTGTTTGCCCGGCGGATAACTGGATGTGCCGGTAAGGCTCGGCTACGGCCCATTCGGCGTCTTGATCAGGACGCCTTTCTGCCGGCAGTCGGCGCATTTGGTGCGCCAACCCAAACAGATGAAATACGGATAGATTGCCGACGACTGAGCTGATTCCGCCTTACACACCAGCAAATGAACTTTCACAACCTCAAAAGGAAAAATAAAAAAGTAGTGGTTGTATAAGCGTTCGTGTTGGCCGTGATAATGAGCGTTGAAAATGGTCTGGGCTCGCCGCCAAGCGGCCGGTCAAGACCTTCAGCGTCGACTGGCCGGTGGCGTAAAAGAGAAAGGCCAGGCCGACCCGCTCCGAATTGATGACGACGGTACGCGTTTCCTTCCCCACCTCGTCCAAATAAACCTGGATGCGGTAGTTAACAGGAACTTTACCGATAAGTGTCGGGATTAGGCGATCCAGTTGGCATGGACGCCGGGGGTGATTTCGAGGCCTGTGGGGAACGTGAGGGTGGGGCCGTAGACGATGGTTTCCTTGCCGATGTGCTGGATGGCGGCGGTGTGGGCGATGTTGAAGCGGGCGCGGCGGGCGGCGTTGTAGAGGTCGGCCCAGATGATTTCCTGGTCATCGTAGGTCAGGAGCCATGGGTAGGTAGCGGTCAGGAGCTTGTCGGCCAGGGCCTGGTGGTCGTCGGCGTTGAAGGCGTGGAGGTAGAGGCTTCCTCCTTGCTCGACGTAGGGCGGGTCGGCGTAGACGAGGACGTCGGTGGCGTGGGGTTCCATGGTGGTGAGGAAGTCGAGGCCGTCGAGTTGGGTGACGTGGATGCGGTGGCCGAGTGTGGCTACGTGCTTGACTCTCTCGATGAGGGCTGGCTTGTTGTAGCGGGCGTCGATCTTCCACTTACCTGTCTGGTCGAGACCGCCGATGGGGCGTGCGTCGAGGATGCCGGATCGGTTGGTGCGGTTGAGGTAGAAGGTGGCGAAGCCGAGGGTGAGATCGTCTGTCTGGCCGTCCTGGTAGATGGCTCGCTGGTGGTGCCACTGGTCGATGGTGACGGGGATGCTGTTGATGAGGTGGTTGAAGGCTTCGGCGCCGTCGGGGGTGGTGATGGTGCGCCAGAACGCTGCGATTCCGGCGTTGATGTCGTTGATGTTGATGTGGTCGACGACGCTGTCGGTCAGGAGTCGTAGGGCGGCGCCGGCGCCGCCGGCGTAGGGCTCGGCGTAGTGGGTCGGGGCGGGGACCTGGGAGCGAATCAGGCGGGTGAAGAAGGGGGCCAGGCGGGCTTTTCCGCCTGGGTAGCGCAGCGGGGACAGGTACCTCACGGTTCAAGCCTGCCCGTTTTGGTTGCTCGTGGACACCACCCCGGTGGGTGGGTTGCCGAGCTCAGTGTTGATGGAGTTGAGCAGGGGCGTGAACAGTCTGTTTGCTCGTTCTGCCATCTCGGGCGCGGCGGTGAACTGGTAAGAGTGCACGCAGTTGTGGAGGTCACGGACGAAGTGTCCGTCAGCGGTGTCGGTGCGTACGGCTGCCCAGGTTCCAGCTAAGTCTGGGCGCCTGGGCTCCTTGGAGTCCAGGCGGGGGTCAAGGTGACGCATGACAGCGGCAAGCTTGTCGGTGAGCTACTTGCTTTTCGGCTTGAGGTTCTTGTGCTTGATGAGTGCGTCGGCAGCGGCCTCAACCACAACTCGCGCCATGACCGACGCCGTCTCCGGGGATGCGGCGATCTCCAGTTGTCTGCATTCCTTGAGCATCTTCCTGAGTCGGTCGGGCATGTGGGTGCGATCTACACCGTGGTAGAGGTGGGTATCATTCTTGCGAGGCTTGGGTTGGCGGGTTCGGGAGCCGTCTTCCGAGCGGGTCTTCTTCTGCTCGGTAGCGGCTCTTGAGGCAAGGTTGTCTGCGGCTCCGGTTCCTGCGGTGGAGGAGGACGCGCTGGAAGGGCCAGGCGCCTGCTCGGCGCCTCCGGCATCCTGGGCTGGGCTGGTTGTACCGGCGCTGGTCGGGGCGGTGGGGGTGACGTCGGTGTCGCCGATAGTGTCCTTCCACACGTCAGCCAGTTTCTTGGCGGCCGAGTCTCGGCTGTTGAGGGTACGGGAGGAGATGACGAGGATGTCAGCTGCGCCTGGTGCTTTGGGATCCTTGGGCTGGGGCGTGAGCATCCCGGTGATGAGTTCGTGGATAAACGGCTTGATTTTCTCGGTGTCGACGTCGACGCTGATCTGGCCGGGTTGGGTGAAGCTGGCGCCGAGGAGCTCTTTGACCTTCCAGGTGTAGACGCGCTCCATGAGGGTGTACTGCTCGCGTCGGGCTTGGTCGATGAGGTCGACCAGTGCGCGATCGTGCTGGTAAGTCTCTTCCAGCCAGTACCAGAACTCGTTCCACTCCACAGGACTGCTGCCGCTGTTGACTTGGTCGAGGTAGACCATCTCTGGACCCCATGCCGCGGTGCCTTCGCCGCTGCCGGCGCCGTGGTGCTTGAGGTGGATCCAGTAGCGGGCGTCGGCGCGGTGCTCAAACTCTACGCAGCTGGGGTTCAGGTAGGAGCCTGCGGTGCGGACTCCTCGTTTGATGCGCTCGAAGGTCGCAGCTGTCTCCGAGTCAGGGGCCTTGTTGGGGTTGTCGAGGAGCCGGCAGGCGACGAGGCGGCGGTTGCCTTCCAGGACGACATACTTGCCGTCTTCTTGGACGATCGCCCAGGACTCGGTGGGGTTGAGTCCGTGCTCGGCGATGCTTCTGGCCAGGCCGACGATTTTGGGACCGAACTCCTTCAGTAGCCGGGTCATGGCCTCGGCCTCGGTGTCGACGGAGGGGCGGCCGAGTCGGGGGTTTCGTAGGTCGAGGTGGAGGCGTTTGATGGATCGGTTCTTGTGCCCGGTGGTGGCCACGGTGGGAGCCCTTTCAGACTGAGTGGTAGGCGAAGGACGGCGTCATCCGGCAATAAGGATATCGCGGTTCAGGCGGTAACGAGGTAAGTCCCGACGGCGTCGCGGATGACAGCGCTGACAGTGGTGCCGCTTTTGCCAAATATACACAGGCACCAAAATATTTCAGTTTCTAGTTTGCATTGGACAACATTAACTAGTGCAAATTTGACTGCTATTGAGGTAATATCACTCTATTGCTTTCTCTGGTCATAACTGGAACGGTTTCTGACTCAAATAATATCTATAATCCATACTAAATCTCTAACACCCATTGCAAGTCTTTTCGTCACATGACATAATGGGCCGCATGGATCGCTCTTCCAGCTCATCCGATACTTTCTCTCGTCGTCTGATTCGCAACTCGATGGCTGAGTTTCTCATCTTCACCGCTCAGGAAGGCGGGGCGAGCATTGAGGCGCGTTACGAGGATGAGACCATCTGGCTGACCTAGCGCCTGATGGCCGAGCTGTTCGGCACCACTCGGGCCAACGTTGCCCTCCACCTGCGCAACATCTACGACTCTGGCGAGCTGAAGGAGTCGGCAACGTGTAAGGATTTCTTACACGTTCACCAGGGGACAGCGGCAGGTCAACCGGCGGGTTGCCCACTACAACCTCGACGCGATCATCTCGGTGGGCTACCGCGTCAACTCGGTGCGCGCCACCCAGTTCCGCCAGTGGGCCACCGGCGTGCTGCGAGACTTCGCCGTCCGCTCGACTCCGAAAGCTCGAAACCGCGCCGCACTCCTGGACGTCGTATGCCGGTTAGAATCCGAGTGTGAGCGGCATGCGATCTGCGGCATCCTCCCGGGCCCCAGCAAGGGCATCCTCCGGCGGAACCCGACCGGAGGCTTCTTCCCGTGAGGCTTCCTCTTGTGCGGCGCAGGCGCCGGATTCGCGGCTCGCCCGGTGGGAGCGGATCACCGAGTGGCCGCTGACCTTCGCCGCGGTCCTGTTCCTGGCCGTCTACTCGGTGGAGGTGATCGGGGACCTGCGCGGACGCGACCATCTCGCGGCGGAGACCGCTATCGACATCGTGTGGGCCGTCTTCGCCGCCGACTACGCCGTCCGGCTCCGCCTGGCCCCCGATCGGGGACGCTGGTTCGCCCACCACCTGCTCGACCTGGCCGTCGTCGCCCTCCCCCTGCTCCGACCCCTGCGCCTCCTGCGCCTGGCCACCCCGGTCAGCGTCCTGCAGCGGACCGCGGGCCTTGCCCTGCGCGGGCGGATCGCCGTGTACACGGCGGGAGCGGCGATCCTGCTGACCTACGTGGGGGCTTTGGCGACGCTCGACGCGGAGAAGCACGCGCCCGGGGCGACGATCACGAGCTTCCCCAAGGCCCTGTGGTGGGCATTCGTCACCATCACCTCGGTCGGCTACGGCGACCACATCCCCACGACGGGAACCGGACGCACCGTCGCCGCCCTCCTCATGATCGCCGGGATCGCCGTGATCGGCACCGTCACGGCGACGCTCGCATCCTGGATCGTCAGCCGGGTCGCCGAGGAGACCGCCGAAGAGGAAGCGGCCACCCGCCAGCAAGTCGCTGCGCTGCAACGCCAGGTCGCCGACCTGACCGGCCGGATCGCCGCCCTACAGGCGAGCGTGGGCCCGCCTCCGGGCGGCTCGGAAGGCCCTGGCGGCCAGACGGACCCTGGCGGTTCGGAAGGCCCGGGCGGCTCGGCAAACCCTGACGGCTGGGCGGATCCGAGTACCCCAGCAGATTCGGGCAGTCTGATGAATTCGGGCGGTCCGTCGGCGGAGAACCCGGGCGGCACGTTGGATTCGGGCGGCACTGCACCGGGCTCAAGCAGTCCGACAGCTCCGCATGGCACGCCGCCGGGCCCGGCAAGCAGGCCGCCGGCACCGGACGCCTCGGCCGCTGCCGGCGGCGCAGGCCGACCATAAGGGCCCGCCTATGCAGGCTGGATTCACAGGGGCTGGGAGGTTGCACTCGGAGAGGATGACCGCGCCTTCGTATAGGGTCCGCTCCGCAGGCCGGGCGGCTTCCCGAGGACTCGGACGATCGCGGGGCGGATGCACACGCGGGCCGTGGCGCGCCCATCGGCGAACGCCGGAACGGATCCACGGACAGGCGAAGATCGCACTCGGGCAGGTCTCGCCGCTCGGCCCCTTCTAGATGGCCCGCAGGCAGGCGGAGATCGCCCCGCCGTCGGGCATGCAGACTCCAGCCCTCTCGACTACCGTAGAGGCTGTGAACGAAGGAACCTCCGCACGCGACGACTACCGTCGCAAGATTCAGCAGCGCCAAACCGTCCTCTTCGGCACGATCTCCGCCGTCCTGGCGCTCCTCATGGTCCTTGCGATGCTCGTGTGGACCGGGATTCTTCCCTTCCCCTTCAAGCAGAAGTTCTCCGAAGCCCCCGACCCGAACAAGGTCATCACGCCCTGCATCTCCTCCGACGCGAAAGCCACCGAACTCAACACCATCACGGTCAAGGTATTCAACTCGACGAATCGCACAGGGCTGGCCGGAGCCGTCGGGCAGGAGCTGACGGCTCGGGGCGTGAGCGTGGCGCAGACCGAGAATTGGAAGGGCGGCTCGAAATTCACCGCCTCTGCGCGGATCGCCACCGGGCCGCGGGGCATCAACGCCGCCTACACCATCGCGCAGTACTTCCCGAAGTCGGTGATCCAGTACGATTCCTCGATGTCCGACGAGATCATCTCCATCGTGGTGGGTGACGGATACCAGGACGTCCTGACCGCCGACCAGGTCAAGAAGGACAACCCCGAGGGGAAGCTCAAGTCGGCCCCGGGCTGCGTCAACGTCTCGAAGGCCGGAGCCAACTGACGCCGACGCCGGTTGCCGCGGGGACCGGCTGACCTCAGCCTAGTCAACCGACCGCGTCGGGGCCGGACGCCGATTGCCGACTGATGACGCCCATCGCCGACTGATTGAGCGCCGCGGCAGTTGGGCTTGACTGGTCCGGCGTCGGGACCGCGGTCCCGACGCCTCTCCAGGCCCTCCGCTTTCCAGGCTTTCTGTTACTCCTCGTCGGTTTGCCCCGGGGTCGCGGCTTCGCCGCTCTTCGTCGGCTTCCCGCCTTCCGCGGCCTCTTCGGCCGGGGCCTCTGGAGCCTCGCCTTCTGCGGCCTCGCCCTGCGCAGCCCGAGCGTCCTCGTGTGTTTCGGAGGCGTCCTCGCGGGCTTCGGGGTGTGCGCGTTTTGCGGCGCTCCGGCGGCCCTTCCGTTCGTCCGCGCGTGAATGGAGCACGTCGAAGAATTCGACGACGATGTCGCCGTCCGGGTCGTAGTCGATGCCCAGGTCCTGGCACTCCTGGGCGAAGAAATCCTCGTGGGCGGCCTTCCAGGATTCGAAGGGGCCCTCGCCTTCGGCGTCGGAGATCTCGCTGTCGGCCTCCTGGAAGCCGATGACGCGGACCTCGCTGTTGCGCAGGAGGGCCAGCGGTTCGCCGCGTCCGTCGCACATGATCGCCAGGTCGCCCCGTTCGGGCAGGTCGATGCCTTCGGCCTCGTAGCTCGCGCGCCACCCCGACGTGGCGGTCTTCTCTCCGTCCAGCACGAGCTTGGCGAGCCTGTCCGCCAGTTCGGGCGTGTCTCCGAAGGAGAAGGCGGGCGGGCACAGGGAGGAGACGTCGTCCTGGCCGAGCACGGCCTCCAGCGGGGCGATGTGGCAGAGGTTGCGGGCGCGCACCCAGAACGCCTCTAAGGATTTCCGATCGGGGTCGGGGATCGTGGAGCCGACGGCCTCATCCGGCTCGGCTTCATTCGGCCCGGTTTCGCCAGGCTCAGCCTCGTCCGGATGGGCCTTCTCCGGCTCAGCCTCGTCCGGGTGGGCCTTCTCCGGCTCAGCCTCGTCCGGGTGGGCTGCCCCGGCGCCGGGCGCGTCGGCCGCGTCCGGCTCG